>Ga0187876_1000363_pt1 | contig 48672 bp, 38 predicted proteins | sample June2016WEW_17_4_FD_133000 | JGI IMG/M metagenome (GOLD analysis project Ga0187876, IMG submission 133000) | Peatland microbial communities from SPRUCE experiment site at the Marcell Experimental Forest, Minnesota, USA - June2016WEW_17_40 | ecosystem: Environmental > Terrestrial > Soil >... | reverse complement strand
GGGGCCGAGGCCCTGCTGCAACATCTCGACGGCACGCAATCGCCGCCGCTCCAACTCCTCGGGAGAACCAAATGGCCGCATGTACACCTCCCGATACCAGTATAGGACATTAATTATGCAGGACTCAATAAAGCCCGACTCCTTACTGACTCTTCGGCACGGCTGAAGCCGTGCCCTGATACAAGACAGCACGATTGGGCGGGCACAGCGAGTCGCCGCCGAACGCTCGGAGATCGAAACTCCATCGGTGCCGCGGGGCGCCGGCCCGAACTCTGAAGTTCCACATTTGGTAAGACCACGCCCGACAGCCGCGGAAAACGCAGCAGGGGCCGGGCATGCCCGCTGCGCCAGCGCAACAGACTCCCGCCTCCGTACTGCGGCACAACTGAAGCCGCGCCCCGATACAACTACGTGCCGGCCAGTCGACGAAGCTAATCCGAAGTTCCACCGTGGAATTTCGGGCTAATCATAGCCCCGTGCGCTCGGAAATGTGGAAACTCCAGTGGCGGGTTGAAACCTGCCCCACCTACATTTCGCGCTTGGTGGCGTGCGCTTTGCCGCCGGGGAAGACGGGCGCGGGCGGGCGCAAACCCATGCCGCATTCGGCGTGCACGGCGCCGACGGCTTTTTCGAGGCCTTCGCGGCGGACGACCACGGCGATAGTGAGCTCGCTCGATCCCTGCGCGATGGCGATGATATTCACTTGCACGCGCGAGATGGCGGTGAAGATACGCCCCGCCAGACCGGGTTTGCCTTGCATGCCTTCGCCCACCGCGGCCAGCATGCCCACGTTGCGGTCGATGCGGATGGGATCGACATAGCCGTGGGCGAGTTCCAGCGCCAGGGCGGATTCGATTGCCTGCACGGCTCGTTCGAGCTCCTCATGGCGGACCAGGAAGCAAAAATTCTGGCGGTAGCTGGAGCTGGAGACGATCAGCACTTCGACATCGGCGCGCGCCAGGGCATCGAGCGAGCGCGCCATCACCAGCACGCCGTTGAGTTCCGGGCTGGCGGGATCGAGCGACACCAGCGCCACGTTGGCCATGGACGCCACGGCGCGCGCGCCGGTGCCCTCGCGCACGGAGGGCACAATTCGAGTGCCGGGCTTCTCGGGAGCGAAGCTGTTCTTGCTCCACACCGGAATCTTGCGCTCCGCCAGCGGGGCCAGCGTTTTCGGGTGCAGCACCTTGGCACCGCGATAGGCCAATTCGGCGGCCTCGGCGTAAGTGACTTCATCGAGCACCTGGGCGTCCGGCACGAGGCGCGGGTCGGCGCTCATGATGCCGTCGACATCGGTCCAGATCCAGAGTTCGGAAGCATCGAGCGCGGCGGCCAGGATCGACGCCGAAAAATCGGAGCCGCCGCGGCCCAGCGTGGTGGGGCGCCCGTCGGCGGTGGCGCCGTTGAAGCCCGTGATCACCGGCACGGCGCCCGATTCGACCACCGGCAGCACGCGGGCGCGCGCCTTCTCGCGGGTGGGTTCCATCAGCGGGCTGGCGTTGCCGAACACGGCGTCGGTGACCACCACCTCCCAGGCGTTGATGGCGGCGGAAGCAACGCCCTGGCTCGCCAGGTACTCGGAGAGCAGCAGCGCCGAGAGGCGCTCGCCCACGGCGACGGCTTCATCCACCGAGCGCGGGGGCCGCTCGCTCAGCATCGCCATGCCGCCCACGATGCGCTCGAATTCGCCGATCAGCTCGTGCACTTGCTCAAGCGCGGCCGAGCAGCGCGGCTCCGGCAGCAACTCGCGGCAGGCCTCTTCGTGGCGGGCGCGCAGGGCAGCCATGTTGGCGTCCATGCCGGCGCGGTCGCCGGCTTCGGCGAAGCGCATGGTGCCAAGCAGCAGGTCGGTGATCTTGGCCATGGCGGAGACCACCACCACCACCGGGCGCCGGGCGCGCTCCGCCGCGGCTAAGCCGGCCGCCACGCGCATGCGCTCGGCCGAGCCGACGCTGGTGCCGCCGAATTTCATCACGAGCAGACCGGTCAATGGAATTCCTTCCCGTTGGTCACGCGCGACCGAACGATTTTGAGAATGGCTTCCTCGACGCCTTCGATGCTGAGCGGGGTCGAATCCAGGTAGACCGCGTCCGGCGCCTGCGCCAGCGGCGCATCGGCGCGCGTGCTGTCGCGCCGGTCGCGCTCGTGAAGCTGGGCGGCCAATTGCTCTTCGGCGATGGATTCGCCCTTGGCGCGCACTTCGGCCAGGCGCCGGCGCACGCGTTCGCCGGGCTGCGCGTCGAGAAATATCTTGACCTGCGCGTTGGGGAACACCACGGTACCGATGTCGCGGCCTTCCATGACCACGCTGGCCTTCTCGCCGATGGCGCGCTGCTTGGCCACCATGGCGCGGCGCACGCCGGGGATCACCGCCACGCGGGAAGCGCCGTTCGAGACTTCGGGCGTGCGGATGGCTTCGGTGACGTCTTCGCCATTGAGGACGATGCGGCCGGGAGCGAGCTCGATTTCCGAGGCCAGCGCCAACTGCTCCATGCGGTGGTGGTCGGCGAAGTCGACGCCCTGGCGAAGCGCCCACAGCGCCACCGCGCGGTACATGGCGCCGGTATCGATGTAAGTGAAACCGAGCCGTTCAGCCAGGCGCCGGGCGATGGTGCTCTTGCCGGCCCCGGCTGGGCCGTCGATGGCCACCACCACGCGTTGCGAATCGCTGTTTCCCAAACCAGTAGAATAACAGGGCGGAGCGGTTTCCATGCGTGCGGACGATTTCGACGGTTTGGTGAGCGAGGCGTTCAAGCGCATTCCGGCGCGGTTTCGCAAACGGATGCAGAACGTGGCGTTGATGGTGGAGGCAGAGCCCACGGCGGAACAGTTGGCGCGCGGGCGGGTGCCGCGCGGGGGCACGCTGCTCGGGCTGTACGAAGGCCGCCCGCTGACCAGCCGCAGCGTCTTCGAATCGTTCTCCATGCCGGACCGGATCATCATTTTTCAAGGGCCGCACGAACGGCTGGCGCGCTCGCCGGAACACCTGGCGCAAATGGTCGCCGACACGGTGTGGCATGAGATCGCACACTACTTCGGCATGGACGAGGCGCGGGTGCGCGCCGCGGAGCGAAAGCGCCGCGCGCGGTGAAGACCGCGCCATCGGCTACAATCGCAGTAATGAGAATCGCGGGGCTTCTCATCCTGTGTTGCTGCGGCCTGGAAGCTGCCAGCGTCCCGATGACGCTGCTTTCCGAGGATGAGGCCGAACCCATCCACAGCGCCATTATTCGCCAGGAGCCTTGGACGCTGGATGCCGTCCGCCGCCTGCGCGCGGAAGCCGACAAGCGGCTTCGCGAAGGCCCCTGGAGCGTTACTTCGGACCGTCCGGTGGACGCGAACCTGGACCCCCACGACTTCTACGGTGAAGCTCCCTTTTGGTGGCCCGACCCGGCGAATCCCGCCGCCCCCTGGGTGCACAGGGAGGGCCAGATCAACCCAAATCGTTCTGTGGCCGACAAAATTGCCCTCGACGCCACCTGCGATTCCATCTTCACGTTGGGAGCGGCGTCCTTCTTTCTGGACGATCCTCGCTACGGCCGGCACGCCGCGCAACTGATCAATGCCTGGTTTCTCAACCCCAAGACGCGCATGAATCCGAATCTCGAATACGCCGAGGCGATTCGCGGCCTCAACGAGGCCAGAGGCGGCGCGCTGGTCGGCCGGGTGTTCATTCGCGCCGTGCAGGGGATGGAATTCCTGGCACAGAGCGGGCAGTGGGACGCCAAGGACGCGGCCGCGACGCACAAGTGGTTCGAGGAGTACCTGCGGTGGCTGACGCGCAGCCGGACCGGCAGCGACGAAAAGAACAGCGGCAACTACCGCGCCTCCTGGTGGACGGCGCAAGTGGCGGCCATCGCAACCTTCGTGGACGACAAAGCCACCGGGCAGATGGCGTTCAGCCACTACCGCGATTCCATCGCCGCGCGGCAGATCGGAAGCAACGGAAGCACGGTGCGCGAAGAGGAACGCGGCCACCCGCTCACCTATTCCGCGTTCAACACCGAAGCGATGGCGACCATCTGCCGCATCGCGCAGACGCAGGGCGTGGACCTGTGGAACGCGCAGGGCAAGGGCGGGGCCACCCTGGCGACGGTCATCGCGTACCTGGTTCCTCACCTGGCCGACCGGAAGATATGGGACAAGGAGCAGATCACGGGCTTCAGGTCCGATGGCATCTACTTCCTGGCCTTCGCCGGCATGGGGATGAAGAACCCCGATTACCTGGCGCTTTACCACCAGCTCGAGCACCCCGACAGCGCCTGGCTCAGCTTCGTCGACCTGCTTACCGGCCGCTGGGAAGCGGCGGCGCATCAGACGCGGCATTGAGGCGGGCCGCGATTTCCGAAAATCGGGGAAAGGCTAAGCAACTCCGAAATGGAAGGGCCGCTCGATGCCGGAGTTTCGCGCCTCAATTGCCCATGGCCCAAATTACCCATGGAGAATCCGATGTCGAAGCCTCTAAAATCATTCTGGGGGCCTGATAATCAAAGCCGGCCCCGCATTGGCGCGAGAGTTGGAGGCCCGTTCCGATGAAAAGACGTTACGCAGTGGCTATGTTGTTGGCACTGGCCGCTTGGGCGGTGCGAGGAGCTGAGTCCCAGGATTCGCCGCAGGCGAGCGTGCCGTCATTTCAAACGGGCACCAAGCTGGTGCTGGTGCCCGTGGTGGTGCGGGACCGTGAAGGGCGCACGGTCACGGATCTCGGCCGCGACAGCTTCCAGGTGTTCGACAGAGGCAAGCCGCAGAGCATCGCGACCTTTTCGGTCGAGCGGAGCGAAGCCTCACAGCTAGCCACGGCGACGATGGTGGCGCCGGAGCATTTTATCGGCTATTTCTTCGACGACGTTTCGCTGCACGATTTCGGCATCGTCGCTCCGCTGCGCGAGGCGGCGCTCCACAACATTGCCGGCCTCCAGCCCAGCGATCGCGCGGCGATCTTTTCCAGCTCCTGCCGGCTGGTGATGGACTTCACGGACGACCGCGCGAAGCTGCAGGAGGTGATTTCCAAACTCGAACCCAACCCGATTCGCATCTGCCGGGTGACGCCGACGCTGCCGTTGCAGATTACCCTGCTGGAGGCGCTGGTACGCCGGATGGCCCACCTGCCCGGAGCCAAGCGCATCGTGATCGTCTCGGCCGGCTTCCCCGTGAACCGGGATGAGCAGAGGATGAGAGAGGCCCTGATCGATGAAGCGGTGCAAGCGAAGGTGAGCATGGATTCCCTGCACATCGTCGAGAACAGGGGCGACATGGGAAGCACTCCGTCACCGCAGCAGCCCGGTTGGTCCGGGCGCCCTCGTGACATTCCGTACTCGGCCGATGTCAATTCCGAAAACCTCAACCTCGTCGCGGATGGGACGGGAGGCACGGTGGTAGAGGCGGGAAACTCCCCGGATGCGGGCCTGCGTCAACTGGCGACGCCGGATTGCATCTACCTGCTCAGCTTTGAGCCGGAAGAGAAGGCGGACGGCAGCTATCACAAGTTGAAAGTTACGGTGAAAGATTCGCGCAAGCTGAGGGTGCAGGCGCGCGCCGGTTACTACGCGACCAAAACCACCAGCGGGTCGGTGGAGATTCCATAGCCGCGAGGAAAAAGGACCCGCGCCAGGTGAAATAATACCTTCGTGCGCACCATCATTGAACCGTTCCGCATCAAGAGCGTGGAACCGCTCACTTACACCAGCCGGGAAGAGCGCGAAGGATACCTGGAAGCGGCCGGCTACAATCTCTTTCTCATCGACGCGCGTCACATCCTGATCGATCTGCTCACCGATTCGGGGACTTCGGCCATGTCGACCGAACAGTGGGCGGCGGTGATGCGCGGCGACGAATCCTACGCCGGCAGCGAGAGCTTCCTGCGCCTGCGCCGGGTAGTGGAATCGCTGACCGGCTTTCGCCACATCATTCCGACCCACCAGGGCCGCGCGGCAGAGCGCATCCTGTTCACCGTGCTGACCAAGCCGGGCCATATTGTGCCCTCGAACACGCACTTCGATACGACGCGCGCCAACATCGAATTCACCGGCGCCCGCGCAGTGGACCTGCCCATCCCGGAGGCGGCCGATACGCAGGCGCGCCTGGATTTCAAGGGCAACCTGGACGCCGCCGCGCTGGAAGCGCTGATTGCGCGCGAGGGCGCGGAGAGGATTCCGCTGGTGATGCTCACCGTCACCAACAACTCGGGCGGCGGCCAGCCGGTCTCGATGGCGAACATCGAAGCAGTGAAACAGGTGGCATCGCGCCACGGCATTCCGCTTTATCTCGATGCCTGCCGCTTCGCCGAGAACGCCTGGTTCATCCGCGAACGCGAAGCCGGCTACGGGGATTGGACGCCAAAGCAAATCGCACAGAAGATGTTTTCGCTGGCCGACGGGTGCACGTTTTCCGCCAAGAAAGACGCGTTTGCCAATATCGGCGGCTTTCTCTGCACTAATGACGACCACCTGGCGCAGCAGGAAACCAACCTCTTGATTCTCACTGAGGGCTTTCCGACCTACGGCGGGCTGGCCGGCCGCGATCTGGACGCCATCGCGGTGGGGCTGGAGGAAATTCTCCAGCCCGATTACCTGCGTTACCGGATCGCGTCGACGGGCTACCTGGGGCGCCACATCGCCGACCGCGGCGTGCCGATCGTCGAGCCTCCCGGCGGTCACGCCATCTATATCGACGCGGCGCGCATGCTGCCGCACATCCCGCCGCACCAGTTTCCGGGCCAGGCGCTGGCGGTGGAACTCTACCGGCACGCGGGCATACGGTCGGTGGAGATCGGCTCGCTGATGTTCGGCGCGGCGGCGCAGCACGAACTGTTACGGCTGGCGATTCCGCGCCGCGTGTACACGCAGAGCCATATCGACTACGTGGTGGAAGCCGTGCTGGAGGTCAACGCCCGCAAGCAGGAGATACGCGGTCTGGAGATCGTGGAAGAGCCGCCGTTTCTGCGCCACTTCAGCGCCCGCTTCCGGCCGCTATAATTGAAGGTCCCGCATGACAGCCGATTGGTCGCCGTTGTGGCTCAGCCTGCGCGTAGCGCTGCTGGTGAGCGTTGTGGCGCTGGTGGTGGCGCCGTGGCCGGCGTGGCGGCTGGCGCGGCGGAACTGGCCGGCGGTGATGCTGCTGGCGCGCTTTCTCTCGATCGTGCCGGCGGTGATCGTCGCCTCAATGGCGGCGCCCGCGTTTACCTGGCCGCTAGCGGTGGCGGCGGGCCTGGTGCGCGCCGTTCCTTACACGCTGGTGGCCTGCCGCGCGGCTTTTGAGTCCTTCAATCCCGGCTATGTAAAGGCGGCGCGCATGGCGGGAGCGTCCGACTGGTGCATCTTCCGGACGCTGGCGCTGCCGCTCCAAGGCCGGGCTGCGCTGGCAGCGGCGGCGGACGTATTTCCGGAGACGATGCTGGAGATGGCGGTGGCGCTGTGGATCGTCGGCCGTCTGAGCGTACCGCCCGCCGGCGCCATCGTGCTCACGGCTCTGGCCGGCCAGGCACTGGCCCTGTGGCTGCGGAGTGGGGCTGGTGCAACTGCGGAACGGCAGGCCGGACAATGACAAGCGTTCGTGTCAAAAGGCGGATCTCGCCCGAATTCTCTCTAGAAGCCGACTTCAGCCTCGGCCCAGGCATCACGGCGCTGATCGGCCAGGGGGGCGCGGGCAAGACGCTGCTGCTCGAAATGATCGCCGGCCTGGCTACGCCCGACGACGGCCGCATCCTGCTGGACGATGCCATCGTGTTCGACGGCCAGGCGGGCGTCGATTTGCCCCCCGTGCGCCGCGGTTGCGGCTACGTCTCGCAAGCCGACTCGCTGTTTCCGCATCGAACGCTGCGGCAAAACCTGGAGTTCGCGGCGCGCCGGTTTCCGCGCCTGGAGCGTCACCGCCGCGTGGCCGAAGCCATCGAGCACTTCACGCTGGCCGATGCGGCCGAGATGCGGCCCGCCGCCGCCGGCAGCGCCGAACGGCTGCGCTGCGCGACTGCCCGCGCGCTGATCGGCGAGCCCGGGCTGCTGCTGGCCGACGATGCCGGCATGGATGGCGCGCTTCTCGGCTTGATCCGCGGCCGCTTCCGCGGCTCTATCCTGCTGGCCACCCGCGACCTCGACCTGGCCTGCACGGTAGCTTCGGAGGTGGCGCTGCTCGATCGAGGCCGCATTGTGCAGCGCGGCCGGCCGCGGCAGGTGCTCGACGAACCGACAACGGCTGAAGCGGCGCGCCTGGCCGGCTACGAAAACCTGTGGCAGGGGACAATCGCCGAGCTCGATCGCGCCGCCAACATCAGCCGTCTGGAATGCGGCGGCTTCTCACTCACCGTGCCCTATCTTCCCGGCCATTTGCGCGGCGACCGCGTGTGGGTGGCCATCCGCGCGGCGGCCGTGCGGCCGCGCCGCGCCGACACCCCGCCGGCGCCCAACCTCATCCCGGCCAAGCTGGTCCGGGTGGCGGAGAGAGCGCAATCGGTGCGCCTGGAATTCGAGGGCCCCATCGTGGCCGAACTTGCTCTCAGCCAGTTCGCGGCGCTCGGCGATAACAAGAACTGGCTCATCGAGTTTCCGGGCGAAAGCCTGCGCGTGATCGCGTAAAACGCGGCTTTCGGCTGAGGCGGACAGGGCCTGCGCTGTGCTGGCAGGACGGGGACCTGTCCCACCAGCGGCATTCCCCGCCGACATTGCTGGCAAAGAACCGGCGGCAAAAGACCGCCGGCGCTACAGCGGCTCTCACGGGAATGTAAAAAACTCCACGGGCCGGGCGTGCCCGGCCCCTACACACCCGCGGGGATTGGCGGTGCGAGCGTAACATTTGACACAGGGCGGTTTCCTTTGGCGGCCGACAGGCGCATAATTGTAATTAATTGCGCTTGGAGGCACCATGGCTTACCGAATGGGCGTAGTGGCGGTCGTCCTGTTGGCCGGCATGGCGGAGGCGCAGCCTCCCCCACAGCCGCTGGGCCAGCTACAGACCAATGAGGGCTCTGAAAAGGCGTTTTTTTTCTCGGGCGAGGTACAGCTCGATGATTCGTCCCCGCCGCCCGAGCCGGTTGCCATCTATCGCGTGTGCAACGGCCAGTCCCAGTTCGAAACGTCGACCGACTCCAAGGGGCGCTTCAGTTTTGAGGTGAGCGATAGCAGGAACGAGGCTACCCAAGCGGATGCGTCGCAAAACAGCGGGCCTCCCTCTGGTCTCCTGAGGCCCATCAGCCAAGGGTCCCAGAACATCATGCCGGTGATCTCCAAGCTGCGCGACTGCGAGTTGCAGGCCGTGCTGGCCGGCTATCGGTCGGAGCTGGTCGATATCTCCGTGAAGAGCCGCTCCGACACGGGGCGCCTGGGCATCATCGCGCTGCATCCCCTGTCGCGAGCCAGCCAATTGACGGTGAGCGCAACCACGCTGGCCGCCCCCGCGAACGCCCGGAAGGCATACGACAAGGGACTCGACGCGCTGGCCAAACAGAAATGGCAGGCCGCGGCGGACGCGTTCACCAAGGCGGTGACGGCGTACCCGAAGTTCGCCATCGCCTGGTACCAGCTCGGCCTGTTGCGGCAGAAGCGCAACGATATCGCCGGCGCCAACGATGCCTGGAAGCAGTCTCTGGCAAGCGATCCCAAGTACGTCAGGCCCTATGAGAGTCTGACGATGCTGGCCGACCACAACCAGGATTGGGCATCTTCCGAAGCGTATTCCCGGGCCTGGGTCAAGCTCGATCCCGAGGACTTTCCAGCCGCGTACCTTTATGACGCGGTAGCCAACGCGCGGCTGAATCACATGGAGGCTGCCGAGGGCGCGGCGCGCGAAGGGTTACGCATCGACAAAGACCACAGGGTTCCGAGGCTGAACGTGGTGCTGGCCCTGATTCTGATGGGGAAGAGCCAAAGCGCCGAGGCGGCCAAGTGCTTGCGAGATTACCTGGCGCTGGCGCCTAACGCAAACGATGCCGCCGCGGTACGGCAGCAACTGAGCCGCCTGGATGGTGCCGCGGCAGCGCAGCCGCGGTAGGCGGACGGTCTCGTATCCGCCGCACTAACCGCTCCCTGACGGTCGCGGTTCCGATCCTTACTTACTCTTGCGGAAGGTGATGCCCAGCTCGCGTAGCTGGCGCTCGGGCACGGGCGCCGGTGCGTCGCACATCAAATCCGTGCCGCGCGCGGTTTTGGGGAACGGGATGACATCGCGGATAGAGCTTTCGCCGGCGAGAATCATCACCAGGCGATCGAGGCCCAGAGCGATACCGCCGTGCGGCGGCGCGCCGTATTCGAGCGCGTCCAGCAGGAAGCCGAAGCGGCGGCGGGACTCTTCGTCGCTGAAGCCCAGCGCAGCGAAGACCTTCGACTGCACGTCGCGGCGGTGGATACGGATCGAGCCGGAGCCCAGTTCGACACCGTTGAGCACCACATCATAAGACTTGGCGCGGCAGCGCGCCGGATCCGAGACCAGCTTCTCCAGATCTTCATCGTGCACGGAAGTGAAAGGATGGTGCGCGGCGTTCCAGCGATTCTCTTCGTCGTCCCACTCGAACATGGGAAAATCGACCACCCAAAGGAATTGAAAATTCTTCGGGTCGAGCAGCTTGTGGCGGTCGTTGAAGCGCTGCGCGCAATAGAGGCGTAATTGGCCGCAGGCCTGGTAGACGGTCTGTTCGGGGAGCTGACCCTTCGGCTCGCCGGCCCAGGTGGCGAGCACCAGCAGGCCGTTCTCCTGGGCTCCCGCTCGGGCGCGCACTTGCGCCATGGGCCCGGGGTGCTCGCGTTCCAGGCGCTTGAAATCGTCATAAACGCGCAGGCCAAGCTGCTGGCCGAAGGCCTTGAGCTCGTCGCGTTCCTTGCGGCTGGGAGCGCCGGTGGAAGGAATGTGGATGGCGACCAGCGGCAAGCCGTTGGCCGCCAGCTCCGGCGCCAGGTCCTGGACCGGGTGCATCGGCGGGATGCGGCAGTCGGGCTTGTCGCTGCCGTAGCTGCGCATGGCTTCGGCGTAGGTGATGCGCGGGAACGGGGTGGCGATCTTGTATCCCGCCACGGCGCAGGCGTTGGCGAGCATGGGCTCGATGACCTCAAAAATGCGCTCCTGCTGCGGGAACGACATCTCCAGGTCGATCTGGGTGAACTCGGGCTGGCGGTCGGCGCGCAGGTCCTCGTCGCGGAAGCAGCGCACGATCTGAAAATACTTTTCGTAGCCGCTCACCATCAGAAGCTGCTTGAAGATCTGCGGCGATTGCGGCAGCGCGTAGAACGTGCCGGGCTGCACGCGGCTGGGCACCAGGTAGTCGCGCGCACCCTCCGGCGTGGAGCGGGTCATGAAAGGCGTCTCGATTTCCAGGAACCCGGCGGAGTTCAGGTACTCGCGGACGGCGAAGGCGATTCGCGAGCGCAGAATGATGTTGCGCTGCATGCGGGGCCGGCGCAAATCCACGAAGCGGTACTTGAGGCGGGCGTCCTCGGCGACGTCGACCTGATCTTCCATGGGGAACGGCGGCGTGCGGGACTCGTTGAGCAGCCAGATGCGGGAAGCCACGATCTCGACTTCGCCGGTCTCGAGGTTCGGGTTGACGGCGCCCGGCCCGCGCAGCGCCACTTTGCCTTCGACGGCGATCACGTACTCCGGGCGCACCTGCTCGGCGCGGCTGTGCACGGCGGGTCCGACATCCTCATGAAAGACGACCTGGGTGATGCCGTAGCGGTCGCGCAAATCGACGAAGATGACGCCGCCGTGGTCGCGGCGGCGATGCACCCAGCCCATCAGGACCACGGTCTTCGCTTCATCGGCGGCGCGCAGCGCTCCGCAGTCGTGGGTGCGGCGAAGGTCGCCCAGAAAATCCAGTGTGAGGGAGGTTTCCATGTCGATGTTCACTTCCGCGCGGCGCCGAGTTTGAGAGCGATCTCGCCGCGCGTAACTTGCTCCTGCCGGCCGGTCGCCATTTCCTTCAAGGTATAATGGCCGGCGTTGATTTCGTTTTCGCCCACCAGCAAGGTGAAGCGCGCACCCAGCTTGTTGGCCAGCTCGAGGATACGCCTGAGCTTGCCCTCGGCGACCTCCACGGCCGCGCCGCCGCGCCGTAAATCGCGCGCCAGCAGGGCTGCATGGCGCAGCGCCGGCTCGCCGAGGGCGGCGATGCACAAGTCCAGCCCATCGCCTTCCCGGCGCGCCACGCTCATCACCAGCCGGTCTTCGCCGATGGAAAAGCCGATGCCCGGCGCATGCACCTTCGATCCGAGCGATTCCGCGAGCCCGTCGTAGCGCCCGCCGCCGAGCACGGAATTCTGCGCGCCCAGCGCGCCGTGCACCACCTCGAAGGTGGTCCGCATGTAGTAATCGAGCCCGCGCACCATGCGCGGCCGGACCGCGTAGGCCAAGCCGCGGTCGTCCAGGTACCGCTTCAGCGCATCGAAGTGGACGCGACAGGGCTCACACAAGTGGTCCAGAATGCTTGGCAGCGTGTCGATGACCGGCTGGTCGGCTTCCACTTTGCAATCGAGCACGCGCAGGGGATTGGTCAGCGCGCGGCGCCGGCAGTCGCCGCAGAGGCGGGCCGCGACCGGCTGCAGCGCTTCGCGCAGCTTCTCCACATACCCCGGCCGGCAATTATGATCGCCCACCGAGTTGATCAGTAACTCAAAACCGGTGAGCCCCGCGCGCCCAAGAATCTCGATCACCATCTCGATCACTTCCGCATCCACCGCGGGCGATTCTGAGCCAATGGCTTCGGCGCCGATTTGATAAAACTGCCGGTAGCGGCCCAGTTGCGGGCGCTCGCGCCGGAACATCGGGCCGATGTAGTAAAACTTCTGCACGCCCGGCCGTTGATCGAGCCGGTGTTCGATGTAGGCGCGAATCACCGAGGCGGTGTTTTCCGGCCGCAGCGTGAGGGAAGATCCGTCGCGGTCGTCGAAGGTGTACATCTCCTTGTTGACGATATCGGTGTCGGCGCCGACGGCGCGCGCGAACAACTGGGTTTCTTCGAGGACCGGCGTGCGGATCTCGCCGTAGTTGTAAGCGCGGAACACGGCTCTGGCCTCGCGCTCCACAGCATTCCAGTTTTCCGTGAATGGAGGCAGTAAGTCCCTGGTTCCTTTGACAGCTTTAATCAAGGTAGTTGGAAAAACCATGCTAGCATGGCGGGCGCCCGAGCCGGAGCCGACATGTGATAGCTTGCTTCACATGGGCGATCTTACGCTGCTGGTGCTGGCGAATCCCACCGAGCCGCAGCTCGCCATGCTGGAACAACTGCCGGCGGAAACCAGCATCGCGGTGGGCGAACGGGCGGAGGCGTTCGAGCGGTGGGCGGCGGAGGCGGATGTCATCTTCAACTGGTCCTGCGGCGGCGACCTGCTGCGCGAAGTCTTCAAGCTGTGCCCGCGCGTGCGCTGGGTGCACACGCGGTCGGCGGGTCTGGATGGGCTGCTGTTTCCGGAGCTGGTGGAAAGCGCGGCGGCGCTCACCAATGGCACGGGGGTGTTCAGCGAGTCGCTGGGAGAATTCGCGCTGGCCGGCATTTTGTTTTTCGCCAAGGACCTGCGGCGCATGGTGCGCAACCAGGAGGCGGGCAGGTGGGAGCAGTTCGACGTCGCCGAAATCGCCGGCCAGACGCTGGGCATCGTCGGTTACGGAGATATCGGCCGCGCGGTGGCGGCGCGCGCACGCGCGATGGGGATGCGGGTGGTGGCGGTGAAGCGGCACGCCGCTCCCGCCGGCGCCACGGATGCTCACGCGGAGCGAATCTACACGCCGGAGCGGACGCCGGAGATGATTGCGCTTGCGGACTACATTTTGGTGGCGGCGCCGCTCACCGCCGAAACATGCGGCCTGATCGGCGAGCGCGAGTTCGCGGCCATGAAGCCTTCGGCGGTGGTGATCAACCTCGGGCGCGGGCCGGTGATCGACGAAGCCGCCATGCTGCGGGCGCTTTCCGAAGGCCGCATCCGCGGCGCAGTGCTGGATGTGTTCGACACCGAACCGCTGCCGGAAGGTCACCCGTTCTACCGGCTGGAAAATGTCCTGCTTTCGCCACACGCAGCCGACCACACCGCGGACTGGCTGGAGCGCGCCATGCAATTCTTCCTCGACAACTTCGCGCGCTTTCAAAAAGGCGAGCCGCTGCATAATTTAGTGGACAAGAAACTCGGTTACTAAGCTGCAGCATGATAAAATAAGATGTCCCAACGATGGATTATCTCAAAGGGCTCAACGCGCAGCAGCGTGAGGCGGTGAGTTACACGGAAGGACCGCTGTTGATCCTCGCGGGGGCGGGAAGCGGCAAGACGCGGGTTATCACGCACCGCATCGCGCACATCATCGTTTCCCGGCACGTGCCGCCGTCCGCCATCCTGGCCGTCACCTTCACCAACAAAGCGGCCGGCGAGATGCGCGAGCGGGTGGCGGCGCTGCTGACCGACGCACGGCTCGATTCCGAGCCCCGCGTATCCACGTTTCATTCCTTCTGCGTGCGGCTGCTGCGCAGCGACGGTGAGCCGCTGGCGCGCATCCGGCCCGGCTTCACGCGCCGCTTCAGCATTTACGACGAAGACGACCAGTTAGCCATCGTCAAGTCGTCCTACCGCTCGCTGGGGCTGGCCGAGAAGGAATTCATGCAATACCGCTCCGCGCTGGCGGGCATCAGCCACGCGAAGAACACCAACCAGAGCCCGGACGATCTCTACAAGCAGGCGGTGAACAAAGAGACCGAGGCGCTGGCGGCGGTTTACGCGGACTACGAAAAGGCGCTGCACAGTTCCAACGCCCTGGATTTCGACGACCTGCTGCTGGAGGCCGTGCGCCTGCTGCGGCACGACAAGGCGACGCGCCAGACATGGAACCGGCGCCTGAGCTACATGCTGGTGGACGAATACCAGGACACCAATCGCAGCCAGTACGAGCTGATGCGCCTGCTGACCGAAGAGCAGCGCAACGTGTGCGTGGTGGGCGACGAAGACCAGTCCATCTATAGCTGGCGCGGAGCGGATATCCGCAACATTCTCGACTTCGAGCGCGACTATCCCAATGCGCGGGTGATCCGGCTGGAGCAGAATTACCGGTCGACGAAGAACATCCTGGCGGCGGCATCCCGGGTGGTGGAGAACAACAAGGAGCGCAAGGGCAAGAAGCTGTGGACGGACGCGGCGGCCGGCGACCTGCTGGGCCTCTACGCCGGCTTCGACGCGGAGAACGAGGCCCTGTTCGTGGCCGATACGATCGAAAAGCACCTGGCGGCCAATCCCGACGACCACGTCGCCGTTCTCTACCGCACCAATTTCCAGTCGCGGCAGATCGAGGAAGCGCTGCGCCGCTACGGCCGCACCTACAACGTGGTCGGCGGTTTCAGTTTTTACCAGCGGGCGGAGATTCGGGACACGGTGGCTTACCTGCGGCTGGCGCTCTCCACGAGCGATTCCACCAGCCTGCTGCGCATCGTCAATAATCCGGCGCGAGGCATTGGCCGGACCACGGTGGAACAGATCGAGCACCACGCGCGCGAGCAGGGGCTGAGCCTGTGGGACGCCATTCAGCGCGTGATCGACGACCGCGGCCTTTCCACCCGTTCCCAGTCGTCGCTGGTGATGTTCCGCAACCTGATGCAGGATATTTCACTGGTGGCCAGCTCGTCGCCGCTGCCGGAGGTGATCCGCTTCGTGCTGGAGCGAACCGGCTACCGCAAAATGCTGGAGCAGGAGCGGACGCCGGATTCCGAAGCGCGCCTGGAGAACCTGGACGAACTCATCAGCGCCTCGGCCGAAGCGGAGTCGCGCGGCGAATCGCTGTCCGATTTTCTGGATCACGCGGCCCTGGTGGCGGAAGCCGACACATACGACGAGCGGGCTCCCGTCACGCTGATGACGCTGCATAATGCCAAGGGGCTGGAGTTCCCGGTGGTGTTCCTGACCGGCATGGAGCTGGGCCTGTTTCCGCACAGCCGCTCGATGAATTCCGAGCCCGCGCTGGAAGAGGAGCGGCGGCTCTGCTACGTGGGAATGACGCGGGCGCAGCGGCGGCTGATTCTGACGTGGGCCAAGGCCCGCCGGCGATACGGCGGCGGCGAACAGGAGCGGTCAACCCCTTCCTGGTTCCTGAGTGAAATTCCGGCAGACCTGGTGATGGATCTGGGCCCCAAGGACGAGCCGGGCGAAATGGACTTGACGGCCGAGCGGTTCGACGTGCGGCAGAGCGCGCGGCGCGGCGCGTTCACCGGCAAGACGTACAATTCGGTGGCCAACATCTCGCAATTCTTCGAGCAGCGCGGCCTGATTTACGGCGGACCGAAGACGGCGGCGCCGGTGGTCCCGCTGCCGGCCCGGCCGCCCGTTCCGTCCCGGCCGTTGCCCAACGCCGCACCGGCGGTTCGCAGAGGGGCGCGCGCGGGCATGATCGTCGAGCATCCCAAGTATGGCACCGGCACCGTGGTGCGCCGCGAGGGCGATGGCGATAATGCTAAGATCACAGTTAATTTCCCTCGCTACGGTTTGAAAAAGCTGGTGGAGAAGTACGCGGGATTGAAGAGGAACGGATGAATACCACGAAGGTAACCGACAAGCTGGAACGGAAGAAATTGAAGCGGACGGCCCGCAAGAAAGCGGCTCCCAAGGCGAAGCGCGCCGCGGGCGTGGCGCGCGGGTCTCTCAAGAAGAAGATCCGCCGCCAGGCGCAGGGCCAGCGGAAGCGCTAGCGGCATTGCCCATCGGGCGGACGAGCGCCCTTCGGTGAAGCCGGCATCGTCCGCCGGGGCCCGCCACCTGCCAAAGAGGCGGCTCAAGAACAACGGCTCGCCCCACTTCCCAGACCGGGAGATCCTCGATTGAGCCTTTTTCGAACCAAGAGCATCGATGCTTTGATCGCGGCCTCCGAGGAACCGGGCAAACGTCTCCGGCGCACGCTGGGCCCGTGGAGCCTGACCGCCCTGGGGATCGGCGCCGTCATCGGCTCCGGCATCTTCACGCTCACCGGCACTGCGGCCGCGGGCAAGCCGCTCCACATCAAATCGATCCTCGAGGCGACGGTGATCGACCTGGTCCTGCACGGCTCGCACGCCGGATCGCAGTTGGGGCGCCCCGGCGCCGGTCCGGCCATCACACTTTCGTTCGCCCTGGTGGCGATCGCCTGCCTATTCGCCGGCCTGTGCTACGCGGCGCTGGCGTCGATGATACCGGTAGCCGGCAGCGCCTACACCTATGCCTATGCCATCCTGGGCGAAATCGTGGCCTGGATTATCGGCTGGGACCTGATCCTCGAATACGCCGTGTCGAACATGTCGGTGGCGGTGGGATTTTCCGCGTACCTACAGGACTTGTTTCAGAATCTATTTGGTTTTCACTTGCCTTCGCAGTGGGCCTTTCCACCGTTTCCTGCTGTCGGCGGGCCGGCGGGATGGTTCAACGTCCCGGCACTCTTGATCACCATGCTGGTGACCTGGGTGCTGGTGCGCGGCGTGCGCGAGAGCGCTGAAACCAACACCGTGATGGTGGCGATCAAGTTGGCGGCCATTGTGATCTTTTGCGTGGGCGCGGCGGGCGCCATCAAGCCGGGCAACTGGCATCCCTTCGCGCCGCACGGATTCCCCGGCATTCTCACCGGCGCATCCATCGTCTTCTTCACCTACATCGGTTTCGATTCGGTCTCGACAGCGGCCGAGGAATGCCGGCACCCGCAGCGCGATCTACCCATCGGCATCATCGCCACGCTGATCGTCTGCACCATTCTCTACGCGTCGGTGTCGCTGGTGCTGACCGGGATCGCCAATTACCAGACGCTCAATACGGATTCGCCGGTGGCGGACGCGCTGAAGGCGCTCGGCTACAACCGGCTGCGCCTCATCGTCACCGCCGGCGCCCTGATGGGCATGCTGTCTTCGCTGCTGGTGTATCAATACGGGCAGGCACGCATCTGGTTTGCGATGTCGCGCGACCGGTTGCTGCCGGCCCTGTTCTCGAAAGTACACAAACAATTTCAGACGCCGTACGTGAGCACCTGGATTGCCGGCTTTTTCGTGGGCATTCCGGCCGGCATCTGGGACATCGACACCTTCGCCGAGCTATCGAACATCGGCACGTTGTTCGCGTTCGTGCTGGTATCGCTTGGCGTAATCGTGCTGCGCAAGAAACAGCCTGAAAGGCCGCGCTCGTTCCGCGTGCCGCTGGTGCCGCTGTTTCCCATGATTTCCATCGTCTGTTGCGTGGTGTTGATGATGGGGCTGCCGCTGGTGACCTGGCTCCGGTTCTTCGGCTGGCTGGCGGTCGGCCTGGCGATCTACTTTCCCTTCGGGCGGAAGCGCAGCACGCTGGCGGGAGAGTAAGAAGCGGCCAGGGTTCTGAAACAATGCGCCCGCAAGCGGGCGTTGGCAGGTTGAAACCTGCCCCACCGGGTTCTTATTCCCGCCGCAGAATGCCGCGTTGGGACATTTCCAGCAGCAGGCCGGCGCACTCTCCGGCGCCGCCGGAGAACTCCAGGAAACGATCCGGGCCGGCCAACTCGCGCAGTTGCGCGGGCGGTGCGGGGCTATCGGCGGCGGCGCAGAGCACGATCAGGCCGGCGGTCAGCGCGGCTTCCACCAGGTGCGGCAGCAGGTCGCCTTCGCGGGCGGCTTCCAGCACCAGCACCATGGCGCCTGCATCGAACAGCGAGCGTTCCAGCGCGCCGGCGGCCTCGGCGCCCTGCGTCACCCAAATGGCGGCGGCCGTATGCCCGGTGCGGGCGTGGCGCTCGGCCGGTGTGACGCGGCCGGCGGTCAGCATCGGACGCTGGCCGCTTTCGTGAGCGGGCCGGCCGGTGATCATGCCGGCGGCAACGGTTTCGTTCGACAGCGGATCGATCAAAATGAACGCGCCCGTGGCGCGGTTACGGCGGTAGGGATCGACAAAAAGCGGCTTGCGCGTCTCGATGACGGCGGCGCCGATATCGTTGAGGCAAAGCTCGGCGGCCTGGTGCCGTTCGAGCGTGTTGACGTCGACGCGGTAGCGGATGGTGCGCACGCGCGCGGCGACTTCCTGGGTGGTGTGCTTGACGATGTATTCGCGCCGCTGGTCGAGCGGCGTCTGGCTCATCCACACCAGGCGCGCGTCGATGGTGCGCGCGACCTGCGGCGCGTGCGAGGGATGCACCAGCATATCGCCGCGGCTGATATCGAGCTCATCCTCCAGACACACGGTCACCGAAAGAGGCGCAAACGCCTTGGGCAGGTCGCCATCGAAGGTGCTGATCGATTTGATGCGCGAGGTGCGCCCGGAGGGCAGCACCATCACCGGGTCGCCCGGCGTGAGCGTTCCCGACGCCACCTGGCCGGCGTAGCCGCGGAAGTTCTGATCCGGACGAATGACGTACTGAACCGGAAAGCGCATCTCCATCAGATTGCGGTCGCTGGCGATGTGGACGGTTTCCAGGTGGTGCAGTAAGCTCTCGCCCTGGAACCACGGCATGTGCGGACTCTTTTCGACCACGTTGTCGCCGAGCAGGGCGCTGATGGGAATGAAGTGCAGGTCGCAGGCAGGCAACTGCGCGGCAAAGCGGGTGAATTCGTCCTCAATCGCCTCGAACACTCGCTGGCGCCAGTCCACCAGGTCCATCTTGTTGACCGCGACCACGATGTGCGGGGTGCCCAACAGGGAGGCGATGAAGGCGTGGCGGCGGGTCTGGGCCAACACGCCGTGGCGCGCGTCCACCAGCACGATGGCCAGATTGGCGGTGGAGGCGCCGGTGGCCATGTTGCGCGTGTACTGCTCATGGCCGGGCGTATCGGCAATGATGAACTTGCGCCTGGGCGTGGCGAAATAGCGGTAGGCGACGTCGATGGTGATGCCCTGCTCGCGCTCGGCGCGCAGCCCGTCGGTAAGCAGCGCGAAATCCATCGTGCCGTCGGTCTGGCTGGAGCGCGCCTTGAGCACGGAGGCCAGTTGGTCTTCATAGACGCCCTTGGAATCGAACAGCAGCCTGCCGATCAAGGTGCTCTTGCCGTCGTCCACGCTTCCGGCGGTGGAAAAGCGCAGCAACTCTTTTTCTTCGTCGTGGCGCAAGAAACTGGCGAACGCCGCGGCGCGCGCGACTCCCCGCGGCCTCCCGCCGATCACCACGGAGGGCTCCTTTGGCCCGGCTGCGGGAGCCGGCGTGTCTTGGGTGGACGCCGCGTCCGACTCGCCCGGCAGCGGTCCGCCAACGCTCATCAGAAGTAACCCTCGCGCTTCTTGATTTCCATGGAGCCTTCCCGGTCGTGGTCGATGACGCGGTTCTCCCGCTCCGACCGACGGAACAGCATCATCTCCTGAATGATTTTGGGCACGGTGTCGGCCTGCGAGCGAATGGCGCCGGTGCAATAGGTACAGCCGAGCGAGCGCATGCGGCACATCACCATTTCCGGCTGCTCGCCGGGCAGCAGCGGCATGCCGTGCTCGACGGGAATCAGGGTTTCGCCGCGCACCAGCATGGGGCGTTTCCTGGCGAAATACAGGGGCACGATGGGAATGTCTTCGAGGTGAATGTATTCCCACACATCGAGCTCGGTCCAGTTGGAAAGCGGAAACACACGGATGCTTTCGCCCTTGTCGATGTGGCTGTTGTACACGTTCCACAGCTCGGGGCGCTGGTTCTTGGGGTCCCACTGGCCGAAGGCATCGCGGAAGGAGTAAACGCGTTCCTTGGCGCGGGACTTTTCCTCGTCGCGGCGCGCGCCGCCGAAAGCCGCGTCATAGCCACCGGCGGCCAAGGCATCGAGCAGCGCGCGCGTCTTCAATAGCCCGCAGCACTTCTCGGTTCCCAGCCGGAAGGGGCTGGCGCCATCGTCGATGGCCTGACGGTTGGTGTGCACGATCAACTGGGCGCCGATGGAGGCGCAGAAGCGGTCGCGAAACTCGATCATCTGGTCGAACTTGTAAGTAGTGTCGATGTGGAGCAGCGGGAACGGGATCTTGCCGGGATGAAAGGCCTTTTGCGCCAGGCGCACCATCACGGACGAATCCTTGCCGATGGAATACAGCATCACCGGCCTCTGAAACTCCGCGGCCACCTCGCGAAGGATGTGTATGCTCTCGGCTTCGAGCGCCCGCAGATGAGTCAGAAACAAGTCGGCGTTCATGAGGCCTTCCGAACGTGGCTGTAAATGAATAGACTCATCCTGCCCCTGTCCATATCGATAGAAAGGTCCGTTCTCTCCCCGAAAGGTGTTGCAGCGCTTTCTCTAATTATAAACAAGGGAAACGGGGAAAAGGCCGCGCGGGAGCGTGGCGCCGTTGTGGGGCAGCTTGGTAAGCTGCGGGCCGATTGAGAATCGGCCCGCGCGGCGGTTGGCCGGGGCACCCTCTGGGTCGCGCGCAGGATGCCATCCTGCCCCACATGCAAGGAACACGTTGGCGTCGTGACGGACCTAGCGCGGCGCGGCGGCTACGTTGAATCCGCCGAGTACGATGTTGGGACGCTCGCCGCGGGTATCGGCATCCTCCAACCGGGTGACGATGGTGCGCCGTTCGCCGGGCATCAGCGCGATGTAGTTGTCGCTATAGAGTGCCGGCAGGATGCGGTCGCCGCTCTGTGCGCGCACGGCCTTCACGGTGACCATCAGCGCCGGCTGTGGCGACGCATTGTGCAGCTCGGTAGTCAGCACCCATTCGCTGCCCTGCCGGTCCGCACGGGTCGCGGCCTCCACGGTGACTTTGGGCAGGTTGCGGATGGCGCGGAAATCGTTCTCCTCGGCGCCGCGCAAATAGAAGTTCCGGGAGATCACGGTATCGCCGCGGCTGAGAGTCAGGCGAATGAAATGTACGGGCGTCAGCGCCGCGGGAAATTCGAGGTGGATGGGAGTGGCCTCGCTATCCTCGGTGCTATCCACAGGAGCGGTCTTGTTCCAGGCAAGCGCGCCCTCCATGTTGAGCACCTCGGCCGCGGCGGTCAGGCCCTTGGCGTTGCCGCCGCTGTAATTGACCACTTCGACATTATCGGTGAGCGGGTTCCACTGGATGTGCAGCGGCTCGGAGCCTTTCTTGGCGCCGAAGTAGCCGGCCGTCGGGTCGAGATAGTAATCGTAAGTCTGCCAGACGAAGGAGGGCCAGCAGGGATGGCTCATCCAGAGCAGCACGCCCATGCGGTTCTTACCCTGGGCTTCGAACATGGCGCGGTAGCCGTCGTAGTTGACAAACTGCGCCAGCTCGACCCAATCCTCGACGTTGGTAGCGCCGCCGTATTCCTTGTCGATCATTTGCCGGAACGACGCGCCGCGCTGCGCGCCGCCTAGGCTGAAATCATGCATCCCCCACACGTCGCCCTGCGGCCAAAAGTCCTTTTCGGGCATCATGGCGCGCAAGCTGTCCATGGTGACGATGTTAGGCATGCCGAGCTCGCTCGAGAGCTCGGTGGTCGCCCTTTGCGCGAAGTAGAAGCGCGGCGGCATGGCGTTATAAGGTCCGTGGCCGGTGACGGCATCGTCGGCCGAGCTGGGGATGTAGTGGATGGCGGGCGAGAGCTCGGCCAGGATGCCGCGGAGGCCGCGTTCGATGGGATCGGGCGGGTAACCTTCATTGCGGCCGACATAGAGGCCGATGGAAGGGTGGTGGCGCATGCGCAGCACGTAATCGCGCGCATTGGCAAGGAACATATCGGTGCCGTCCGGGTCCGGCCCGTCCCAGGGGTTGGCCAGCCAGAAATCCTGCCAGACCACGATGCCGTAGCGGTCGCAGGCGTCGTAAAAAGCTTCGTCGCCGGTTTGACCCACCCAGTTGCGGATCATGGTGAAGTTCATGTCGCGGTGATAGCGCACCGCAGCGTCATATTCCCGGGCGCGATAGCGCAGCATGGATTCGGGGAACCCCCAGTTGCCGCCGCGCGCCACGAAGCGGCGCCCGTTGATCCAGATGCGCAACGCGCCGCCCTCTTCGCTGTAAGTGAAACGGCGCACGCCGGCGTTGAACGACTTGTGGTCCGAGACTGCACCGCCGGCGGCAAATTCCAGCTCCACGCGATACAGATTGGGATCGCCGTATCCGTTCGGCCACCACAGTTTGGGATTGCGCAGGCGCAAGGCGGGTTCGGCGGCGGGATCGAGCTTCACGGTTTTAGAAGCGCGGGGAGCAATGGTGACGGCCTGCTCAAAGGCGGCATCGCCGAAGCGCCCGCTCAGCTTGCCGCTGACGGGGAGCGCGGAGTGATTGGTGAGCGTAGCTTCCAGGGCGACCTCCGCCGACGAGCCGTCGGTCGAGATCGAAATCGTGTCAGCCTGCGGATTCTCAATGCTCACGGCGCCGGTCGAGGTCAAATACACGTCGCCCCAGATGCCGGTGTCGCGGCCGCGGATGGTGGGAATCCAGTCCCAGCCGACCGACGCGTGCATGGTGGGATTATCCGCGCCCAGCACGCCGCCGTTCTTGCCGGGGCTTTGAAAATTCTTTTCCGTGACGCTGCCCGGGTTGGCGTTTTTGACGATCCGCACGGCCAGAGCATTGAGCTGACCGGGGCGAAGGATCGCGGTGACATCGAAGCGGCCGGTCAGGAATCCGCCGTCGATGCGGCCGAGGCGCTGGCCGTTGAGAAACACTTCCGCTTTCCAATTGACGCCGTCGAAGTTGAGAAAAACGTGGCGGCCGGCCGCTGCGGGCGGAGCGGTGAATTGGTCGCGATACCAGAAATCGGAGTAGAAGAAAGAATCCGAGATGGCGTTCTGGTTGTCGCCATAATTCGGATCGGCGATGGCGCCATCATTCAGGTAACTGGACAGCACGGTGGCGGGAACGGTAGCGATCATCCAGCCGGAGTCCTGGAAACCGGCGGTGGAGAGTTCCCTGCCCGAGGCACGAACCAGCGAAGCGCGCTGGAGACGCCAGGCACCGCCTGCGAGCGGCAGGCGGCCATCGGCGTCAGCGGTCGCCGCCGGTTTGGCGCGCGGCACGGGACCTCCCCTGCCATACACTTCGAGCTCGCTCAGAATGTAGGGCTCGGCGGTTTGCGCGCCGTTCAGCATCAGGCGAACCCAACGGCCGTGAGCGGGGCTGGCGAGGTGGATGTCGTCGACGGCGCCGGCGGCGGCGGGCAGGGCTTGCAAGGTGTGCCAGTCGCGCCCGTCATCGGAGATTTGGATGGCGCCTTCGGCGGCGCGGCGGATCCAGTAGAGTGCGATGCGATCGAAGCTGCACGGCGCGCCCAGATCGACCGACACCCACTGTTCGCCGGCGGCAGCGCTCATCCAGGCGCTCGAAAAGCTGTAGGGGCCGCCGGCATGCACAGCCGTGTTCGCATTGCTGAACAAGATTTCGGCGATGCGCCAGTTGAGCGGCCGGCCGGTTTCGAAATCGATGCGATAGAAACGGCTGCCATTTGGCCGGCGGAGCGCGATGGAGGGCTTGATCTCGGCGCCGGGATGCGTCATACCCCACGCGCGGCCGAGCTCGCTCCAGGACTGTCCATCCGCCGACGCTGAGAGAATACACGTCCATTCCTGATTGTCGCCGGCAGGCCCCAGCGTAGTGAGCGCATCGAGCCGGTCAATTTCCGGCGGCTGCGCGCCGCCCCATTCCACCTCGACCCAGACATGGCGGCCGCTCATGTTGATGCCAGTCGTCCAGTTGCCGTCAAACAGCAACTCGCGCTGGTCCTTCGGCAGCAAGCCCTGCTGGCTGCTGGTGACGCGGAGAAAGCGCGGCAGCGCCGTTTCCCGAATGCCATCGGTGATCAGTTGTGCGGTGAGATTGTAATCGTAGCTGCTGGACTGGTAGGCCGGGCGGTGGAGCGCCAGGTTGCGATAGGTGGTGGAGTCGATTTCGACCGTAGGCGACCAGTCCTGCCGCGGATCTCCGGGATACACGCCGACGCCGCGCGTGTAGGGCTGCGCGCCCAAAGCTTCGAGTGCCATCAAAGCGGTGAACACCTTCAGAGGGAATGCCATGCACCGCTAATTGTATTGGAAATCGTGGAGCGCGGAAGGGCGAGGAGCCCAAGGTCGGGTGCGCGAAAGGAGGACTAGCGATGGGCCTTGTGGGCGCCCAACTCGAGGAGGGCCAATCCTATGCCCATACCGAGGTTGCAAAGGCCAAGCAAAGTGAGACCGCCTGAAATACACCAGATCCCGGTGAGGACCGAAAGCACCAGGAATCCGCGACGCATCGCTCGTGCGCTTTGAGGCTCACCGGGCGCGGGCTTGGTTCCATACTCGAACATACTGGCGAATCGAGTATATCAGACGCGCTTACAGCGAATTCAGGTAGGCGATCAGGTCGGCCATCTGCTGGGCGGTGAAGTGGGGCCAGGAAATGTTGCGCCGCTCCATGTTGTCGAGCATGCGCGGGCCATGTTCCCAGAGGACGGACACCATGGTGATGTCGGAATAGGCGTTCTTACCCTTAGCCAGGTTCGGCGCGCCGGAAGCCGGGTCGTTGTGACAGGTGGCGCAGTTCTCTTCCTTGAAAACCTTCTTGCCGCGCTCCGCGTTGCCGTCGCCGTGGAAATACTGCTTGCCCCAGATGAAGCCGATGATCTGGCGCATTTCCTCCTGGGAAAGATGGGGCGGCGGATTCTTCATATCGGGCTGGTGGTTCCACATATCGACCGCGATCTGCGTCAGCGTCTGGTTGCGCAAGCGGTTCTCCAGCGCCAGCTTGCCCACGTGGCAGGCGGCGCAACCCTTGGACTGGAACAGCGCGGCGCCGGTGTCCGAGGGCGGGAACAGGAAATTGTGAGCCAGAGCCTTGGTTTCCGGCAGGTTTTGCAGGTAGACCAGGATGTCGGTAAGCTGCTGCGCGGTGAGTTCGACCCAGGCCAGCTTCCGTGTGGCGAAGGCTTCGCGCATGGCGGCGCCGTGGTTCCACATCTGCTGGGCGAGCACCACCGGTTCGGCGAGCGATTCCCATTTATCGACGGGAGGCGCGGCCGGGTTGGGCGAGGTGGTGATGCCGTGGCAGGACGCGCAATGCGCCTGGGCGAAAGCCAGCTTGCCGCGGCCGGCGTCGCCGGGCTTTTCAAAATAGCGTGCCGAGACGAAATAGGCGAACAGGTCGGCGGCCGATTCCCGGCTCAGCTCGGCCTTGACGATGCCCTGCTTCTTCATGCCGGCCCACATGTCGGGCGCATGGTTCCACATCAGGCTCGCCATCACGGTGGGCGTGTAATCGCGGTCGATGCGGCGCCCCAGGTCCGGCGCCAGATGGGCGCCGACGCCCTTGACGTTGTGACAGAGGATGCACTGCTCGGTCTCGAAGAGCTGCTCGCCGCGCCGCGCGTCGCCCAAAACCACATCGGCTGCCGGCGCGATTGAGGCCAGAACAATACCGGCGGCTAACACTCGTACCATGGACATGGCTGGTCTCCTATTGCGTCACCCTGATGCCGGTGATGAAGGAATTCGTCCGAAATCCATCATACAGGTAGAACGACTCGCCGTTACCGTAGTACTGCCATTCGGCATTCCAGGATACGCGCTTCGACACTGGCAGCGACACGCGTGCCAGGGGCTCGTAGTAGCGCGAAGGAGCGCTGCCGGAAGAGACGAACATCGATCCGCCCAAGGTCAGCTTGCCGTCCTTGATTCCGGGCAGCATGATGTCGATCGCCGACGTCGCGCTGTGCGCGTTGTCGCGATACTGGGAAACCGCGGAGGTCAGGAACGGCAGCGTAAGGTAGTCGATGGTGGAACTGAGCGTGGAGCGGTCGTATTCGCCCATCAATGTGATACGCTTGCCCGAATCCGGCGTCCAGAAAATCGAGAGCGCGTTGTCGCGGCTTTGGAAGCTGTAGTTGATTCCCTGCGACGGGTTCTGATTATTGAGCACCTGGAAATTGGCCTGCAACGACAGCGCTTTGGCCAACTGGTAGCGCGCCCGCGCGCGGCCCTTCTTGTAATCGTTCAGGCTGGTGCGGAAGTAGATGTCGTCGCTGGAGGCGCCCTCGAAATCGAGGTTGAGGGTCAGCTTGTCAAGCATGCGATAGGTGAGGCCGCCGATGCCGATGTTGCGTTTCAACTGGCCGCTGGCGAATAGGCCGGTCTGGCTGAGCTCGCCGGCCAGCGTCTGCGCGTCTCCCCAGACGTACCGCCAGCCGCCGTGCAACGTGATCCGATTGGTGAGATCGTACAGCACATCGATTTGCTGCTGGTTGTAATTGACGTACTCGGTGAAGGCGTTGGGCGCGGTCAGCGGCGAGAAGATGAGACCGGGGCTGACGGTGCCGGTGATGGCAACGTCCGGCGAGGCGGCGTCGTGGTAGCGGTCGGTCATCAGCGATTCGATCACCCGCAGGCGGCGGAGAGGACGCAGCTCGAAGCCGATATTGCCAGTGGTGTGCGGCTGGTTGTCGGTTCCGGTCCCCATCGTCGTCAGGCCGCTATAGAAAAGCAACTGGCTGACGTTGAGGAGATTTCCGGCGGCGACTTCGGAGAAATGGATGTCCGTCTTCGGCTCGCTATACAGGAACTGGCCGTAGACATCGATCCAGGGCGCCAGGTGAGAGGTGAACAGCACTTTGCTGTAGATGCTGTGGCCGCGGATGCCATAAGCTTGCTGGAGGCTGCTCAGGCTGAGCGTCTGGCCGAAAATGGGCGTCGCGTTGTCGCCGCCCAAAAGCGTGGCGTCGGAGGCCTGATCGTTATCCTTATAGGTGGTGCCGCCCTCCTCCAAGGTGAGATGGAAGCGGGAATACTCGATGCGCACGCCGCTGCGATAATTCTCCGTGCTGTCCGAGAGCAAGGTGGGCACGGCGTACTCGTTGTTGGCGTCCTGTACCCAGGTCTCGACGCCGCTGCCGTAGCCTGCATTGTGATCGAAGGCCAGGTAGGGGATGAAGTGCCCCCCGGGAAACAGGTCCAGGTTGGTGCTGAGCATGCGGCGGCGGATATCGAACGACTGCTCGTCAAACCCGCCCGGTGCGCCGGGATTGGCGAACGAGGGCACGGCGTTGAAGTAAGCGATGTCGCGGTAATCGAAGTTGAAATCGTAGAGGCGCTGCTTGCGCGCGTCCAGGTGGGCGGTGCGGTAGGGTTCGCCGCCCCAACCGTAGGCGCGCACGTCGATCTGGTCAAAGAAGCGCTTGTTGGGATCGGTCAGGGTGAATTCCAGGCCGAACAACCTGGGCCCCTGAGCCAGGTCGACGACGCTGCGATACTGGTCCATGCTGCCGTGTACATCGCTCAGCCAGCGATAGCCGAAATCGATGCTGCCGTGAAAATTCTCGGAGGCGGCGGGAGCCGGGTTATCGGCGGCAGCCTGGTCCGTCGCGGCGGTGGCAGGCTGAGCCTCGGCGGCAGGCTGGGCGGGCGCGGCAGGGGCTTGCGTGGCGCTAGCCGGCGTCTGGTCCTGCGCCGGCGCCGCGGGCGGCGTTGACGGCACCGTTTGCGCCAGTACCGGGACTATCAGAAGTAAGGCCAGTAGGAATCTCATTTGAGAAAATTCCGATCCACATAGGACCCGTGCACCTTCTGATGGCAGATGGTGCAGTTCTGGAAGCGCGGCTGGCGCATGTCGTGGAAGGCCGGCGGAACCGTTCCCAGGGTTCCGTTGGCGGGGAGCGTCGGCTGTGGCAGGTTGGCATGGCACTCCAGGCAAAGGAAGCCGACCTGCGCCCGCGTCAGCATGCGGGGGTTGGCGGAGCCGTGCGGCTCGTGGCAGGCGGTGCAGCCTTCCATGCGCACCGGAGCGTGTTCGTAAGTGAACGGCCCGCGCTTGTCGCCGTGGCATTTGAAGCAGCCGGGTTCATTGGCGTCCGCCGTCTGCATCATGTGCGGGAGTACGCTGCCGTGCGGGTTGTGACAATCCACGCACGACATGGCTCCTTCCGGCAGCCGGTGCCGGAACGGGCGCAGGAAACTGGCCCACACGTCGCTGTGGCAGGCGGCGCACTGGCGATTGATGTCGGCCGGCAGGCGCGCCACCAGGCCGTTAGGCCCGTTCTTGTGGATGGCGTGGCAGCTTACGCAGCTCACCTGGTTCTTGGCATGGCTGCCGTTGATGCGGCCCACGTGAGTGGGCTGGCTGAGGTGGCAGGAAAGGCAGATGCGATCGGCTGCGGCCGCCGTCAGCTTGGCCGGCTGGCGAATGTCGGCGGCGCTCATGGAATCGGCGTGCTTGCTGCCCGGGCCGTGGCAGGCTTCGCAGGCCTGAGTGGTGTGCCTATATTTCTTATCGGTTTCTACCAGATGATGCGGGTTGGCCTGAAACGCTTTGAAGATATCCTCGTGACAGGTCTGGCAGGTATCCGAACCGACGTAGGTGGCGGGCTTGTTCTCCGCCGGTTTCGCCTCCTGGGCTGCGGCTTGAGGGGCGGGTGCGGCCGGTTTATCCTGCGCGCCACTGGCGGCGATAGCGACCAACGCCGCCGCCAGCGGGGCGAACCGCAGCTTCGACGGCGGTCGCAACATAGCGGTCATCTCCTATTTGCCGGCGTGAACCACATCTACATCATACGTTGCGCCGGTGGCGTGGCACACATCGCACGCCTCGCCGAACTTCGGGTCGCTATTCTGGAGGGCGTGCGCCAGCGAGGTGGTATCGAAGTGGCACGCCGTGCAAGCCGAGGTAGTCGGCTGCACCGGGTTCACCAGGCCCTGCGGATCCGTCACCGGGTTCTTGCCTTCGGGGAAGACGCCCTCGGAGCTGTTGACGTGACACATGTAGCACTTCGCGGTGTCGGCAACGCCGCCGGTGGGAGTCATGGCGGGATAGAGGAGGCCGGTTTTGGTAATCGAGGACGGGACCGAGGCGAAGGCGGCGCCGAAGCTGTTGTGGCTGCCGCCAAAGCCCACGATGATGTAATCCAGGCCGGCCGCGCCTAGGGTTTCGCCGGTATGAATCTTGTGGATCATCATGGCGGAGTTGATGCCCTGCGGCGGCAGGGATTTATCGGCGGCGACCACGGCGGAAGAGCGCGTGGAGGCGTCGGTATCGTCGGGGTTGTGGCACAGCGCGCACATCTCGATCTGGTTGCGATTTTCGCCGTGCACCGACAGCTTGGTGTGGCAGTTGTTGCAGTTGTTGATTGAAACCACGGTGCGGCGGGGCGTCACCGGCGACCCATCCACCGAGAAGTAGGACACCTTGTTGATGGCGCCGTACTCAGTGCTTTGCTCGGAAGCGGGAGCGTTGGGCAAGGTCAGCCCGCGGCGGCCTTCGATGCCCATGGCATAAGTGCCTTTCGCATTGGCCGGAATGGAGTGGGCAAAGGTATAGGTGCAGTTGCCGCTTGCATCGCATTGCGCGGTGGGCACGGGATTTTCGGAAACGTAACCGGGCGTGGTGACATCGGAACCGAAGCTGGTCAGGCCGTAATCCGAAGTCGGGCCGGCCATCACCAGCGCGAGACGGTTTTCGCCGCCAGTCATAGCGCTCATCGGAATGCCGTTGCCAGAATTGTCGGTGATGGTGAAACTGACCGTCGGCGCCTTGCCGGCAAGGCCGTTGGCGACCTTGGTGATCGCCAGGTTGATGCCGGGCGCACTGATGGATTCGGTGGGATTGGCATGCGCGCCGATGATCGAAAGGTCGAACTCCTGGCCGGAACTCGGAATGTGGCAGGTGGCGCACTTACTGTCGTCGGACTGGGCGAGGCCGGCATGATTGGCGCCGGTGGCGAAATTGACGTTGTCATGGCAGGAGCCGCATGCCGCCTGCCCCGGCTGAGTCATCCAATACTTGGTCTGCGCCGCGCCATTCTTCGGGTTATGACAGCTTCCGGCGCAATTGCGCGGGTCGCCGGGATTGGAAGGATACACCACCGTGGAGAAGTCGACTGGAGCGTTCTGGAAGTTGTAGATCTGGTAAGGGGTGCCTGCCTGTACGCCGGGCAACGAAGCGCCCATATGGATCTTGTGGATGAAGACCTTCATGTCGAGCGTCTCGCCGGTGTTGGGATCGGAGGTCTGCTGGGTGTGGCACATGATGCAGAGGTCAACACCCTTGCGCGAGCCGCCGTGAAAGGAGAGCTGATCGTGACAACTGTCGCAGTCGGCCGTGCGCACGATGTCGCGCGGCGCGGGAGTCGAGCCGTTGGGAACCCAATCGTAAGTCACCGACGCGTAATTGGTGCCCAACCCGAACTGTGTGAGGTTGCGCGAGCCGTACAGGCCAACGCGATGCGTGGCAGTGGGATCGTCGGTGGAGGGCACCTTGGTTTTGAAAGTGTACAGATACTCGCCCATGGCGACCGTGGTCAGCGTGCCGGTGGAGCTGGATTCGCCGCTGGCCTGCGTGGCGGTGGCGCCGCCCTTGGCGGCGGTGACGGTGCGAGTGATGTAGGAAACGAACTCGGTTTGACCCTGCGGAATGCTGGCCAGCAGGAAGCTGGTCGAAATCGTGCCGGGCGTCACCACGCCGGTCGCGTCCAGAGCGGCCCCATTGGGATCGGTGGTCTTGAAATCGACGCTCACCGTGCCGTCCGAAGCGATCTTGGTGGAAACGACCTTATATAAAAGTCCGGGCTGGACCCATGCCACCAACTGCGGGTTGGCCACGTTGGATCTATCATTCCGCGGGAAGATGGTTCTCTTGTCCGCGCTCAGGAAGGCGACCGATCCGGCGATCAGTCCAAGCGCCACCAGGTAGCGCCCTCTGGCGAAAACCGGCTTAGGAATCCGCATGCTGTTCTCCAAAAAATGAATCCCTTACTTCAAGCGGCATCTCCGTGGCCGGAAACGAGCCCTGCCGCGGAGATGCCGCAAACCAAACTCTTACTTGCCAGCGTGGACGACATCCACGTCGAACGCCTGACCGGTGGCATGGCAGACGTCGCAGGTCTCGCCGAACTTGGGATCGGTCTGCGAAACCGCGTGGGCAAACGCGGAAGTGTTCAAGTGGCAGGCCGTGCAAGCCGAAGTGGTGGCGGGAGCCGGATTAAGCAAGCCCTCCGGATCGGTAACCGCGTTCTTACCTTCGGGGAAGACGCCTTCCGAACCGCTGGCGTGGCACATGTAGCACTGCGTGGTGTCCTGCACCTGGCCCGTGGGGCCCATCACCGGGAAGCGGACTCCAGTGTTAGGAATCGCGGCCGGCACGGAAGCGTACGCAGCGCCAAAATCGCTTGTCGCGCCGCCGTGCCCAACGATGATGTAGTCCTGGTTGAAGTTGGCTTCCAGGTTTAATCCGGTATGGATCTTGTGAGCCATCATCGCGAAATTGATCCCCTGGGGCGGCAGCGTCTGATACGACGCCACCGTGGAGGTCGGCCGGGTGGTGAAATCGGTGTTGCTCGGGTTGTGACACAGCACGCAGTAGGCGGTGTCGTTGCGCAAGGAGCCGTGCAGTTCCAGGTCGGCATGGCACGCATTGCAGTTGGCCATGGCCACCACGGTGCGCCGCGGCTGCACCGGGGTACCGTCCACGGAGAAGTAAATCACCTGGTTGTGGCCGCTGTATTGGGCGGTGGTCTGGGAGGTGGTGCCGGCGAGCAGGGTGATGCTCATGCGCCCCTCGATGCCGATGGCGTAAGTGCCGGTGGCGCCTGCCGGAACCGGGTGGGTGAAGGCGTAGGTGCAGGTGCCGGAAGTGCCGCACTGGGCTGCCGTCGTGACGCTCTCAGTGACGTAGCCCGGGGTGGTGCTGACGCCGAAATTGGTGTAGCCGTAATCGGAGGTAGGCCCGGCCATGGTCAGCGACAGCGACCCGGAGTTCGCCGCGAAGGTGCTCATCGGAATCGGATTGCCGCTGTTGTCCTTGACCGTGAAGGTAACGGTCGGCTTCTGGCCGGCGGCGCCATTGGCCACGCTGACCAGGGTGAAGTTGATGCCCGGAACGCCCGGCGCATATGCCGGAATGGTGTGGGCGCCAATGATGGACGCGTCAAACGGCAGCTCGCCCTGCTGAATGTGGCAGTCCGCGCACTCGCTGTCGTCCGGCTGCGGTCCGCCGGCGTGGTTGACGCCGGTCGCAAAATTGACATTGTCGTGGCAGGAACCGCAGGCGGCGGCACCGGGGGTGGTTAGCCATGCGCTGGTCTGGGCCGCTCCGTTCTTGGGGTTGTGGCAAGTCTGGCAGCGCCGTGCGTCCGCGGGGTAAACCACCGTGGACCAATCGCTCACTGCGTTCCCGTGGCCAACCACCTGATAGGGCTTCCCGGCCTGCACGCTGGGAAGCGAGCTCCCCAGGTGAATCTTATGGATGAAGACTTTCATGTCCAGCGAATTGCCGGTATTCGGGTCCACGGTCTGCGGCTGATGGCAAATGATACAAAGGCCAACCGATTTCCGCGAGCCGCCGTGAGCTGCCAGACCGTTGGAGCCGGTAGAGGTGGCCGCGCTGCCGTGGCAGGCATTGCAATCCGCGTTGCGTACGACATCGCGCGGCGCCGGGGTGCCTCCGGCCGGCACGAAGTCGAAGGTGGTATCGGCGTAGTCCGTGCCGAGGCCCCATTGCGTCAGGTTGCGGGAACCGTAGATGCCGATCCGGTTGGTGAGGCCGGCGTTGAATCCCGCTGGCGCCTTGGTCTTGAACGTATAAATGTACTCGCCGGTGGCCACGGTCTGCGTGGTGCCGCCCGAATCCCCGGAAGCCTGGGTGCCGGTGGCGCTGCCCGTGACTGCCGAGACCGTCCGGATGATGTACGACGCGAATTGCGCTTGCCCGGCGGGGATGTACGCAGCCAGAAAACTGGCGGATACCGGACCCGGAGTGACGATCCCGGCTGAATCGAGCGCTGCGCCGGTGGGATCGGCGATCTTGTAGTCGACACTGATGGTGCCGTCGGAAGCGATCTTGGCCGACACGACAGTAAACTTCAGGCCCGGCTGAATGTACTCGATCACGTTCGGGTCAGCGTAGCGGGCAGCATCGTGCACGCCAAACACATTCTTCTTCACGTCTCCGTTCAACAGCATGATCGATGGGGCCAGAACCGCCAGGATCAATGTGTAACGGCCAATCGCGAACACCGACTGAGGAATCCGCATACTAGTTCTCCAAATCGAAGCTCTCTTTTTATCAACATTCGTCCAGAACGAGAAGCGACCCGCAGGACGAATAAGCGCAAGACTACCGGCCGAGAGCAAGCACCTAGCCATCCAAACGGGACAGGAGAATTAACGATTCCAAAGTCTTTTGTTATCTGTGTGCTGGATATTCCTTCACACTGATGGAAATCCCGCCTGAAACCCGACTGGGTGAAAAGACTGGGTCTGTTGGGTGAAATCTCGCGGAAGAGTGCACCACGGACGGCTGGTGCGGCGTATTCGCGAACAGCCCGGCGAAACACGACCCCCACGGATCGGTGGTGCCGTGAGGCGGCCGGTTTGCTCAGGTGAATCACTTAGAACTAGGTGGGGGGTAGGCTGGGAATGCGCGGGGGCTGCCGCTCCCCGCCCTTTGGGAGCAGGAGTATACCAGATATTTTTATCTGATTTACCTATAATTTGGCTTGATTTCCGTTGGCCGTTAGGATTATTCTGAACTTCGGCCTAGTCATAATGACTAGGCGTACTTAGGAATTCACCACCATGACGAACGCGATCATCCTCCCCCCTCCCTCGTCACCCGAACGCAGCCGCCTCCTGTCGGTGGATCATATCCGACGACGGGCACTGGAGCGCCTGTACCGCCGTCGCCTTGCGGTTGAAGAGCTGATTCGCTCACTAGAGGACTATCAGCTTGCGCAGGAAGATGTTCCAGGCGAATGCGTCAGCCTGCGAACCGCCGTCATGTGGTCGTGAGTCCGCGGTCAATCGCAAACTTGACCAGGCCAACCAAGTCCTGGACATTCAGCTTGCGAAACAGGCTGGCGCGGTAAGTATCCACGGTCTTGGGGCTGATCTCCAGCAATTTGGCAATATCCTTGGCGCGCAGACCATTCACGAGCTGCTGAAAGACTTCGAGCTCGCGGGGGCTGAGCGAAGCCAGCGGATTCTCGGCCGGATTCTCGTGGGGGTGGGTGAAGAGCCCGGCGCCGCGCAGCAGGGGCGAAATGTAGACGCCGCCATCGCGGACAAAGGTGACCGCATCCTGCAGGTGGCGAGCCGGACCATCCTTTAAGAGGTACGCGTCTGCGCCGGCGCGCAAGGCCCTGCGGACGGTATCTTCTTCGCGGCTGATGGAGAGGATGATGATCTTGGCGGTGCAACCTCCGATGCGCAACTGGCGTACGACCTCGGCTCCGTCCATTCCGGGCATATGCAAGTCGAGGATGGCGAAATCCGGCTGCAGGGTGCGGATCATCTCGAGCGCCTGGGAGCCATCGGAGCATTGCCCCAGAACCTGCATGCCCTGAGACGCGCAGAGGGCGGCAAATCCCTCGCGGACGATGGCATGGTCGTCAGCCAGGACCACGGTCGTGGGGTGCGTTTGGTCCATCTTCTCCTCTCGGCAACCGGCCTAAGCGGGAACAGCAAAAGGCGCCGAAACCACCAGTTTAGTGCCAAGGGGCCCGCTTTGCAGCATCATCTTTCCACCGACCGCCGCAGCCTGTTCGCGGATGGACCGCAGTCCGAGTCCGGTGGCGATCCGGGCGGGGGCAGCGGCCAGGGCGGCGGTATCGATACCGGGGCCGTTGTCCCACACCGTCAGCTCGATCCTGTCGGCGTTGGCGGCCAGGGTCAGGCGGAGGCGCGAAGCGTGGGCATGCTGGTCAACATTGGAGAGAGCCTCCTGCGCCGCGCGATAGAACAGCGTCTTGATTACCGGCTCGGGCTGGACGGGGAGGGCGGCGAGCTCGAGTTCGGCCTGGTACCGCTGTGGGATGCCGCTGATCTGGCACAGTTGCTCCAGCGCGGCTTCCAGAGTGAGCCGTTGCCACTCGGGGGGATGGAGGCGTGCGCTCATGGAGCGCACCAGCGCCAAGGCCTCGGAGGCAGCGGTCGAAATACGGCCGAAGGTTTCGCTTACCACCGATCCGCTGCCCAACAACTGCGCCTCCGCCAATTCCGCCTGACGCAGGATGCTGACCAACAACTGTCCCACTCCAGTATGCAACTCACGCCCCAGGCGAGCCCGCTCATCCTCGATCTGTTCGATGACAGCGCGGCCGCCGCCGGCTTGGCGCCGCCTGGCTTGCGCCACCAGCTTGCTTGCGGTCTGTTGCAGGCGAAAGAAGCGGCTCAGGATTTCGCCTTCGAGCCCTTGCAAGGCGGACTCCTGGCGTGTCTCCTCCTCCCGGCGAAGCAGTTGCGCGCTGAGCAGCAGTCCATCCGCCGCGCCGTAGATGAGAGACAGGCAGATCCCGTGGGACTGCTCGGGCCGATCCCAGGGCCTTTCCGAAGCCGAAACAACGGTGTCAGTGAGATTGCGCGCTTCGCCGAGCGCGGCTCGTGCCGTTGGACTCATCCAAAGCACGTGTCCAGCTTCGCTGCATTGGATCAGCATAGGAAATGAGGCCGCGCTCCCGCCGGCTGGGCCGATGTCGGTGCCGTGGTTCAACCAGAGATCTCCTACGCCAAAGGATTATTCCTAACTAGAATCGCAGAAAGGAACTTTTCGTATCAATCCAGGTACGTACCTGGTACTGGGGTAACCAGATCGAAAACTTGCGATAACATGGTGGAAAGTATTATAAAGAGATAGCATTACAAGGGGTGGACAAATGGCACGAACGATAAGTATCCTGCCCCGGATGGCGATCTTCCTGGCGGGGATCGCGGCAGGGGCGCTGACCGCGGGCACTCGGAGGCAAAGTTGCGCTTGTGCGGCGGCGACGAAGGATCTGCAAACTGGGTTAACCAATTTGGAAAACAAGCTGGCGTCGCAGGAATCGGCCAATGCCGAGCGCTTCAGCCGGATTGAGACAAGCCTTCAAGAGCACACCACACGCCTGGCGGACGTTCCTTCCACCACCCAGATCATTGGGGCGATGGAAGAATTGCTGTCGAGAACGATGATGTCACTAGACAGCCGGCTGAGCGCGCAAGCCAAATCCATCGACACGCTGAAATCGACCGTTTCACAGACGGACAGCCTGTTGGGGCGGGTGCTGGAGTCGCTCGATTCGCTGCAGACCGGCGCCGATCCCGCCGAAACAGCGGATGATCCTTTGTTCAACCGCCCGCTGGCTTAACCGCAAGCCTTCGAGCGCCTTTTCTCTGGGTGGCGCCGCGCTCTGCGCGACGATGCTTATTGCTGCTGCGGAACCGTAAAGTTCCGAAGGAGTTTTCCCGCAAGACTCATTCTTCCGGCCCCTCGGTCCAACTCCCGTTCTAATCTCCAAATCTGCTAGCGAACGTTTTCAATCATGCCGATATTTGCCTGCAAAGCCCCCTGCGCGTTGACGGCCACATGGCGTCCGTCGGGAGAAACGTCGAAGGAATCCTGGGAATCCCTCACTAACTGACTCCAATAAGAATGGATCATGCGGATGGTTGTGGAAGTGCGAGTGAGGCCCTGGCCGTTCCAACCGACCTTCCACAACACGCCATTCAAATCCGGCTTGCCCTCAAGGATGTAAATCTCATTCCCAGGACCTCGGGCATACGCGTCAACCCAGCCACGGAAGACCTGGCGCGGCGCGGTCCCGAAGTCATCCACCCAGAGTCCCACATTCGGATCGTCTTCCTGGCTCGGCTCTACACGGTAGGCAGCCGAATGGCCATCGGGCGACCAACGCAACATCCCCCACTTCTCCGTGGCGGGAGGAGTAGCGAGGGTCTGCGTCTTATTGTTCAATGGGTCAAAGGACTGGACTTCACCTCCGGAGCTTCTGAACAGCAGCCGTCCCTGGGGCCCGACATCGAACTCGCGGTCCACCGCGCCCTTGAGTATCGTTTGCGGCGCTCCTCCGGAGACGGCGACGCTGCGGTACTCATCTGTGCGCGCCCGAGTGACTTGGGAGCGAGAGAGATAGATCAGGTGCTGGCAGTCCGGAGTCCATTGGGGGAAAACGTTGATTCGCCCATCCTGAACCAGATGCACGGGATTGGAGTCGTCGGCATCGGCCACCCAGATGTCTTCTTTTTCGACGCCCTTGAAATTGGAAAAATAGGCGAGGCGTTTTCCGTCAGCAGAGTAAACAGGGGCAACCTGGTTCCGCGCGGGGTCGGTGGTGAGCGGTTTCGCGTTCTGCTGCCCTGGCTTTGCCGCGAGGTCCACTTGGACGATATTGATATTCTCGCGGAAGGTCGAGAAAGCGATCCTCTTCCCATCGGCTGAGACATCCAATTGCGCATCGTCGCCCTGGCCGGCGGTGATTTGTTCCGGCTCACCTCCGGTCGCGGCGATCTTCCAGATGTTCATAGACCCGCCACGGCTCGAGGCGAAGTAGATGGAGCGCCCGTCCGGCGACCAGGCGGGCGAAAGCGCCAGCGCTATATCGTGCGTCAACTGGCGGACATTGCCCGAAGCAAGGTCCACAACTCGCAACTCGCCGTAAGGCCCTGGCGCCTTGAGCGTAAAAGCGAGCTGGCGGCCATCCGGAGAAAAACGCGGTTCGGTATTCTGCATCGAGGGGTCTGGGACTGGCGCCACCTGGCGCGCGTCCTCGCCGGAGATGCCGGAAATCCAAAGCGCACCGTTGGCCGTGTTTTCGTAAGCGAGCGAGCGGCCGTCGGGCGACCAAGCCGGATCCTCGGCGTTCAGAATCAGCCGCCGCGGCGTCCCGCCCAGCGCCGGTACTTCCCAGATGTCCCAAATGCCCGAATGATCGAGCCGCGCGTAAGCGATCATGGTCCCATCGGGCGACCAGTGTGGGCCCGATTCGAGGTTTGGGTCGTTGGTGATCTGGACCAGATTTCCGCCGTGAACCAAGCCGACGTAGATGTTGTAATTCCCGTCGCGGTTTGAGACGAAGGCTACCGAGCGGCCGTCGGGCGAGAGCGCCGGCTGGGCCTGGACGCCGGCAAAATTGGTGACATCGCTGAAATGCATGGCGGACCGCGGCGCCGGCGCCGCCAGCTTCCAGACCACCACGCCGGAAAGCAGAGCGCCTGCAATCAGGCCCATGGCGAGCCATGGCAGCGCACGCAAGGGCGCGCCGGTGTGCGCGCCCGGCTCGATTCCGCCGGCGGGGCGGACGCTCGGGCCCGCCCCAACGCCGGTCAGCGTTTCTTCGATCGCGATGCGCGCATCGCCGATGTCGCGCAAGCGCTGCTTTGGGTCCTTGTTGAGGCAGCGGCGAATGAGGCGTTGAATCGAAGCGGGCGTTGTATCGGGCAGCGAGTTCCAATCGGGTTCGGCGCGGATGATCGCGGCCAGAAGGTCCGAAACCGTCTCGCCCTCGAAAGCCTTCTGTCCCGCGAGCATTTCGAACAGCACGCAGCCGAAGGCCCAGATGTCGGCGCGGCGATCCACGGCTTTTCCCCTCGCCTGCTCGGGCGACATGTAAGCCGCGGTACCGAGGATCACACCGGCCTGCGTCGCGGTCAGCGTTGGCGAGTTTGAGATGTCGCCGGCCGGGCCTTCGCGCCCTAGCGCTTTGGCGAGGCCGAAATCGAGGACTTTAACTGTGCCCTCCGGCGTGATCTTAATGTTGGCGGGTTTCAAATCGCGGTGGATGATGCCTTTTTCGTGCGCGTACTCCAGCGCTTCGGCGATTTGCCTGGCGATCGGGAGTGCGTCCTCAGCCTGCAGGCGCGACCCGTGTTGTCGCCTGCCGTCTGGCACAGGGCCGGCGCCCGCGGTGCCCACGCGAATCCGTTCCGCCAGCGTGGGGCCTTCTACCAACTCCATCACCAGCGCCCGCACGCCGCCGGATTCCTCAAGACCGTAAATCGCGGCGATGTTGGGATGATTGAGCGCGGCAAGCACCTGCGCTTCGCGTTGGAAGCGTGCCATGCGGTCGGGATCGCGGGCCAGTCCTTCAGGCAATACCTTCAGCGCAACGTCACGGTTAAGCTTGCCGTCGTGCGCGCGATACACCTCTCCCATGCCTCCCGCGCCCAGCGGGGAGAGGATTTCGTATGGGCCAAGTTTGGTGCCTGAGATCAACGCCATTCGTACGCTGCATTATACTCGCAGGCCACACTAAGACGTGAACCCGAAGACGAGGGGGATCGGGAGCGAATACCATTTGAGCCGAAACGTCTTTTCGGCAGCCTGGTTTGGAAGTTGTTTCGGCAGACTCAGAGAGACAGGAGATTGGCCTTGATTTCTTCTTTCAGGCTGGCGAGCTCGGTGCGGAACTGGAGTGCCGCGGCCAAGCGGGCCAATTGCTGACGCTCCCTGCGTTGAAGCCTGACCGCGTGCTCGTAAATGCCACTCGATATCCGATCGAGTTGACGACTCCGGCCGTGCCTGCCTCTCATGCCAACCGTCTCCGAACCCAGTCGCGCTTCCCTCGGACAAACCTTCGTCCACCCGAAAGACCGATTTTCTGGACCTTCAAGCGGCGCCCCGATGATTGCCAACGCCATACTGCTCTCTCCCCCTGCAATCCAATCATCCGGCATACCGCCGTAAGTTCATAGTTCCATCTAGACCTTGGACGTACTAACCCCCATACTTTGGGCGTACCACACCCCACACTCGTGGGCATCCCGGAAGAAATGCCGGCTAGTCTGATTTATGGATAAGGCTTTTAAGTACAGTTAGTTGGAGCCGTGCGCCGGTGGCTCGTCTGGCAGCCATTGGCGTGCTGCCAACAAGGTGCAGTAACGCAAGGGAACAACTAGTTGGTGGTGGCGCATGCGGGACTCCCCGGGCAACCGATCTTTTCACAGCTTTTAACGCGCTCGCGGCTACGCTCGGAGCCATGCCGCTGGGGGGGCTGTAAGGGCACAACGCGGCGCGGCCGGAGACCTACTGATCTCGCAGGGAAGCGTCCGGCTTCGGCTCGAATCCCTCGCTAGACGACCGGTCCGGTGCCTGCACGATGCGAATCAGTTCTCCGTGATCCAACCAGTTCAAAAAGCATCTCGAACAATCGTCGATCACGACATTACCCTGCCCGCAGTAATAGTGCGTATCCATGCGCTGATGGCAGCGGGGGCAGTTGATGTGCCGGTCCAGTTCCCGCGGGGCGGGCGCGTGCGAAACGCGCTGGCCTGGCGCTTCAGCCTTCAGTTCCTGCAGCAACACCAGGAAAGTTTCCATCGGAATCAACATCCCCCGGCAGCGCGTGCAGTAGCGGATTTGCTCGCGCGCGAGGATGGCGTGCATCAACGGGATCGCACAGATCGGGCACGCTTCCTCGGTGTCCTCATCCAGCACCCGCACTCCCTCGTCATTCTTCTCGGGGTAGTAGATGTTCTTGCAATACTCGCAGGCGAGGTTTTCCAGGTCGCAGCCTTCCAGCCGCAAGGGCGCGCCGCACGACGGACAGTTCATAGCTGTGGTTTGCCGCACTTGGGACAGAACTTCGCGCGAGTGGGCATCGATTGACCGCATTCGATGCAGAACTTCGACTCCGCTGCGGTGGCCGCTGACGCCGCCGGTCCTTCGGGCGTGGCTTTAATCGCGCCCATCATCGTCTGCGCCATCGTCAGTCCCGCGCCCAGTCCCACGCCCACGCCGGCCGCACCACCTGGATTGGCGGCTGCCACCGGCAACGACTGCGCCGCCTGGAATTGCGTGTACCGCCCCAGGTCGCCGGCCATGGTGGCGCCGATCCGCTGATCGAGCACCTTCTGCAAGTCATCCGGCAGCGAGAGGTTTTCTACCACGAACTGAGCCAGTTCCAATCCCAGGCCCGCAAACACCGGTTTCATTTCGCCGGCAATCTTCTCGGCCAGCTTGCCCTGGTTTGCCGCCATATCGACGAAGGCCACTTCACTGGGCGCGAAGACGTCGGTCATCTTCGCCACAATCGAGTTGCGAAGCTGGCCTTCCAGGTCGGAGACATAATACGTGTCGCGGGTGCCGCTCACGTTGCCGTAAAACAACTTCGGATCGGCGATGCGGTAAGAATAAATACCGTACCCGCGCAACCGCACGGCTCCGAATTCCTTGTCGCGGATGGTGATTGGCGTGGCTGTGCCCCAGCGCTGGTCCATCCGCAGCCGCGTGGAAAAGAAATAGACATCCGACTTGAACGGCGATTCGAAGCCCTTGTCCCAGTTCATCAGGTCCGTCAACAATGGCAGGTTGCGCGTCGTGAGCTTGTATAAGCCGGGACCGAAGACGTCAGCGATGCGGCCCTCATTGACGAAGAGAGCCACCTGCGAATCGCGAACCGTAAGCTGACCGCCGTTCTGAATTTCCATGTCCTGCATGGGATAACGGTAAGCCAGAACGTCGTCACCGGCTTCGGTCCACTGAATGACGTCGATTAACTGCTTGACCAGGAACTCTCGAAGACTCACAGGTGCCTCCAAAGCCCGAATCTATCATGGGGCTGGCGCGCGAGCCTATACATACCAAAGTTAGCCGAATCATAGATTCTTGGAGATGGGACTCTCAGCGAACCCGCACGCGCGATTTCCGCCAACCGGCAGCGGCGTCAATCCGTCCAGTCAGTTGCCAGCCGCACCAGCGTCCTCACGGGCAGCCCGGTCGGGCCCTTCGGCATGTCGGGCTTGGCTTCGTCGAGCCAGGCGGTGCCGGCGATATCCAGGTGCACCCACGGAGTATCGCCGGCGAACTCCTTCAGAAAAATTGCCGCGGTGATGGCGCCGCCCCAACGCGACCCGATGTTGGCGATGTCGGCGAAGGCGCTCTTGAGACCTTCTTTGTAATCCTCGTCGAGCGGCATCGGCCACATGCGCTCGCCTTCGGCGCGCGCGGCGCGCAGCACGCGGTCGCGCAGCGCGTCGTCGCTCGAAAACAGGCCGGCGTGAATGTGCCCGAGCGCCACCACAATCGCGCCGGTGAGCGTTGCAGCATCCACCAGGTGGGTGCAGCCCTGTCGCCGCGCGTAAGCCAGGGCATCGGCCAGAATCAGGCGTCCCTCAGCATCGGTATTGAGAACCTCAACCGTCTTTCCGGACATGGTGGTAACAATGTCGCCCGGCCGCTGCGCACGGCTGCCGGGCATGTTCTCCACGCAGGGGATGAAGGCCGTCACCGCCAGCGGCGGTTTCAATTGGGCGATGGCGCGGATGGCGCCGAGCATGGCTGCGCCGCCGGACATATCGTACTTCATCTTCTCCATGCCCTCGGAGGGTTTGATGGAGATGCCGCCGGTATCGAAGGTGACACCTTTGCCAACCAGTCCGAGGTGGGCTGTCGAAGCCGCCTTCTGCGGCCGGTAGCGGATGACGATGAGCACGGGGGGCTCGGCGCTGCCTTGCGCCACGCCCAGCAGCGCGCCCATGCCGAGGCGTTCGAGGTTGCCGCGTTCCAGCACCTCGCACTCCAGACCTTGCTGTTGCGACATTTCACGCGCGGCGGCGGCCATTTTCAGCGGAGTGAGCAGATTGGCAGGCTCGTTCGCCAAGGCACGGGTGAAGTTCTGGGACTCGGCCAGCACCTGGCCGCGCGATACCGCGGCATCGAGCCCGGCCGCGCCGTTCGGGCACACCACGGCAAACGATTCGAGCGTCTTTTTGCCGTTGCCGGTCTTGTGCCGATCGGGTTCGAAATCGCCGAGGATAGCGCCTTCGACCGCAGCCGAGGCATATTCAGCGGCGGTGCGGTTTGCTTCCAGCAACACCGCCGCCGATGGCACGTTCTTCTCCTTCAGGAAGCGCACCGACGCGGCCACGAGTTTGCGCAACCCGGCGGCATCGAAACGTTCGGCCTTGCCGCCGCCCGCCAGCAGCACGCGTTCAGCGGCCGCTCCGGCTGGGTTATGCAGCAGCGTGAATTCGTCCGCCTTGCCGGCCACCTCGCCGGAAGCGACAAACGGCGCGGCGCCGAATCGCGATTCCTTTTCTCCTTCGAAGACCGGCACAATGAGCGCGGCGGCGGCAATCTGTTCCGCGGGATTTCGTTCGAGCGTGATTTTCATCAGTTACGATTGTGACCGAACCCCGGCGCGGCTTGCAAATCCTGGCCGGGCGCGGCGTGCCATGCGTCACCATGGAAGCCGATTTCTTAGTGCTGCTCGAAACGCGAAAATCGGATATCATCGAACGTATGAAAAAAGCGTTGACGGTTCTTTCAGTCGTTTTATGCCTCTCGCTGGTTGGTCTGGCTCAAAAGGACAAGAAGAGCGCGAAGCCGGAAGTGGGCGGTGGCTACATCCCCAAACACGGTCCCGCCCCGGTGCCTCACGGAGCGCCGGCGCAGGCTCCGTCGAGAGGCAACCGGGTCGCCGACAAGCCCGGCCATCCGGAGGCTCCTCACGTTCACACCAACGGCCAATGGGTGGGACACTCCTCCGGCCCAAACGACGCGAGGTATCATCTGGATCGTCCGTGGGCGCACGGCCGCTTTCCGGGAACTATAGGCGCCGGGCACATGTTCCGCCTGGTGGGCGGTGGCCCGGAGCGCTTCTGGTTCGGCGGATTTTATTTCAGCGTGGCGCCGGCCGACATCGGCTTTTGTGACGGCTGGCTGTGGGATACGGATGAGATCGTGCTATACCCGGATCCCGATCACGATGGCTGGTACCTGGCCTACAACTCTCGTTTGGGCACATACGTTCACGTAATGTACCTGGGCAATTCGTAGCCACCCGGGGGCGGCGGCGAGCAAAGGCACGGGGCGAGCGGAGGGCAGCTTCCATCATGATCGTACCGCGCACAGCATCGCTTTGCCATTCGTCCAACGGTATGCCGCCGCACCGAGCGCAAGACAGGCGGGCTTGCGGTGGCTCACACAGGCGCGGCCGACGTTGCCAGCGCCGATGGCATCTTGGTTATTTCTTGTTACAATGCGGCAGTGGGCTGAACGCGTCCTGGAGCCGGCTGCATGCTGCGTTGTCCAAGCTGCGGAGGGCACGACGTCCGGCGGTCACATTCGCGGGGCTTGTTTGATGCCGTCCTGTCCAAGTTCGGCAAGTTCCCGTTTCGGTGCCGTGCATGCACCCGGCGGTTCTATCAATACGTGCCAGCGGAGGGCGAAGAGGTCGAAGAAATCGACCAGGATGACGATACCACGCCCGCCGAAACTCCTCACGGTAGCGACAGCCCGCGCTGAGTATGGGGCCGTGGGTCCGGGTCAAACCCGCCGCACGACAACGCCAGCCTCACCGAAGAGCACTTCCACCATGCCGAAATGCTCGTCGTAATACTGGCTCGAATACTCCGCCATGCGCTGGCGGGAAACCACCACCTGGACAATGCCCGCCTGCACCACGGCGCGCGCGCAATCCATGCAGGGCATAATCTCGACGTAAATGGTGCAGCCTTCGGTGGCCGTGCCGGCGCGCGCCGCATTGCAAATGGCGTTGCGCTCGGCGTGCTCGATCCACAAATACTTGGTGGGGCGCACGAGCCGCTCCGGCACGTCGTCGCGAATGCCGCGCGGGAACGAGTTGTAGCCGGTGGAGCGGATCTCATGGTTCGGCCCGACGACAACACAGCCGATCTGCGTATTCGGATCCTTGCTGCGTGCCGCCACTACTTGGCAGATGTCCAGGTAATACTGGTCCCAGCCGGGGATGTTGCGCATGGTTTTCCGCCACTCTACCACAAGCCCGCACTCGGCGGGGCCGTTGGTCCTGGCGCGCGTTGCAGTGCGGCTCGGGAAGAGGCTACACTCAAAAGGCTCCAGCGGAATTCCCCGGTCGTCTAATGGTAGGACAGCGGCCTTTGGAGCCGTGAATCGTGGTTCGAATCCATGCCGGGGAGCCATATAAAGCAGAATCAACCATTTGGAGGCGCTATTTGACTGCCCGTACCGATCATCGGTACAATTGCGGATGTGAAGGCTCACCAAGGTCTGGTATTGTACAAGCGACACAACCCGAGCTGCAGCGTTCATCGCAGCCGGATACCACTGCCGAAACGCCGCTTCTGGATGGGGTGTGACTGCCAGATTTGGATCGTCGGGAGGATGCCGAGCGGAGACGCGGTGCCCAGGCAGCCGACCGGATGCACAGACCTCAGGAAAGCCGAAGCCGTGCGTGCGGCGCATATCGCCCACTTCGCAAAGCAGGCTAAAGCTGACGCTGTTCACGGTCCCACCATCGCAGAATGCGCTGACAAGTATCTCGCATCGCGGCGGCATGAACTGGGCGAGAAGACCATCGGGCAGCACAGGCTACTCCTCGACCGATTGCGGAACTTCTGCGAGGCCAGAAATGCATTCTATATCGGCAACCTAACGGTGGACCTTCTGGAGACATTCAAGACTGAGGGCCTTCCCGCAGATATGAAGGACACGTCGAAGGCGACGGCGGTTGCGAAGCTGCGCTGCTTTTTGCGGACCGCTTATCGCCGCAACTGGATCGCGGAATCGCTGGTCGACAAAGTCACTGCGCACAGGGCAGTATATGAACAGAAAGAACCGTACTCGGACGACGAGCTAAAGAAAATCCTGGATGGCGCGCTGGCGCTGAATGGCGGGACGCACGGATACGCCAAACATCCGAAGACGTTTCGGCTGTTGCTGGAGCTAATGCTTGAAACCGGGATGCGAGTCGGGGACGCGATCCGATATGATCCGTCGGTCACGGTCAAGGGCGAGCAACTTTGGATCTATACGTTCGTGCCGCAGAAAAAAAAGAAGATCGATCTGCCGAAGCCACTGGAGACTTACCTAACCGGGCGCCTCAAGACGGCGATCGATCAGTGCGAGTGGCTGTCACCGAAGCGACCGTTCTTTTACGGTGCGTTCAGGAACGAAGCCTACTTGGCCAACGAGGTCTACAACCGGATGCAATCCATAGGGGAAAGCTGCGGCGTCGCGGATTGCCGGCCCCATCGCCTACGGGACACCTTCGCCGTGCGAAAGCTGTTGGGCGGATTTCAGCTTGATGACGTTTCGCGCCTTCTTGGACATTCCAGCGTGAAGGTCACCGAGACGTATTATGCGAAGTGGGTAGCCTCCCGAAAGCGTCGTTTGGAACGTTTGGTTGCCGAGTCTCTCGTGAACGCGTGAGGCGACACTCTCAGGAATCGAAAGGATAGCGTACTTGCGCTTGCCGACCCCGCCATTGGCGATCCGAATCACGCCGACTTCTTCAGTGAACATCCTCGTGACTGTCTTCGCGGAAAGGCCCCAGAGTTCAGCCAAATCCTTTACTCGGTAATGTTTCTCGAATGCGAAGCTACCCATTTCGCTTCCCCGTAACGCTCGCGCTAGAGCCCCGCTCGCGCCAGCTTCTTTCAATTCCACTCAGAGAGATACGCACTGGCCTTGGTGGTGCAGAACAGCGTGGCAAGAAAAAGGAGGGAGCCCTGTTCCGCGCCTTCATCACGCAGTGCACCTTCGCTGGTTTTGTCCGGGAGTATTGGTCCAGGATTGCCGGAATGAAGCTCCTCCCAACGCCTCCCATCTCTTGCAGGACCACGTGAAGCGATGCCTGGCTCCCATTTCTGCCTGTCGCTGCCATAACGCTTCTCTCAATCGATAAGGTTCTTGTTAGTTGAAAACGGATCGTACTCGAACGCCATTTGCTTCTTTTTCTCCCGCTGGTCCCGCAGATTGCGGAATGGATCGTGTGGCGGCGGAGTTGGCGGACCGGGCTCGCCGTTCGCGACTGACGACGGCGGTTGCTGGGAGGTCGCGGGTGTTCGTTGCCGGCGGCGCCGAATTCTGGAAATGTAGACGCGGAACTGCGCGTATGACATCTCTAATCCATCACGCCCCGCGGCCTCCCAGATCTCCTTAAGTTTCATGCCCGCTGCCAAGCCGGCCTCGATTTCGGCCCAAACCCAGGTCACTTGCCCGATCTTAGTGGCAGGCTGGGTCGAAGGGAGGGACTGCAAATGGACCAAGTCCAATTTTGATTTTCTGCGGCGCGACTGTGCAGGAGTGCCCATCGACTCTGCTGGAATTGCCCCCTCACTTATATAGGTAATGGTGACGGCAGGCCGGGACATTCAATTTACATGTTTTTGATGAAGTGCAACCGTCTGCAAACAGTTTGTGAACAGTCTGCAACGGCATTCAACTGGCGGGCGCGCGTGCAACAGTTTGTGAACACAGTGCAACCCTTTGTGATAACGACCGCCAACGGAGACAGCTCCCAGGCAACCAAAAACCCGGTAGTGGAACATAAAGGATCGTCTGACGGCGTGTTTGATTTCCTTTTGTCGTTGATTCACTCCGGGGCACTTTGGCTGTCCGACGATCCGGGCAGTTGTCTGCCGCTTTGGCTGACGCCCTATTGGGGAGGTTAACTTTTGTCCCGAAGTGCCTCCGTCATTACCTTTCTAAGTAGAGGGGCGAATATGTCAAGGCGGACGATCCGGTTGACTGCTGACACAGATGAACGACTCCAATCGACGGTGAAACTACGAGGGTACGCCAACCCTAGTGCCTTTCTCAGGGCGGCGATTGAGCATGAGTTGAGCGGGCGTGAAGACACGATGATTGGGGCTGAGGAACGACTTGCCGCCAGCATCGAACAGGTGCGGCGGGAGATGTTTCGCCTGGGAAGATCCCAACAGGCCCTGTTTGCGTTCGTGGACAGCCTCGCCAAGATTCTGCTGACGTGTGTTCCCGAACCCGGCGGGGAAGCAATGGAAGCCGCTGTCGCGAGGGCACGACGCCGGCACGTCCAACTGCTCAAGAGCGCGGGCCAAGCGATGGTCGGCGATTCGAAGTTGGCGATGCAGGACTTGGTGGCCTGTGGCGAAGGATGACGAACGTGAATTTCGGCTGCGACCGCGAAGGGCGCCCGCAAGGGCCGCACGCGCGGCGTGGGCATCGGCTAGCCGGCTGCCCCTGTTGGATCTCATCCCGACACCCGTCTACAGAAGGAATGCACGGGAATCGGGAAAAAACTGTGTGACTTGGCCGCCTGTGGTTCTCGCAAACTTCGATCTAATTGATAAAGTGTGAATTGACCGTTCTCCGCCGTTTCTCGCCTTGCCGCCTATTCGCGGCCCTCTGGGCCAGCTTCCGGGGCTCCTTCCGCAGCCGC
>Ga0187876_1000362_pt1 | contig 48723 bp, 29 predicted proteins | sample June2016WEW_17_4_FD_133000 | JGI IMG/M metagenome (GOLD analysis project Ga0187876, IMG submission 133000) | Peatland microbial communities from SPRUCE experiment site at the Marcell Experimental Forest, Minnesota, USA - June2016WEW_17_40 | ecosystem: Environmental > Terrestrial > Soil >... | reverse complement strand
GGCGGGATCCTCGGCCAGCACCAGGTCGCCCACCCTCAGCGTCTCGATCGCCTGCTCGCCCTTCGGCGTCGCCACGAGCGTCCCCGCCGGGAAGCACTGGGTGACGCAGCTGGCGGCGGCGTCAGCTCCCTCGCGCACCAGGCTCCTGTCGATCGCCTCCGAATCCTCCAGGCCATACTCTCCGAGCTCCCGCAGCCCGCCCTTGACCGCCGCGTCGGCTGCGTCGCCCCCAACCGGCACCAGCAGCAGCGCATTGCTCGCCAGGTCCGCGAACGCCAGGAACTTCGCCCCAGGCCCCGCGTTGGAGAACAGCGTGCTGAAGTCGTCCCCGGCCATGTAGTCCCACGCTTGACCGAATACGTCGCCACCGCTGTCGGCGTTGTCCAGCGCCGTCGGCGACGTCTGCCCGACCGTCGGGGGGTAGTACGTCTCCCACTGACCGGTCACCGTGCTGTAGTACACCATGCTGCCATCCGGGTAACAGTAGGCTTCGTCAGGCGCGAGGGGGCCGGTGAAGCCCGGCGAGACGCAGGCAAACAACCCGCTCGGATCGCTCGCATCCACCGGGTGATCGCCGGCATACACGTAGCTGAACTGCCCGTCCTGCCCACTGGGATCCACCTGTAGGAACCGCTTGAGCACCGGGTCGTAGGCACGGATGCTGAGCCAGTACCAGGCGACCTCGTTATCCCACCAGTAGCCGTCGTAGCGCAGCTGCTGGGGCACCGTCTCGATAACCTGCACCGGCGCGCCCCAGACATCATACGAGTACTGGTCGACCACATTGCCGTTGCTGTCCGTGAGGGCAACGACGCTGCCCCGCCCGTCGGTCTCGTACCAGTAGCGCTGGATGCTCCCGTTGGTGTTGCGGAGCAGCTCCAGGGGCTCGCCCGTGGGCCCGTAGACGTAGGTGTCGGTGTAGGCCACCGTGCCGGAGAGCGTCAGCACCATCTGGGTCAGCTGGCCGCCCATGTAGCTGAAGGCTTCGGCCAGCTTGGGCGCGCTCGCCCCCGCTGGCGTCACGCTGTAGCTGCCGCGCAGGCCCTGGGCGTCGTAGCCCTGCCGGACGGTGGTGCCGTTGGGCAGCGTGACCGCGGAGAGCCGGTTCTCCGCGTCGTAGCCCATCGTGGTGGGCGTGAGGGAGGCTGTACTGGTGATGGCCGTAGTGTTCCCCGCGCTATCGTAGCCATACGTGAGCGTCGGCCCGTTGCTCGTCGCCAGACTGACCAGCTCGTTCGCGGTGGTGCCGCTCCCCGCGTAGGTGTACGTGCTGGCGGCGCCGGTGTAGTTGTTCTTGGCTTGCAGCAGGTTGTCGTTCTGGTCGTAGGTCCAGCTCAGGCTCACCCCGGGGCCGGTCAGCGCGGAGAGATGGCCCGCCGGGTCGTGCGACAGCGCCTGGGTGATCGCCGGCCCGCCGTTGCTGCTGGTGGACAGGCTGCTCGTCAGCCCGCCCGCGTCATAGCCGTACCCGTAGGTTGCGTTCGGTCCCAGGCCGGCGGGGCCGCTCAGCGCCACGCTGCTCACCTGGCTGGCCCCGTTGTAGGTCATGCTCTCGCTCACCCCCGCCGGCAGCGCCACCTGCGTGACCGCGTCATTCCCATTGTAGCTGAAGCCCACGGGATCGGTGTCCGTCCCGCTTGTGGTCTCCGCGATGGAGGTGACGCGGCCCTTGGCGTCCAGGTAGTTCTTGAAGGACCACCCGGCGCCGGCGCCGCTCTTCTGCACGGTCTTCTGCCGGCCGGCTGCGTCGTAGCCGTATGTAGTGACGAAGCCGTCGTCGCCGCTACTCGTCAGCCAGTCCAGCGCGTTGTAGGTCGAGGTGATCACGTGCGTCGAGCCGTCGCTGCCCGTGACGAGCGACTGCAGCAGGTTGCCGTCAGCGTCGAGCTGCTGCGTGGTGGTGATCAGCGCCGTCCCCTGGGCAGTCGTGTAGCTGGCCACGCTCTGGATCACCCGGTCCGCCCCGTCGAAAGTCTGCGTGGTGGTGTGCCCGTCGTAGTCTTTGGTGAGCACGAGGTTGCCGGCCCCATCGTAGGCAAAGGTCTTGGTGTTCGCGCCCGCCGGCTGCAGAGCGGACAGGCCGCCCGTGTCGGTCTCCTGGCTCACGAGGTCGCCCCCCAGATCGTAGGTCTGGAAGTTGACATCGCCGTTGGGCTGCTGGCTGCGCACGAGGTTCCCGGCCAGGTCGTAGCTGTTGGTGCTCCAGCCCTCCAGGCTGCTGCGCAGCTCGCCGGACTGGCGGTCCAGCGCGTCGTACTCGTAGTACACTTCGTAGCCGCCGCTGCTCACAGAGGCGGGCTGAATCTCGCCGTTGGCGCTTGTGCCGTACGCGTAGCTCGTTTCCTGGCCCGCGCCGTTGGCGACGCTGATGGTGCGCAGCCAGTCGTCGTAGCCGTAGCTGGTTACGTTGCCCTGGGGATCCTGCTCTGCGCTGAGGACGGCGCCCGTGTAGGTCATGATCGTGGTGCCCGAGATGGGGTTGCTTGAGCTGAGCACGCGGCCCAGCGGATCGTACGTCTGGGTGGTGGCGTTGCCATCCGGGTCGGTCTGCGTGATCACGTTGCCGTCACCGTCGTACTGGATGGCGGAGGCGGGCTGTGTGGTGCTGCCGTCGAAGAGCGCCACGCGCGGCGCGATCATCTTCACCGGCCGCCCCAGGTGGTCGTAGATCGTGGTCGTCGTGTTCTGGTTGGGCGTCGTCGCCGATGTCTGGTCGCCGTCGGCGTCGTAGGTATAGCTGGTCGTGGCCAGGACGCTGGCAGCGACGCCCAGCACCGTCGCGGTGACCGGCACGCTCGCCGCGAGGCGGTCGCCGGACGGCGAGTACGTGTAGGTGCTCGTGTAGCAGCCGGCGCTCGAGGCAGCGCAGGCGGCCTGGTCGGTGCGGCTGACCAGGTAGCCGCTGCCAGACACGCCCCGGCCGTCCGTGCTGCTCACGAGCTCGCCGTACTGATCGTAGGCGTTCACGCTGGTTCGCCAGGCGACCGGCGCGAGGCTCGCCAGCGTGGAAGTGGCGAGCAGGCCGTGGTGCCCGTCGTAGACGTAGTCGGTGATCGCGCCCGCGCTGGTGCTCGTCTGCACGAGGTCCCAAGTCGTGGAATCGTACACGTTGTAGGTGGCTGGCGCCACGGCTGCCGCGAGGGGATTGCCGGGGCTGATGGGCGGGCTGTCGACCTCGCGTAGCAGGCCTACGTTGCCGTCCGGGCCAGCGTACTGGTACTGGTAGACCGTTATGTTGCCGTTGGCATCCATGCTGCTCAGTGCATCGTGCTGGGGATCGTGGTAGCCGGTCGCCAGCACGGTGCCGCCGTTGCCCAGGGTCTCGTCCACGAGCTGGCCCGAACCATCGTAGTAGTAAGTAGCCTGCCGGTTGTCGCTCGGGCCGGCGCCGTCGTTCACCTGGGTGTAGATAGGCGGAAGGTAGCTGAAGGCGCACACGTACTTGAAGCCGCCCGGGCCCGTGGTCGTGATACCCTCGAGCCGGGCGCGATCGTCGTAGGTAAACCACCACGTCTCGCCCTTGGGCGTCACGATGCTCTGCAGCAGGTTGTTCGGGTAGTAAGTGAAGCTCGTGGTCTGCGCGTCCGCCGTGCCTGCACCGCGGGTGATAGCCGTCAGCTGGCCACCGCTGTAAGCGTAGCTGACGTGCTGGCCCTGGCCGCCGCTGCTGCTCTGCCAGAGCGGGCTGTAGACGTCGGTCAGCAGGCCGCCCGTGGCGTGCATGGTCAGGGCGCGCCCGCCGCTGTTGGCGTAGGTGCTGCCGTCGGCGCTAAACGTGTCCGCGTTGCCGTAGCTATCGGTGTCCGACACGAATTGACCCTGCGCGTTGAAGGCAAGGATCTCGCCGGTGAGGAAGTTGGTCAGGGTGTAGCCGCTCGTCGTGGCGATGAGTGTCTCCGGCAGGCCGAGCGGGCTCAGGTAGGCGCTCTTGGCCGTGCTGTAGCCGAACTGCCAGATGCCGCCCGTGCTGTCCGTGTAGTTGACTGTGCTGCCGGACGCACCGCTCATGCGCGCGGTGAGGCCCGTGTTCCAACCCATGCCGGCCCCGGTGCTGGTGCCCGCCAGGGCAGCGCCGCTGTCCCAGGTATGCACGAGTGCGAGGTCCGGCCCGCGCGCCGGGACGCTGAGGTCCGAGTACTGCAGGTCGAAGTGGCCGTCTGCCAGATCGACGTCGACACTCATGCCTGCGGGCAGGCTCACCGGATAGTGCACGTGCCAGGGGACGGCGCCGCTGTCGTTGGTGAGCGGCACGGCCAGGAACTGCAGGTTTGCAGGCACCTGCAGGTACGACTGCGGGCTATCGCTCGTCTGGCCCGTGGCCGGGTTGGGCGTGAGCTGGGATATGGGCGTGCTGCCGTCATAGCCCACTTGGCCCGGCTGCGTGCACTGGCTGCCGATGCAGGGCGCCTGAGCGTAGCGGAGAGCGCCCACTTCGACCACCAGCATGTCGCCTGGCTGGGTAGTGTAGGAGGCGGGGAACGAGACGCTGAGCGGAATCATGTCGGTGCCGGGGTCGGTGTCGGCTCCTACCTGCTGCAAGGGCAGCAGGGTGGCCACGCGTTGCCCCGCCGCGTTGAGCACACCCACGTACGCGTAGCCGAGCGTGTACGGGTAGTAGTAGCCCTGGCTAACGGTGTTGATCATGGTGGCGAAGCCCAGGCCGAAGGTACCGTTGAGCACCTGGCCGCCTGCCAGCGGCAGGCTGAGAAACTGCGCGGCCTCCGACTCGCTACTGCTGTTGGGACTGGCGGCCAAGATGCCGGCGCTGGTGCCACTCAGCGTGTCCATGGCCAGGGCAGCAGCGCCGGTGGTGTTCGTGTTACAGCATGGGGAGTAGGGCCAGCCGCCCACGGCGCTGCCTGGCAGCGTGCTGTTGCCGTGCAACGCAAACTTGTTGCGCAGGTACAGGGTGGTGGTGGGTGAGGCCGTGGCAGACGGGGTAGGCGCCGGGCCTGACCAGGTGATGCTCAGCGGCCCAAGGCTGGGGGCGCTGGGGCTTAGCGCAGCGGGGCTGGTGCTCAGGTAGGCCTGGTAGATCTCCGTATCCGACATCGAAGTCGAGCTGACCGCCAGGGTGCAGCTCCCACCCGAAGCGCAGCTGCGCAGGACAGCGCCACTCGCTGTGTTCACGATGTCGATGAACCAGCTAGTGTCGCCCACATCCTTGTTGGCGTTCGCTGTGAGCGTCACGCTCGTGCCCGGTAGCACCGGTGAGGCGGGGCTCGCAGTGAAGCCGGTGAGGCACGTTCCGTCCGCTGCGCAGCCCGGTCCAGGCGTGGCCGTCGCCGTTGGACTGCCGCTGGGCGTGGTGGTGAGCGTTGGCGTCGCGGTGGCCGTGAGCGTGCTGGTGGGGGTGCCCGTAGCGGTGGGTACCGGCGTCCTGGTTAGGGTGGGCGCATTGAACCAGCTCACGTCCACGCTCAGGCTGCCCGCGCCCGGCGCCGGCGTGAAGTGCGCGCCGATGCCGGCGGGCCAGTTGGTGGTGAGCCAGGCCGTGTAACGGTGCGCGGTCTGGCTGAAGTAGGGGCCCTGAACGGACGCGCACAGATTAGCTGAGCTGTAGATGCACGCGCTGGTGCTGGTGCTGACATGCACGCCGTCGAAGACCGGCTGCACTGTGCCCAGTTCGTCGGTGATCACGACGAACCAACCGGTGTTCGTAAGGTTGGGCATGCTCACCATCGTCGCGTAGCAATACCCGCCGCTGGGGCAGCTTGTGCCATTGGAGAACGTCGCCGCCTGAAGGTTGCGCAGGCACCAGCCACCGGCCACGCAGCCCGGCGCCGGGCTGGGCGCGGCCGTGGGTGTGGCCGTGGGCGTGAGCGCCGAAGCCCAGGTCACCGTGAGCGGACCCAGGCTGGGGCCGCCACCGCTGACGGCGCTCGGGCTGGTGCTCAGCCAGGCCGTGTAGCTGTGCGAGGCGGCCGCGCTCGAACTCACGCTGGCGGCGCAGGTCGTGCCGCTGCCGCAGACTTGTACTACGTTGCCGTGCTCGTCTACGATGAGTATGTACCAGAGGCTCGAGGCGATGTCGCGGTTGGTACCAGCCCGCAGGGAGACGCTGCTGCCTACCGGCACCGTGCTGGCTGGGCTGGCGCTCAGGCCGCTCAGGCAGGTGCCGTCGCCGGCGCAGGCTGAAGCTGCGGGGGTGGCCGTGGCCGTAGCCATGGGCGTGCTGTTCCAGGCTACGCCCACGCTAGGCCCGCCGTTGCTCGTAAATGTGTGGCCGCTGATGCTACCCTCCAGCCAGGCTGTGTACACATGGCTGGTGGCCACGCCTGAGCTGACATATATCGTACAGATCGTGCCGGTGACGCAGCTGCCGATCCAGTTGCCGTTCTCATCCTGGATCTGCACCCAGTAGGGGTTGCCGTTGATGGTCCCCAGGGCAAAGCTCATGTAGGCAACCAGCTGCACGGTGGCACCCGTACTGACCTGCGTGGCACCGTCCACGCTGAAGGTGCCGACGCAGCCTACTTCGGCCAGGCAGCCCGCGGGCACCGGCGTGCCCGTGGGGGCAAGAGTTGGGCCCGGCGTAGGCGTAGGTCCCGCCTGCCAGGTCACGGCGATCGCACCGCCCTTCGCGCCCATGCCGCCCACGCTGCTGCCACTCAGGCTCAGCCAGGCCGTATAGGTGTGCGTAGCGGCAACGGCGGAAGTCACCGTGGTCTGGCACGTCGAGCCCGTGGCGCAGGTGCCGACCACCACGCCGTGCTCGTCCGCGATATCCAGGAACCACGGCGTGCCGCTCACGTCGCTACTAGCCGAGACTGCTAGCGTCACCGACGTTCCCACGCCCACTGGCAGCCCCCCGGCCGTGCTGGTGAAGCCGGTGATGCACGTGCCGTCATAGGCGCAATCCGTCGCGGGCGTCGCGGTGAGCGTGGCCGTGGCCGTCGGCGTGCTGCTGGGCGTGACCGTCGGCGAGTTGGTGAGCGTGTCGGACGCCGTAGCGGTCACCGTCGGCGTAGCCGTCGGGGCTGCCAGCGCCGTGAAGGGCACATTTGCCGTGGTCACGCCGTCCGTGGCCACGAACGCAGACATCCCGCTGGTGGCCGTCAGGGGCACCGTCACCGTTGCCGTGAAGCTGCCCGTGCTGCTGGTGGTGCCGCTGGCCAGCACCGGCCCGCCCAGCGTGCCCCAGGTGACCGTGTAAGGGCTTGTGGCAGCGAAGCTGGTGCCGGTGAGCACTACGCTCGCCCCCGGCAGCCCGCTGGCCGGCACGCTCGCCAGTGCGGTGTTCACAATCGTCGCGTCTGCCCCCAAGGGCACCGAGCCGAGGCTCGGGTCCGCGGCGAGGAGCGGGTGCAGCCCCAGGCTGGCGCTCGCCCGCAGGCTCACCGCCTGGGTGAACGCGCCCGTCCCGTCCGTGGTGGCAACTGCCAGCTCATCGGTCAGCGGCATCGTGCCGTCCAGGTAGAGGGGAACGCTGCTCGCGGGCGTGAAGCCCGTGCCGGTGATCGCGCCCGTGTAGCCCGGTCCGCCCGCGAGCGGCGCCAGCCGCGCGTTGGTGGATCCCTGGCTCGCCGTGGCCGGCGCCAGGGTGACATCCGCCAGATAGTACGTCGTGGCCGTGTACCGCAGGTTGAACCCCACCTTCGCCGCGCCCGCCAGCGGCGCCAGGAAGCTCACCGTGTAGTACTCCCACCCCGGCTGGCAGCTGGACTTGATCATCCCCAGCAGGTAGGCCGACCCCCCGCTCTGCTGCACGTAGCCTTCGAAGCTGGCCGGCACCGCGCACTGCAGCGCGAAGCGCAGCGTGTAGTACACCCCGGCCTGCAGGCTCAGCCCCGTCTGCCCAAAGCCCGCGTGCCAGTAGGTGCCGTCGGCGGCCACGCTCACCTGCGCCATCTGCCCGCCCGGCGCCGTGGCGCTGATCACGTTCGTGCTGGTCACAAGCGCCGGTGCCGTCACCAGGTTCGCCCAAGGGGCGTTCGTGCCGCCGCTGAACTGCGGATTGGCTAGCAAGTTCGCCCCTGCCCCGGCCAGCCCCGGCACCCCGCCCGCCGACCCCGTCAGCGTGCAGCCGTCCCAGTAGATGGTGCTGTTGGCGGGCACCGCCTGGTACAGCGAGAGCCCCACGCTCACGCTGCTGGGCGCCACCACGCTCAGCGTCAGCCGCTGCCACTGGGCTGCGGCGTCCTGCGTCAGGGCGTAGTGCTGCACCCCGCTCCCCTGCAGCTGCAGGTACACTGTGCTCCCCGCCGGCGGCAGCACCCAGCAGCTCGCGGTGTACGTCGTCCCCGCCACCAGCTGCAGGTTGCTCTGGGAGAGCGCCACCGAGCCCGTGCCTCCGCTGGCGTTCGTGGTGGTCACCATGGCGCTGCTCACCCCGTCCGCCGCCGTGCCGCTGGTGGTGGTGAACACAGCCGTCGATCCCCCGCTCGCCTGGGTCGCCCACCCGCTCAAGCCGTTCTCGAACGAGCCGTTCGCCAGCAGCGATGCCGGCGTGGACGTGGCTATAGCAGTTGGCGTGCTGCTGGGTGTGGCCGTGCTCGTCGCAGTGGTAGTTGCCGTCGCGGTAGCGCCGGTATCGGCCAGAGCCACACCGCCGTCCGGCCTCCCCACTGGCGCAGCACTGGGCGTTATCCCCAGCGTACCGAGTATGAGTATGAGCACGCAGAGCAGGCGTGCCGGCAACCCGATGTGTCGTTGACGACCGTGAAACCAGCTGATCGTGGTCGGCCCGGTCTGCTGCCGCCTGTCGTCTGCCATTTACCTGCTCCTGCCCACACAGTTCGTGAACACCGCATAGTGTCACACCGCATTGCCAACCGCGCGCCGCGGCTCGAAGCCGGCGTGCCCTGGTACGCAGCGACGGCCGTGGGTAACCATCTGAGGCACATCAATGCCAGGTATTTGCCGCCACCGGCAGACGCCAAATTGGACTGCCGCCGTGAATCCGCCCGCACCTTCGGGGGCGTTCCCATGGCCGGCCGCTGGACTGGATCGCACGGAGTCCGAACGTAGCGTGGTATCGCATCGGCACCACGGGCGTGACATCCACAGACTAGCGGGCTCGTCGGTGGTATGTCAAGGAGTTGTAAACCTCAAGACACTGTCAACTGGCATCGCAATCGCAGCAACTGCCATCTCAGCGGATTTGCCGGTCTGCAGGGCCTGCGCTCGAGATGCGTTGCCTGGCTCAACAGGCGATCGCGCCTTCTTGGTGATTACGTTAACAATCCAGCAGCTGTCGGAGGCACGGTGGCACGCGGAGTCTGGCACGGTCACCCGTCACTTTGCCGTAACATTCGTGTAACTATCGTGGGCGGGCACTCCAACTACACTTGACGCCGATGGCCGCCATAGGGTAGGTCTACTGGCATGAAGGTGGTGATTCTCTGTGGCGGTCAGGGCACCCGTCTGCGCGAGGAGACGGAGTTTCGCCCCAAGCCTCTCGTCGAGGTTGGCGGGCGCCCCATTCTTTGGCACATCATGAAGCACTATGCGCACTACGGCTTCGCGGACTTCGTCCTGTGCCTGGGCTATCGCGGCCAGATGATCAAGCAGTATTTCCTCGAGTACGAGGCCATGAACAACGACATTACCATCTGCCTCGGCCGCAAGAATCACATCGAGTACCACGGCGCGCATCAGGAGCAGGATTACAACGTGACCCTTGCCGAGACCGGTCTGGACACGATGACCGGCGCGCGCGTCAAGCGCGTAGAGCAGTATGTCGATGGCGACACGTTCCTGTTAACCTACGGCGATGGGGTGTGCAATGTAGACATCAGAGGGCTCGTGGCATTCCACCGCCAGCACGGCAAGCTAGCGACGCTCACCACGGTGCATCCGAACTCGCGTTTTGGCATGCTGCAGCTCGACGACGCGGACTACGTGCGTACCTTTACGGAAAAGCCCCAGGCCGACGGCTGGGCCAGCGCCGGCTTCCTGGTCCTGGACCGTAAGGTCTTCAGCTACCTCAGCGCGGATCCATCCTGTGTGTTCGAGCGCGAGCCGCTGGAGCGTTTGGCCCAGGAGGGTCAACTGCTGGCGTACCGGCATGATGGCTTCTTCTTTGCTATGGACACCTACCGCGAATACCTGTATCTCAACGGACTCTGGGACGCTGGCCACGCACCGTGGGCTAGCTGGCAGGTCGCAGATGCAGACTAGCTCGCTACCAACGGGACCACGGTCCCGCGCGTTCTGGCTCGATAGACCTGTGTTCTTGACCGGCGCTACCGGGCTGGTAGGCGGCTGGTTGCTGCGTCGTTTGGTCGACGCCGGCGCCGATGTCGTGTGCTTGGTGCGCGATTGGGTACCACAGTCTGAGGCGGTGCGTACTGGGTTGCTGGAACGCGTGCGCGTGGTGCGTGGCGACTTGAGTGATCAAGCACTCCTGGAACGGATTCTGGGCGAATACGAAGTGCGCACGGTACTGCACCTCGCCGCGCAGACGATCGTGGAGATCTCCAACCGAAACCCTGTTTCGACCTTTGAAGCCAACATCCGCGGCACCTGGTCCCTGCTCGAGGCCTGCCGCCGCAGCCCTCGCCTCGGCAGCGTCGTCGTGGCATCGTCCGACAAAGCCTACGGCGATCAGGTGCGACTGCCGTACGACGAAGAGACTCCGCTCCAGGGCCGCCACCCGTACGACGTCAGCAAATCTTGTGCCGACCTGCTGACGCAGAGCTACGCCGTCACCTATGGGTTGCCGGTGGCGATTACCCGTTGCGGCAACTTCTACGGCGGTGGCGACCTGAATTGGAACCGGATTGTGCCCGGCACCATCCGTGCGGTGCTCAGAGGCGACCGGCCGGTGATCCGGTCCGACGGGCAGTTTATTCGCGACTACTTCTACGTCGACGATGGGGCGGCGGCGTACATGCTGCTGGCCGAAGCGCTCGAGGCGCGGCCTGATCTGCGAGGCGAGGCATTCAACTTCTCGAACGAGCTGCAGATCACCGTGCTGGAAATAGTGCAGCGCCTCCTCACTGCCATGCACAGCGACCTGGAACCGGAGGTTCGCAATGAGGCCAGCAACGAGATCCGGCACCAGTACCTGAGTGCGGCGAAGGCCAGGAAGATGCTCGAGTGGTCGCCGCTGTACGATCTGGAGACCGGCCTGACCAACACCATTGCCTGGTACCGGGAGTTCTTCGCCGATGCCCACGCTTGACGCAGCTGCCCAGGCCCTGCGCAGCCAAATCCTGGCGCTGGTTGCTGCCTACTACGAGCAAGCCTTCGCACCCAAGCCCTTTGTGCCCGGCGAGACGCCCGTCCCAGTATCGGGAAAGGTCTTCGATGCGGTCGAGCTGCAGCACCTCGTCGATGCGTCGCTAGACTTCTGGCTTACCACGGGCCGTTTTGCCGCCAAGTTCGAGCGCCGCTTCGCGCAGCTATTCGGGGTGCGGCACGCGATGTTGGTCAATTCTGGCTCCTCGGCGAACTTGCTGGCGCTGAGCTGCCTCACGTCGCCTGCACTTGGCGAGCGGCGATTGCAGCCCGGCGACGAGGTGATCACGGTGGCGGCCGGATTTCCCACTACAGTCAACCCCATTCTGCAGAACAACCTGGTTCCGGTCTTCGTGGATGTAGACATTCCCACCTACAACGTGGCCGTGGACCAACTGGAAGAGGCGCTCAGCCCGCGCACCCGCGCGATCATGCTCGCGCACACATTGGGCAACCCTTTCGACCTTGGGGCAGTCGGCGCGTTTGCCGAGCAGCACGGCCTGTGGCTCATCGAAGACTGCTGCGATGCCGTGGGCGCCACCTATGATGGCCGGCCGGTCGGCACCTTCGGTAGCCTGGCGACCACCAGCTTCTACCCCGCGCACCACATTACTATGGGCGAGGGCGGCTGTGTACTGACCGGCTCTCCACAGTTGAAACGACTGGTGGAATCATTCAGGGACTGGGGGCGCGACTGCTGGTGCGATCCGGGCAATGACAACACCTGCGGCAAGCGTTTCGAGTGGCAGCTCGGAGAGTTGCCGCCGGGCTACGACCACAAGTATACGTACGCGCACATCGGCTACAACCTCAAGCTTACGGATATGCAGGCTGCAGTCGGGCTGGCGCAGCTCGACAAGTTACCCGGTTTTATCGAGGCGCGGCGCCGCAATTACCAGACGCTACGCCGGGGTCTGGCCGACCTGCAAGAGTACTTCATCCTGCCGCAAGCCACGCCGCGTTCCGAGCCGAGCCCTTTCGGCTTTCTGCTCTGCGTGCGCCCCGATGCGCCCTTCACGCGCGACGCGGTAGTCCAGCACCTCGAGGCGCATCGCATCGGCACGCGGCTACTGTTTGGCGGCAACCTGCTGCGGCAGCCTGCCTACAGCGGCCAGCCGCATCGCGCGATCGGGCGCCTGGATAATGCCGACCGCGTGATGCGTGACGCGTTCTGGATTGGCGTGTACCCGGGCCTATCCGAGCCGATGCTCGCCTACATGTTGGACATGCTGCACTGCATACCCGGGCACTGACATGCGCTGCCTTGTAACCGGCGCCAGCGGCCACCTCGGGTCATTCCTGGTGCGACGCCTCCTGGACGAGGGTGCAACCGTCTCGGTGTTGGCGCGACCTGAAACCGACCTGTGGCGCATCGCGGACATCGTGCCCTGGCTGCACCTTATCCGGGGCGACCTCGCCCACCTTGGCAGTGCTGCGGAAGCCATTGAGCGCGAGGCTCCAGAAGTCGTGTTTCACCTGGCATGGAGTGGCGTCACCAGCGGCGAGCGGAACAGCGCCGACCAGATCTTGCGCAACGTGCCCGGCAGCCTGGCACTGTTCGAGTGCGCCCGCGCCGCGGGCTGCAGGTGCTTCGTTGGCGTGGGCTCGCAGGCAGAGTTCGGCCCCTACGACTGCCCGCTAACGGAGGCGCTGGTCCCTCGGCCGCGCACAGCCTACGGCGTGGCCAAGTTGGCGCTGGGGCTGATGCTGGGCACGCTGTGCGAGAGTGCCGGCATGCGCTGTCTGTGGTTCCGCTTGCTCGCTACCTACGGCCCAAAGGACGATCCGCGCCACATAATCCCCACTGCGATCCAGCACTTACTCACCGGTCGCCACCTCTCGCTGACAGGTGGCGAGCAAGTGTGCGACTATCTCTACGTGGAAGATGCGGCTCGCGCCCTGTGCTGCGCCGCGGCAAACAAAGATGCAGCGGGCCTGTTTGTGCTCGGTTCTGGGCAGCCGTGTACCGTGCGCGCCATCGTAGAGCACATTCGGGACCTTGTGGATCCTGGCGCTGACCTGGGGTTTGGCGAGATCGCCTACCGGCACGACCAGGTCATGCACCTGGAAGCGGACATCAGTCGCTTCGCCACCGCGACGGGTTGGCGCCCCACTACCGATTTGCAGTCAGGATTGGCGGCCACGGTGGCGTGGTATCGCGGCCAAAGGGGGGCCAATGGAAACTGATCGCCTCGCGTCACTCGCGACGCGAATTCGCTGCGATACGCTGCGCATGGTGCACCGGGCAAAGACCTCGCACGTCGGAAGCTGCTTTTCCATGGCCGACCTCCTTGCGGCGCTGTATGGCGCGGTGCTGCGCGTGGATCCGCTACACCCTAACGCTCCTGATCGCGACCGCTTCATCCTCAGCAAAGGCCACGGCGGCGCCATACTGTATGCCGTATTGGCTGAGCGTGGCTTCTTTCCGCTCGAGTGGCTGGATCGGTACTGCCAGGAGGGCTCGCCCCTGCTCGGGCACGCCAGCCACCACGTGCCCGGGGTAGAGGTATCGACCGGCTCGCTGGGGCACGGCCTCCCCATCGGCTGTGGCATGGCCCTGGCCGGCAGGCATGACCGGCATCCGTATCGCGTCTTTGTGCTGCTGAGCGATGGCGAGCTCGACGAGGGTTCAAATTGGGAGGCAATGCTGTTCGCCCCCCACCACCGTCTCGATAACCTCGTAGCCATCGTCGACTACAACAAGATCCAGAGCTTCGGCAGCGTGCCCGAGGTGCTTGGCCTCGAGCCGCTCGTGGAGAAGTGGCGTGCCTTCGGCTGGGCGGTCCGGGAGATCGACGGGCACGATATCGCCTGCATCGCCGAGACGTGCAACGCGTTGCCGTTTGAACCGGGGCGACCAAGTGCCCTCATCGCACACACGACCAAAGGCAAGGGTGTCGGCTTCATGGAGGATCAGTTGGCCTGGCACTATAAGTCGCCCAGCGATGAGCAGCTGGCGCTCGCACTCGCGGAATTGGCGGAAGCCGGATGAGAACCGCATTCATTCAGTCGCTGTGTGCGCTTGCCGAGGCGGATGAACGAATCTGGTTGCTCTGCGGCGATCTGGGCTACTCCGTGCTGGAGCCGTTTGCCCGCACGTTCCCAGACCGCTTCATCAACGCGGGGGTGGCGGAGCAGAATATGACCGGCGTGGCTACCGGCTTGGCGCTATCCGGCAAGGTGGTGTTTATCTACTCGATTGCCAACTTCCCCGTCATGCGCTGCCTCGAGCAGGTCAGGAACGACGTGTGCTACCACAACGCCAACGTGAAGATCGTCGCAGTCGGCGGCGGCCTGTCGTATGGCGCCGCCGGCTACTCGCACTTTGCGGTCGAGGATCTCGCCGTGATGCGGTCGCTGCCGAACATGACCGTAGTTGCTCCGGGTGATCCGGTCGAAGTGCGCCTGGCCACGGCTGCAATAGTCGATCATCACGGTCCCTGCTACCTGCGCCTCGGGAAGGGTGGCGACCCGAGCGTCCATCTGCACGATCCGGAGTTCCAGCTTGGACGAGCCATTCAGGTACGTGAGGGACATGATGCTACCCTGGTGAGCACCGGTGGTAGTCTCGCCGCGGTCATGGCGGCGGCGCAGCTGCTGGCGCAACGGGGAGTCGAGGCGCTCGTGCTGAGCGTGCATACCGTCAAGCCGTTGGACGAAACGGCAATACGGCTGGCCGCTGCCACCACTCGCGCGATCTGCGTTGTCGAGGAGCACGGGCCCGTGGGCGGCCTGTCGGATGCCGTCGCGCGATGCCTCGCGGGCCGTCAGGGCCCCGGTGTGTGCTACGTCACCGTCCCGGTAGAAGCGATCATCGCGGACGCTAGAGCCGGCAGTCAGGCGGCACTACTGGAGCGGCACGGCCTCACTGCCGTGCGCATCTGCGACGAAGTGATTGCTGGTCTCGCGCAGACCGCATTACGCTGACTGGCGTGGATGTCCTTGCGCTGAAAGGCCACGGCGCAGTTCCTCAGGAGCCGCCAGGGTCCAGCGGCACATGCGTAGGTATGGTCAGGCCGTGATCGAGCAGATCGCCGGTGACGGTGCGCATGACCGTATTGGCATCTTCAAGGGCCTGGAGTGCGTCATCGTGCGTGGGGTCAAGAAGTGCACCAGGGTAGCGCGAGTCCACGGCGTAGCCGCTCAGGGTGTCGAGGCCATCCGACAGCGTCCGCGCTGTCCAGCCGTCGGGCAGCATCTCGGCGAGGCGAACAAGGTCGTGCCAGCGATTGACAGGCACGTTTGCATAGATCAGTGCCGCCTTGATGGCCTTCTCGGCGGCCTGCTGACTCCAGAAGCAGGCATGAAAAGCACGGTAGTGGTGAGGGTCGGCGAGGCAATCGGTTGCCGCTGTGAGGTCAGCTTGCGCGAAGTCGAGCCAGTCCAGCGTCTCCCGCGCTCGGGTCTCGGCGGTCATAGAGATACACTCCTTCCTCGGTGGCGACTCTGATGATGCTGATGGGATAGTCGCGCTTGGCTTCAATCTCATCTGGCGTGGTTACCAAGATGTCCCTTGGGTAGCCCACAAAGGGCCGCAGGGTCTCGTGGATAGCCGTTCTCGCCTTGCGTTTATCGGGTACGCTATCGAGGACTATGAGCAGGTCTGTGTCGCTATCGGGTCCGGCGGTGCCACGAGCACGCGAGCCGAACAAGATGACCGCCACTGGGTTGTGATCCTCGACGATCCGCTGCACCATCTCGGGGAGCACGTCCTCCACGGGCGGCAGCGGGTCGGGCCGCTTGGGCTGGGGCCTGGACATCCTTCTGAAGTTTGCCTCGAGCTCTGCGTCCGTGAACGGGCAGCCGGGAAAGGTGGTGGCTAGATCCAACGTGTCTCTATCCATATGATCCATATGGCGTGCACCTTCCTCGCCGTGCCCTGCACCATCCGTTACACCTTGCGCGGTTTGCAGATCAAGCGCGTCAAGATTGGCTGCCACCAAGGTAACACGCCCCTGATAGCACCAGGATACATGCGTTTGGTGCCATCAGGCCAAGGTGCTGCTACCATTGATGCGCTATGAGCGGCCGCCAGAGGCGTTGGCACAAGGATGGCCTGGAGCCGGCGAGTGCGCTGCCGGCCGGCACAAGGGGGCGATTGGCGACTTGATGGCGCTCCCGTACCATTATCCAGGACAACGTCCGGTGAACCGCGTGCAGCCATTGGTCCGGATTGCCAAGAACAGGGGTTTCATGGAAACGTACACCGTCCAGCCACTGGCCGGCCCGTTCAATGCGTCGGTCGGCGTGCCGGGCTCCAAGAGCCAGACGAATCGGGCGCTGCTCCTGGCAGCCCTGGCGGACGGCCGATCGCTGCTGCGCGGCGCGCTGTTCAGCGACGATTCGCGCGTGTTCGTCGATTCTTTGCAGCGCCTGGGCCTGAGCGTGGAGGCCGATGCCGTGGCCGAGACGATCGCCGTCGATGGCGCTGCCGGCTTGATTCCGGCGCGCTCTGCCGAACTGTTCGTGGGCAATGCCGGCACCGCGGCGCGCTTTCTCACGGCGTTCCTGCCGCTGGGCCACGGCGACTTTGTGCTGGATGGCTCGGCACGGATGCGGCAGCGGCCGATTGCCGAGCTGCTGGACGCGCTCAGTGCTCTGGGTGCCACTGTCGAGTCTATCGGGGGCAATGGCTGCCCGCCTGTGCGGGTGCGCGCCGCGGGATTGCGGGGCGGTGCAGCGATGGTCGACGCCACGCGCAGCGGGCAGTTCTTGTCCGCGCTGCTGATGGTGGCACCATATGCCCAACAAGACGTCATGCTCTCGCTCAAGGGGCCGCTGGCGTCCGCGCCGTACATCGCTATGACCTTGACCATGATGCGGGAGTGGGGGGTCCAGGTGCGGACTGACGGAGACACCCTGCAAGCTTCGCCTGAGCAGCCCGTGTCCTACCACGTTCGCGCCGGTGCGCGGTACGCCGCCCGTGCCTACGATGTGCCGCCCGACGCCTCCGGCGCCTCGTACTTCCTGGCGGCGGCCGCGGTCAGCGGCGGCTCAGTGCGGGTCCGCAATCTGGCGCGGGCGCAGGAACAGGGCGATCTCGGTTTGCTACAGGTGTTCGAGCGCATGGGCTGTAAAGTCGAGACTATCGCTAACGATGTGCAGCTCACCGGTCCCGAGCAGCTCGAAGGCATCGACCTCGATCTCAACGCCATGTCCGACATGACTATGACCCTGGCCGCGATTGCGCCATTCGCTCGCGGACCCGTCGCCATCCGCAATGTCGCCCACATCCGCCACCAGGAGACCGATCGCCTCGCGGCCACGGTCGCGGAGCTGCGCCGCCTCGGCGCTCATGTAGAGGAGCGGGCGGATGGCCTCACGGTGTACCCTTCGCGCCTGCACGCGGCTCAGGTGCAGACCTACGACGACCATCGCCTGGCCATGGCCTTCGCCATCACCGGTCTCAAGGTCCCCGGAGTCACCATCCAGAACCCGGGTTGCGTAGCGAAGACGTTCCCGGACTTCTTCAAGCGACTGGAGGCTGCCATCGGGTGATGCCCGGGATATCATCGAAGTCACCGTCGAAGGTGGCGAGCGGGATGCCAAGATGTTCGGCAGTCGCAGCGACGATTGCATCGGCAAGCCCGAGCTTAGGATGCGCTGCGTAGAGGTCGAGTGCGCGCAAGTAGAGTTGCTTCCGCCCGCGTGGCAACTTGAAACCCGGCAGCTGCAGCAAGATCTGCAGCGCACTGGCGATCTCCGTGGCCGGAAGGTTATAGTGGGCCTTTGAGGCCAGCACAAAGGCAACCTCATGCAGCACCACCTCGCTTGTGGTGATCTCCTCCTCGCCGCGCTGCACCGCCTCGATAAGCCGGCGTGCTATTCCCGCCATCGTGCGCTGCGCTGGTGTCGTTGGCTGCACGAGATAGCGGAGAACGACGTTTGCGTCAACTAGGATCAAGGGCGCTCCAGTCGCTCGACCATTCGCGCCGCCTCCTCCGCACGCGCCTCTTCGATGAGTTCATCGAAGTCAACGGTCTCGCGCCCGAGCGGGGGTACCGAGCCATACAGGCTGGCTACGGTTCGCGTCGCCGGCCTGATCCGTATCCCCTCGCCGTCGATCACGAATGCTACCTTGTCTGCACGCCCGAGCCCGAGACGCTTACGTACCTCGCTGGGGAGTGTGATCTGTCCCTTGCTGCTGATGGTCGAGACAATCTCTTGCACGGTCGCTCCACGTGTAAGGAAGCTGCACATGTGTAAGGATAGTGTGCGGCATGCTTTGCCACCCGTCAAGGTCTAGAGCAGCTGCATCCGTCTCAGGCGCCACGTCGTGAGCGACAACGCGCCGCCCACCACGATCAAGAGGCCGAGGGCACTCCCGCCGGCGCTGAGAGTGGACGAGGCGACTTGCGCAAGCGCGCCGTTGCTCAGGTGCGTGTCCAGCACGCCCTGCACGTAGCGCCGCACGGAAAGGGTCGACAGCGCGGTCGACAAGCCCGCGGCGATACCTTCCCAGAGGAGCACGTAGACAAACCCCACGAGCAATGCTCGCTGAGGCATCAGCAGTCCAAGCAGGAGAAACAGCGCCAGGTAGGCGGCTGCGCCGCCAAAGCCCGCCAGAAGGAGCGAGGCAGCTGTGTTGCCCGTGTCCACGGCCAGCAGCGCCAGATCCTGAGGCGGTGCCGCTTTTCGCGAGGCGATTTCACCCATGGTGACCACCGAGATCTCCACGAGTGGAATCACTATTACTGCAGCGGCCACGTACTTCGCGATCACGATGGCCGTGCGGGCGATCGGCCGCAAGGTGAGGTACACAAGGGTGTGGTCTTCCACTTCGTGGCCGAGCGCGCTGGTGGCCACGATCAGGTCTGCTATCGGCAGCACCACCGGCAGCACGAAGTTATCGAAGAGCTCGATCGCGAAGCGCGATCCGTCTTCCGCTGTCTCACTCAACGCGAATGTGAGCGCCAGGCCCACCGGTACGAGCATGAGCAGGCAGAGCAACAGCAGGCGCTTCCAGCCGCTGAGCGCTCGCACCGACAGTACAAAGATCGCTTTCATCTCATTCCACCAAGTACCGGAACACACTTTCGAGGTCCTCGTCGAGCCCTTCGATGCCCGTCAACCGCGCACCCGCCTGCTGCGCCGCCAACGGCAGTGCGCGGTGGAATTCCAGGGTCGACTTGGTTTCCACAAGCAGCGTATCGCCCTCGATTTGAACGGCACTGGTACCGCACAGCTGCACCAGTCTGGCGGCAAGCGCGCGGGTTTCGCTGCATTGCACGCTGACTTTGATCGGGCGGTCGTCCATCAGCGCGCGGATGGCATGGAAGTCACCTTCGGCTGCGAGCTTACCGTTGACGATGACGATGACGTTTGATCCGATGCGCTCGACCTCGTTGAGTATGTGGGAGGAAATGAAGACGGTGCAGCCCGTCTCACCCAAGCGCGTGAATACGTCCATCAGCGCCAAGCGCTGGGCGGGATCGGCGCCTGCCAGAGGTTCGTCGAGAAACAGCACCTGCGGGTCATTGACCAAAGATTGCGCCACTTTCACGCGCTGGCGCATGCCTTTTGAGCACGCTCGCAGCTTTCGGTGCTGTACGTCGAGGAGGTCCACGGTGGCGAGTGCTTCCAGAGCAACCTCGCGCGACCGACGCACCCTATGCAGATCGGCTGCCAGCTTGACAAACTCCAGTACCGTGAGAAAGGGGTAGATACTGTCGTGCTCGGGCACCAGCCCAATCACCTGGTACAGCGCCGGATTGTGGCGCACCGGCTGACCCAGCACGCGCACACTACCGCGGCTCGGGGCGAGTTGGCCCGTGAGCAGCTTGAGTATCGTCGATTTGCCGGCGCCGTTCGGGCCAAGGAGGGCTGTGACGCCGGGCCGGATTGCGAACGACACATCGGATACGGCGACCTTGTCGCCATACCATTTGCTCACGTTCAGCGCCTCAATCGTGGGCGGCAACGAGGGTGAATCTTCCGGTAACCCGGTTTGCTCAGTTCTATCGGGCCGATCCAACTGATCGGTCCGATCACCGCCACGCATGTCGGCAGTCATACGTCGCGCATCCTCTGGTAGCGGACGATCAGGATGGCAGCCGCGACAGCGGTGACGAGCAATGACACGCCCAGATACGCCCAGCCGCTCACGGCGAACACGTCCTGACTCAGCGCGCCGCTTTGCCCTTCCCACGGCGTGGTGCCGAGAATCCAGCGGGCAGTGCGCATCCCAACGCCCATCAGGTCTACCAGGATGAACTTCTCGTGGCTGGTGAACTTCACGTTGGTTGCGATTAAGTCGCCCACCGTAAGGCTGACCAACATGATGCCCGCGAATGTGCCGCCGGCATTGACCTTACGGTCACTGAGGCTCGATACCGCGGACGCTACGCTGGCAAACAGCAGCGCTTCGAGCACGCCTGCCAACACGGCATGACCGAGTAGTGGCAGGTTGCCGCGCACGTAGTCCGCAGCCGACGTTGCGAGCAGGGCGTGTCCCACAAACAACTGCAGCATGGGCAACAAGGTCAGGGTCAATAGCAGGATCGCTAGGGCGGCGGCACGCGCCACGGCGTACTGCAGCCTGGTGATCGGCGAGGCAAAGTAGAGCGACAGCACATGTTCGCGCCGATCGGCGCAGAAGAGGTCGGGACCTACGACTGCGGCGAAGAGCATGGCAATCACCGGGAATGGCTGTCCCGCGTAATCCCAAAACTCCTGCAGCGTAACCGTGTTGGGCTGGGCAATGGCGTTTGCCACGTTCACGAAGACCACGATGTTGGGGATATGAATCAGCAGCATGGGCATGATCTTGGCGGAGTGTGGCCGTCGCAAGCCTAGTCCTCGCGCGAGAGCGGCGCGAAGCATAGCCCAAAAGATGCCGATTGAGCCAACGCGCACACCGTCGTAGTGCTGGTAGCCGCGGTCGGCAATGCGCGCCGCGGAGCTCGCCGGTGGGCTAATCATGATTGAGTACTCGCAGTCGCTGCGGGTGTCGCACTGCCCATCAGGTAGACATCCTCCAGTGAGCGGACGCGCCGCTTGAGGTAGGTGAGGGACGAGCCGGTTTCCACGGCTGCATCGCGAATTGCGTCATAGACGGCCGGCGAATCGTACGTGATCTGCAGTTCGGTGGCGCCAATCTCCACCTCGATGCCTCGCGCCTGCACGGCTCGCGCTAGGGCCACGGGCGATGCCTGCGTGCGCACGCTGACGATAGAGCTGGCGGTCATCAGGTCGGAAAGCGTCCCCTGTACCACCACGCGACCGGCGTTGATAATGACCACACTATCCGCAACGCGCTCGATATCGGCGAGCAGATGCGACGAGAGCAGCACATGAATGCCCATCTGATGCGCGATACGCTGGATGATCTCGAGCATCTCATTGCGCCCTGCCGGGTCGAGGCCGTTGGTGGGTTCATCCAGTAGCAGCACCTTGGGATCATGCACGAGCGCCTGCGCCAGCTTCACGCGCTGCTTCATGCCGGTGGAGAAGCCGCCAATGGGTCGGAAACGTTCCTCGCCCAGCCCGACGTGATACAAGGTATCGTTCGCGCGCTGCACGGCGATGCGGCGGGGCAGCCCATGCAGCTCACCCATGTAGCGGACAAAATCCTGGGCCTTGGCGTCCTTCGGCAGGCAGTCGTGTTCCGGCATGTACCCGATCATGGCTCGTAGCGCCAAAGGGTCATCACTCGCGCTGAGCCCTGCCACCACCGCCTCGCCTGAGTCCGGCTGTAACAGCCCGAGCAGCAGCCTGATGAAGGTGCTCTTGCCTGCGCCGTTCGGGCCAAGCAGGCCGGTGCATCCCGTACCAATGCCAACCGAGGCGTGGCTGAGTGCCTGGATTTGCCCGAAGCGCTTGCAAAGGTCGCGGGTCTGCACCACGTGCTGCGGCTGTGGATGGGTAGGCACGTCAAGGCGCTGCTGAACAATCACCCCGGTATTCTGGCAGGAAAACGATGGGCTGTCAAGCACCACGGGCTAGCCCAGGTTAGCGATCTCCACGGGCTCGATGGCGTCTGCCGGGGTGAAGCCAAAGACCTTGCCGTAGAAGTACAGCTCGGCGTCGAGGGCGCGCTTGATGTTCGCTGCTTGCCGGAAGCCGTGCTGCTCACCCTCGAACGGCAAGTACGCCACCGGCAGCCCCTTGGCCTTGACGGCGGCGAACATCGTTTCGGCCTGCGCGGGCGGCACTACCTGGTCCTCCAAACCCTGGAACAGGATGAGCGGGCAGTTCAGCCTGTCCGTGTGGTAAATCGGCGATCGTTCACGGTAGCGGTCCAGCGCCTCTGGATACGGCCCGACCAGGGTATCGAGGTAACGCGACTCGAATTTGTGCGTGTCTTTGGCCATGGTCTCGAGATCGCTGATGCCGTAGTAACTGGCGCCCGCCCTGAACGTATCGCGGAATGTCAGTACGGCCAGCGTCGTGTAGCCGCCGGCACTGCCGCCGTCGATCATCAGCCTGTTGCCATCAACCGCGCCGCGCTGCACCAGGTATTTTGCTCCGAACACGCAGTCGTCCACGTCTGCCACGCCCCATTGCCCGTTGAGCCGCATGCGGTAGGCGCGCCCATAGCCCGTGCTGCCACGATAGTCGACGTCCAGCACCGCGATGCCCCGGCTGGTCCAGTACTGCAGCTTGGCGTCGAAGTCGTCCGACGTGTTCCCGGTCGGCCCACCGTGGCTCTTCACCAGCAGTGGCGGCCGCTCACCTGTTGGCGCCGCGAAGTCGCGGTTTGCGGGCGCGTAGAAGTAGCCGTGCGCTGTCTGCCCGTCCGCGGTCGGAAACTCAACGTGCTCGGCCACCGAGATGTAGCCGGCATCGACATGCAGTGTGCTCGATTGGCGCAGTGTGGTCTGCTGGTGGCTGATTAAGTCGAGCCGCACCAGCGAGGCGGGTTCTGTCGGCATGCCACCGCGAAACACCACAAAGCCGTCGCCAACCTTCAGGGAATCAATCGACGTAAAGGGCAGCTCAATCGGTTGCAGTGACCGCGTGCCAGTGTTCAGTACGGCGATCCGGTCGCGGCCGGCCTGCCGGTAGCTGCACACAATATCGTGCTCTCCGGCGAATCCATAGGTGACCGTCCCCAGCGACCATAGTGGGGCGCCGAACTCGGCCTCCATGGGGCGTAGCGCCTCGACGCTGCCCATCTGTCGCCTGTAGAGGTTCCACCAACCGCTGAGGTCCCATACCCAGTGAAGCACGCCCGAGGGCGACCACGCGGGCTGGAAGATTGATTCGTCGCTCCCGCCGGCTACCTTGTCCGCGGGGCCAAGCCTACCGTCAGGCTCGACCGGGGCGACCCACAGCAGCGTGCCGTCCCAGGGCATGTTGGGGTGATTCCAGGTAATCCACGCCAGACGGCCACCGTCGGGGCTGAGCCGCGGCGTGGCATAGAAGTCGTTCCCTGAAACCAGCACGCGCTCATCCGTGCCATCCATGCCGATGCTCACGATCGTATTGACCGCTTCGCGCGTCGTATCGGAGTGATCTTCGCGCACCAAGACCAGCCGCCGTCTCCGGCGATCGATGTCCGCATCGGCATAGCGCATGCCGTTCTCCGGCGTCAGCGGCTCCGGATCGCTGCCCGGCCGCTGCCGGTACAGGCGCTGGTCGCGATAGTTCGAGAAGTACACTATGCCATCGGCAACCGCGTATGCGCCGCCACCGTACTCGTGCACGCGGGTGCGCACGTTGTAGCCAGCCGGCGTGACCTCGGTTACGGCGCCATCCGCGGCCCGCCGTACGAGCACGTTCCGACCGGCCTCTGCCGGCCGCCCCTCAATCCAGTAGACATCGTCGCCGTCGAGCGCGATCTGCCCCAGCGCGACTGTGCCGGCGACAATCAGGTCGGACGTGATCGGTGATTTCCAGGTGCCAAATGGTGCCACGCGCTGTTCCGCCATGAGGTGTCCCCTTCCTGGTATAGCCGATGCTTGCAGCCCATGACCTTGGAGGCGCTCCTGTGTCGTTCGGCTAGGCTCTACCAGATCGTCTGGATGGGAGCCTGCTGAATGCGCCAGTCGCGCGTTACAATTGGCAGCCCTAGGGCCAGACCTGTCGCGGCAATTATGCGGTCTGGCATATCGGGAACGATGTCTCTGGGAATCTGTCTCATCGCAATGGCGGTGGCACGGTCCAGAGGAGCTAAAGCAAACGCTCCAGCGCCGCTGTTCAGCCGCGCGTCAAGCCGAAGCACGGCATCTTGAGGTATTCGGTCCCGCTCACTCAGGTAAAGCAGTTCAACCAGCGTGATGGTTGAGATGTAGATGGTTCCCGTCCGATCCGCCAGCTCAAGAGCCTCACGCGCGACCGGCGACAAACGCCCGCTATCGAGCAGATACCAGACTATTGCGTGGGTGTCCGCAAGCAGCGAGCTCCCTACCATTCGTCCTCTCGAGGAAATCCATGCCACATTTCGCGGCGTACTTCGTCGATGGCTTTGTCCAGACCTTCCTTGTCGATGGGAAGATCAGACCAAGCACCTTCAATCAGAAGACGGGGCGGCCGCGGCATCAACTTCGATTCCAAGAACTGTGCGAAGTCCAGCACCTCGCGCTTCTTCTCGATCGGCAGTTCTCGCACGATGCCGGCGATGCTCTGCTCCAGATCAGTTGTCTGATGTTCTATTACGCTCATGTGCTTGCTCCCGCCTTAGGGTTCAGTCATCATCGCCATTGTACCTAAGGCCCGTGCAACTGGCTCACGGAGAAGAGGCGCCTAATGGAGATGATACTCCGCCTGCGCTTCCAGCATCGTCTGGTTCAGCGTGTTGCGCCGGGCCAACGCCTCCTGAGTGGATTCGAGCAACAGCTGCGCGGTCTGGCTGTCAACCTGGTCCAATAGGACGCTCTGCTCACGCAGCTGTTCGCTCTGCACCAGCCGCTCGATGCGCAATCGGTACGATTTGATGGCGAGCCCGGCCTTGGCGCTATCAACGGGCGGCGGCGCCGGATGGTCCAGCAGGGCGTCGAGCACTGCTCCCGTTTCGTCGTCCACCACTTCGCGGATGCTGGATCCGGTTGGCTGCCTGCCACCCTCGTGCGCGGACACAATCGAGTCGACAAGTCGCTGCCTGGCGGTTGATTTCAGGGGAATGCCCGCGAGCTCTTGCAGCGCCCGCTGGTCGAATGGCATGGCATGGACGAGGTAGATCAGCAGCTCGTCCTCGGCCAGCTCTCGTGGTTCCCGTGCTCGGGCAGCCTGCTGCAAGGCCGCTATTTCCGACTGCCGAGCCGTAGGCTGCCGCTGACCGCGCCGCGTCTCGCCGCGCAGTCGAGCCAACTCCCCACGTAGCGCTGAGGTATCGATGCGCGTCAGGGACTGCAGCCGCTCCAGGTATGGCTGCTGTTGTCCGACGCCGGGTAGCTGCCCGATGAGCGGCAGCAGTTGCGAGAGCAGATCCTGCGCGAAGCTTGGCAACTGCCGATCGAGACTGTGTACCACCAGGTCAAAGAGATGGTCCATCACCGGCTTGGCTTGGGCAATGGCTTCACGCCATACGCGCGGATCGGCGGCAATCACCTCGTCGGGATCGTGGCCCTCGGGTAGGGTGGCAATCCTCAACTCAAGAGGTGCCTGCGGCGCTTTGCCGATGGCCGGCACGGCACCCGGCTGCGGTTGGCGTAGCGCCACGACGGCGCGTACGCCGGCCTCGGCAGCCGCACGTACGCCGGCAGGATCGGCATCGAGTGCCAGCACGGTGCGGATAGGTGCCGCGTCGCGACCGCGCAGCTTGGCCAGCAGTTCGAGCTGGCGCACCGTTATGGCGGTGCCGAGGCTGGCGACGACGTTGTTGAAACCGGCCTGGTGCGCGCCTATTGCATCCATGTAGCCTTCGACGATCACCGCTTCGGATGCGGCTTTTATGGCGTCAGCGGCCTTGTCGATTGCATACAGCACGGAACTCTTGTCGAAGCTCTGGCCCTGTCTGGAGTTGATGTACTTCGGCTGTCCTTCGCCGAGTATGCGGCCGCCGAACCCGCAAACCCGACCCTGTATGTCGCGAATTGGGAAGATCAACCGCCCGTGGAACGCGCAGAATGGCTCGCGGTCCTGATCGCCCGGTAGCAGCACGCCGGCATCGATCAGCTCCTGCTCGCTCACGCCTCGGCCGGGTAGCTCCCGGCGCATGGCCTCACCCCAGTCCGGCAGATAGCCCAGCGCGAAGCGCTCGATCGTTGCCTGCGCAATGCCGCGCGTAGCCAGGTACTCTCGCGCCGCTTTCCCCGCGCTCGCTGCAAGCCCCTGCTGGAAGTACAGGCTCACGGCCTGCAACACGTCGTGCGCCCGGCCTTCCGCGGCTTTGCGGCGGGCGGTTTCGGGGTCGAGCTCCACGCCGGTGCGCGCGGCCAACGCCTTGAGCGCCTCTGGGAACTCCACCTCATGCGTCAGCATGTAGAAGCGGAAGATGTCGCCACCCTCTCCACAGCCAAAGCAATGAAATGTGCCTCGCTCAGGCGACACGATGAAGGACGGAGTCTTTTCCTTGTGAAATGGACACAGCCCGCTGAGGTTCCGGCCCGCTCGCTTGAGGGCGACCCGTTCGCCTACCAGCGTCTCAATGGGCAGACGCTCCTTAATCTGATCGCGCTCGTCGGCCAAGGCCCACTCCCTAACAGCAGTCTCATCCGTGGTGACTTCTTCATAGCATGCGCCGGTCCCATCCACAAGGGACCTTTCAGGACAAAGCGCGTACCAGCTATCTTGATTGGGATGATTACCTTCCTCTTCGATCTCGACGGCGTGATCTACCGCGACCGCGAGCCGGTGGTCAATGCAGCCGCGGCCGTTGCCGATCTGCGCGCCCGTGGTCACCGAATCCTGTTTGCGACAAACAACGCCACCCGCCTGCGCTCTGAGTTCGCGGAGCGCATTCGCGAGGTTGGTGTGCCGGCGCGCACCGAGGACGTGGCGACATCCGCATCGGCCACGGCGCAGTACCTCAAGGCGCTGCCGGTGCCGCCGCGCACAGCTCTGGTCGTTGGTTCCGAGGCGCTGGCCACCGAGCTGCGCGATGTGGGCATCCGCGTGGTTGATCTCGGATTGCCCAGCGAGCTTCGAGAGCGCGTCGACGTCGTGGTTGCCAGCTTGGATCGCGAGTTCACCTACGCGAAGCTGGCACAGGCGCAAGCTGCCGTGCTTGGTGGGGCACTGCTCGTCGCGACCAACCGCGATCCCCAGTGGCCGGGCGCCAACGGCACGATCTGGCCTGGGGCCGGCTCTATCGTCGCCGCGGTAGAGACAGCCTGCCGCCAGACGGCGGTTTCCATTGGCAAGCCGGGGCCGCTGCTCTACCAAACCTTGCTGCGGGCCGTGGGTGCGGATCCGGCGGAGACGATTGTCGTCGGCGACAACCTGGAAACCGACATCGCCGCCGCGCAGGCAATGGGTCTGGCCTCTGCGCTGGTGCTCACCGGCGTCTCGCGGCGCGAGGACATCGGGGCGGCGGGCGCGAAACCGACCATCGTCGTGGGGACACTCGCCGACCTTGTGGCGCGCGACCCTCTCGCGTTGCTCGCGGAGGCCAGGAGATCCGCGGCCGATACCGCCAATCGGCCGGATCCGCCTGGTCCGCGGTGATCGCTACTTGCGCTGGGTCGGCCTCGGTAGCAGCCTCACCTGGACGGTTGGCGGCGTGAGCGCATAGGTCTGGAGGCTTGGTGGCAGCCCCACGTTCGGCTTGAGGTAGTACGTGCCCTCGCCGAGTCCCGAGGCATCGAGGTGGGCCGTGAGCGGGCCGAGATTTCTGATATCAAGGATTGGACCTGTTAGGTAGATGCTTTCCCACTGCGTGTTGGTGATTGCCTGCAGGCCTGCTGCTACATGGTCAACCTTGATCGCCGCGAGCAAGAAGTCGCTCGCCCGCTGCTTTGATACCGTCACCTGCACCTGCACGGTCGAGGCCGCGCTAGGTTTCCCGCCCGTGCCGCCTACGATGGTGTAATTCGAGGCGTCGTAGAGGATGACGCCCTCGCCGAAGGCGCCGAGGTCAAGACTCACCGTAAGCGTGGTTGTCTGCGTGATCTCCTGCAACGGGATCGGCTGCGTGGTCACGGCGGTGAGCCCGTTGATTACCGTCGGCGGTCCCAGCACAGTCACCGTCTGCGGCGATACCTGCAAAGAGTCGAGCTGGTAGCCAGCTGGCAAATTGCCTGTGGGGACGGGCGCCACGGCCAGCGTCTCGAGCTGCAGGCGTACGGCTATCCGCATGGTCACCGAGACACGCGACGTGATCGGCAGCAAGTCGGCAGTCGATAGCTGCCTACCTCTGCTATCCAGCAGCAATGGCACCTCCGTGAACGTGTACGTAAACTGCGTGGCAGTGGGCGATGGGGGAGCGATTGAGGCCGACGGAGCTTCCACGGTTGCACTGTTCACGCGATCGACCTCCGCCGCCGGACCGGCGATCGTGAGCACGCTGGGCGAGATTGTCTGCCCGGTCAGCTGGAGAGTTGCCGGTAGGAGCGATTGATCGTTGAACGTGACCTGAACACTCTTGGATACGTACGGCACCAGCTGCACGGTGATGGAAGCGGGCTGGCTCGTGTACTCTACGCCGGAAAGCCCACCCTCGATGGTCACCGGCGCAGTTACTGCCCCGCCGCTCGGCGGAGCGCCACTCAGGTCCACAACCGGGCTGATTTGCTGCGCACTACTTACCGTGCTCTGCAGGCCGCGCGCATATACCGTGACGGTGGGTGCCTGGACAGAAGGAATCAGGCCCTTTGGGATGTGGGCGAATCGCACCTGCAAGCTGTACAGCGTGCTTCGGATCACCGGATTGTCCTGATCGGTGACGTACACCCAGAGTGCAGTTGACATAACTAGCGCCGCGATGAGACGGGTGAGCGCTGCTTTGCGCGAGAGCCAGTGCTCGTCGGGCAGGCGCCCGAGCGCAATCACGCGCGCGAGTTGCGAGACGGTATGCGCCTGCTCGCGCGTGATGCGATTCTGGCGGAAATGAGTCCACTGCGACAACTGCGGGATCATCCCCTACACCTGCACTTCGTCTGGATGGTAGAACGCCATCAGCATGCGGCGCAGCCGCTCCGGGGTCAATGCTTGTAGCAGCTTGCCATTGGTGGCCATCGAGAACTTCCCGGTTTCTTCCGACACGACCACTGCAATGGCATCGGTGACCTCCGTGATGCCAATCGCGGCACGATGCCGCGTCCCCAGGTGCTCGGTGCTGCCCACGTTCTCGCTCAGCGGTAGCACGCACTTCGCGGCCACCACACGGTCACCCTGAATAATCGCCGCGCCGTCGTGCAGGGCCGAGTTCTTGTAGAATATGGCCTCGAGCAATTCAGTCGATACCGTCGCCTCGAGCCTGGTTCCAGAGTCGACATAATCTTGCAATCCGGTCTTGCGCTCAATCACCATGAGGGCGCCAAACTGCTGGCCGGCGAGGTGTTCGCATGCCGCCACGATCTGGCCAACCGTGAAGTCTGCCGTTGGTTGCGAGAGTGACGACAGCGGATGCTGCATGATGGTACTGGTGCGTCCGAGCTGCTCCAGCAGCTTCCGTAGCTCCGGCTGGAAAATCACCGGTATGGCAATCAGTAGCACAGGCACCGAATGCACCAGGAGCCAGCCGAGCACCGTCAGTTGCAACGTTGAGGCGAGAAGGGCGCCCACGACCACCAGCACCACGATGCCGCGCAGCACCTGGTCGGCCCGCGTCTGGTAGGTGAGTACGAGGAACCAAAAGAAGACCAGCGTGACGATGGCGATGTCAAGCGCGCTTCCCCACGACAGCCGTGACAGCGTCCAGCGCAACGAGTCCATGACCTGCCTTCGGCGCCCTCCAAGCGGGCTTCGCGGTGGTTCCTCTGTTCAAGAGTGTATCACGTTGGTTCGCGGACGCTACCCACCATGTGGCAGAGAGGCACCCGTGCGCCCGACCCAGCAGCTTGATTGCGCTACACTTATAGGTGCCGGCTCATGCACCATCCAACCGTTACGCCTTGAGCCTAAGCTAGAACGCCCGTCCCACCGTTCGACCCATGGAGGCCTCTGGTATGCCCGAATTCAAGGTCGTCTCGCCGTTCGTGCCCACCGGCGATCAGATCACCGCGATTCCACAGCTCATCGAAGGCCTCCGGCAGAGCGAACGGCACCAAACCTTGCTTGGCGTCACCGGCAGCGGCAAGACCTTCACGGTGAGTAAGGTCATCGAGGAAATCCAGCGCCCGACGCTCGTATTGGCCCCAAACAAGACGCTGGCGGCGCAGCTGTACAGCGAGTTCCGCGAGTTCTTCCCCACCAACGCGGTCGAGTACTTCGTCAGCTACTACGACTACTATCAGCCCGAAGCCTACATTCCGCGCTCAGACATCTACATTGAGAAGGACTCGACCCTCAACGAGGAGATCGAGAAGCTCAGGCTGTCGGCGACGCGTTCGCTCTTCGAGCGGCGCGACGTGCTCATCGTAGCCTCGGTCTCGTGCATCTATGGCCTGGGCTCGCCAGAGGACTACAACAACGTGGTGGTCAAGCTGCGCCGCGGCGAGCGCCATCGCCGCGACAAGGTGCTCCGTTATCTCACGGAAATCCTCTACGAGCGGAACGACATGGACTTCAATCGGGGTAAGTTCCGCGTTCGCGGCGATGTGCTCGAAGTCTACCCGGCATACGAGGATCTCGCCTACCGCATCGAGTTCTTTGGCGACGAGATCGAGCGCATCGTGCAGATCGATCCGCTCACCGGCGAGGTGCTCGGCACGCACGCGCAAGTCGACATCTACCCCGCGCGGCACTTTGTGACCCAGCGCGATAAGCTGCTCCGGGCCATCGTCGCCATCGAGGAGGAACTGGTCGAGCGCGTGGCGGAGCTCGAGCAGCAGGGCAAGCTGCTGGAAGCACAACGGCTCCAGCAGCGTACCAACTTCGACCTAGAGATGCTGCGCGAAACCGGCGTCTGCAGCGGCATCGAGAACTATTCCCGGCACCTTGCCGGACGCGGCCCCGGCGAGCGCCCCTGGACCCTCCTCGACTACTTTCCAGACGATTTTCTGCTGGTTGTGGACGAGTCCCACGTGGCGCTGCCTCAGGTGCGCGGCATGTACGGCGGCGATCGCTCGCGCAAGGAGGTGCTGGTCGACTACGGCTTCCGCCTGCCGAGCGCGCTGGACAACCGGCCGCTCACCTTCCCCGAATTCGAGGCGACCGTCCACCAAGCGATCTACGTCTCGGCAACCCCAGGCCCCTACGAATACGAGCACAGCACGCGGGTGGTGGAGCAGATTATCCGTCCTACCGGGTTGGTCGATCCCTCGATCGAGGTGCGGCCTACGAAGGGTCAAATCGATGTGCTCATTGAGGCGGTGCGCGAGCGGGTGCGCCGCGGGCAGCGCGTACTGATCACCACGCTCACCAAGAAGATGTCCGAGGATCTGGCGGAGTACCTGCGCGAGCTCGGGATCAAGGTGCACTACCTGCACAGCGAGATGGACGTCATCGAACGGGTAGAGGTGCTTCGAGATCTTCGGCTGGGCACGTACGACGTGGTGGTGGGTATCAACCTGCTGCGTGAAGGGCTCGATTTGCCCGAGGTCAGCCTCATCGGCATCCTCGACGCGGACAAGGAAGGCTACTTGCGCTCAGAGACCTCGCTCATCCAGACGGTCGGCCGGGCCGCCCGGCACATCGACGGGCACGTGATCATGTTTGCCGACGTCGAGACTAACTCGATGCGCCGGGCCATAGGTGAGACGAATCGCCGGCGCGCGCTCCAGGTCGCCTACAACGAGGCGCACGGCATCACACCAGTCGGTATCAGCAAGGGCATCCGTGACCTTGGCGATCGCGTCCGCGCCGTGGCCGAGAAACAGGCCGCCTATGAGGTGAAGGCCGACTTGCCACGGGACGAAGTAGTGCGGCTCCTCAAGGAGCTCGAATCCCAGATGAAGGCCGCGGCGCGCCAGCTGGAGTTCGAGCGCGCGGCGGAGCTGCGCGACCAGATCACCCAACTCCGGCGCGGCTTGGCGAGCTGAATCGCAGAACCACGGAACACGCGGAGGGCACCGAACCGCGGCAAGAAGTGTGAAACATAGAACCACGGAGAACCAACAGCACACGGCGGTGGCGCGATCTAACCGTTGACGAAGCGCTTGATACCGAGTCGCCGGCTTCCGGCTGTGCTTCGGTGATTCTGTGGACGGTGCGCGCTATACTGGGTGCGGGAGAGGGGCCAGATGGTTAGCCAACGGCAAATAGACTATCCGCCAATACCGGATGACTACGAGCCGCCGCGTAGCGTGAGCAACGAGGAATACGAGCGTCTCGCCGAGATGCTGCCCGGCAAATACGAGTACCACGACGGGCTCATGTATCCTCGCTTCTACCCGCCTGGCAGTCACTGGGCGATGGCCGGCGGCACTATCGCCCACGCCCAACTCATCGTCAGCCTGCTCACTGCCCTACGTGGCCATCTGGGCAATCGCGGTCCTTGCCGTGTCTATCCTTCCGACATGCAGCTTGCCACTGCCGCGAACACCTACTTCCCAGACGCATGTGTCGCCTGTGGCGAGACTCGACCCAATCAACGTCGGCTGGAGGACGCAGCCTTGGTCTGCGAGGTGCGCAGCCAAAGTACGGCCGAGTTTGACCGCGAAGAGAAGTTCGAATCCTACAAGAGCCTACTGAGTCTGCGCGAGTACCTCATACTGGATAACCGCCGTCCCCAAGCCACACTCTACCGCAAGTCTGGTGCCGGTGCCTGGACCTATCTCGTGTTCCCTGCCGGCACAGCCGTCCCGCTCGAGACCATCGACCTCGTTCTTTCGATTGACGAGCTGTATGACGGCGTCACGCTCGACCCGGATCCCACGCGCCCAGGGCGGAGTTAGCCGTTCCCCGCGCCCAATCGGGCACTGCCTGCCGCCGCCAGCGTGATGGCGACCAACGCCAGCAGGCCACGGCCTCCCAAGGCCTCGTGCAGAATGATCCAGCCAACCAGCGCGGCTACCCCCGGCTCGACGCTCATCAGCACCCCAAACACCTGAGCCGGCAGCCGTTTGAGCGCCGCGTGCTCCAGCGAGAAGGGAATCACCGTGGCCAGGACCGCTACCCCAAAACCCACCAGGAGCAAGTGCGGATTGCCGACCATCGATCCGGCGCTCATGATCCCGAGCGGCAGCGCAGCTACGGTTGCAACCCCCAATGCCAGAGCCAGGCCCGTGGCTCCCGTGAATGCTCGCCCAACCCGGACGTTGAGCAGGATGTACGCTGCCCAACCGCACGCCGCCAACAGCGCCAGCAGCACGCCGATCGGGTCAATCGTCGCGCCGCCCCACGGCGCCAGCAGCAGGATGCCGGCGGCTGCCAATGCGCTCCAAAGCAGATCTAGGCGCTTTCGAGATCCCCCCACGGCCACGGCTAGCGGACCCACGAACTCAATGGTGACGGCAATACCCAGTGGCAGGCGCGCGATAGCGGCATAGAAGGCGGCGTTCATACCGGCGATGGTCAGCCCGAATAGCAGCACGGCGTAGTAGTCCGCTCGCGTGCGGCCGCCCAATCGCGGCCGCCACGCCACGAGCAGCAAGATCGCGGCAAACCCGATGCGCAGAAAGACCGTGCCGCCGGGGCCTAGCTCAGGGAATAAGTTCTTGGCCAGTGCCGCGCCGACTTGCACCGACAGAATTGACAGCAGTACGAGCCCGGTCGGAGGCACCGACCTTGCGATCTTGCCTGTCTGCGCTACCAGACCGGGTACTGGCCCGTCGTTGGCTATTGCCCCAGGTAGCACCGGGATGGCGGTGACCGCCTTGCCGCGGGCTGTCGAAAGCATGTTCCCACCTCGTCACGCGTTGCCTCCCGCGCGCCGAACACGGTAGGGCCTCTCCATTGTATGGCATTGGCCATCAGGGCTTGATCCGCTAGTGGCTGCGCTGGTTCTCCAAATCGGCTATGGGCGGCACAGCTCCCTTCCAAGGCGCAACGGCAAGCACACATGCCAGCTCCTCGAGCAGATCCTGGAGGCTGTGAAACGTCCGGGTGCTGCCGTCCGGCAGATGCTCCAGCCGCGCCACCCACTGGCCATCATCGGCTCCTGATCGCCTCCAGACACGCAGCATGAATGAGTCGTAGCCGGGCATCGGTTCAAGTACCTTTCACGTCGCGTTACACCACTGGGTCACTTGCTTTGCTCGTCACCATGGCTGCACCGCCCTAGGGACTGCGGTGCCGTCGCTGTCCGCCGCGCCACGGCAGCGTGAGCGGCTTAGACCGTACCAGGGGACCCACTACGCGTGGACGTGCCCCATGAACAAGCTCACTATACAGGGCGACTGTTGCCGCGCCGTTGCAGGATCCCACACGGCGATTTCATAAGGCTCGGTTTGTGTGCAAGCCCCACGGTTTGTGTGCAAGGCACGTCCACGCGACTAAAGTGAAACCACGACGGGATCAACGTCGCCGTGCACGCTGCCGGGACCGCGAGCATCGTGCTCGCCCCTGGCCGCGCCGGCCCCAAGACTCCACGGCCTCGGCACGACATGCCCGCCTCACTATGGCTTCACTATAGCGGCGGCGATTGCGCATCAATGGCTCTACGGATGCGGTGCAGCCTGCCTTTTCGCAGGCACGTCCAGCGCCAGGGCCACGGCCTTCTCAGTCGCCAGTGCGTGCCCCTCGGCCCAAGCACTGGCGAGATCCTTGTCGCCCAGGGCAGCGCCGAGAGTTAGCACAAATGCCTCGTGGTCCGCCCGCGCATCTGGTGAGAGATTCTTGCCCAGCGCTTCGCGCACTGCCGCGGCCGCACCGGCAAGCGTCGCAGCCTCCCGTCCCAGACCGATCGCGGCAGCCAACACTGCCATGCCCTCGAGGCCTTCGGCCAGCGCCTCCCGGAAGTCGTTATCCCGGCTCAGCCGTAGGCTCTCGCGTAGCCGTGTCAGCGCCCGCCCATGGTTGCCCTGCGCATGCGCGACCAATCCCGAGCTGGTGAGCGAAAGAGCGAGGCCCAGCCTGTCGCCCAGCTCCTGCTGGATCGCCAGCGCTTCGTCGAGCAACAGCGCGGCGCGCTCGTAGTCACCCTGCCGATACGCCACATTCCCCAAATTGTGTAGCGTGTCGGCAGTGCCGGGCTTGTCGGCGAGCGCACGATTAAGCTGCAGGCTCTCGGTGAGCAGCGTCGTTGCTCGGCCATAGTCGCACTGTTCGCGCGCCACCAGTCCCACGTTATTGAGCATACGGGCAATGCCATGCCTGTCCCCAATTTGGCGCTGGATCGCCAGGGCCTCTGCGTAGAGCGTCGCCGCGCGACCATAGTCACCCTGACCGTAGGCGACCCGTCCCAGGTTGCCTAGCGAGGCGAAGATGCCCCAGGTGTCTGCCATCTCCCGCTGCAGCTCCAGGCTTTCTTCGAACAGAGCCGACGCGCGGCAGTAGCAGCTTCGCTCATGTGCTAGGACTCCCAGGTTGCCCAGCGAACCCGCGATCCCCCGCTTGTCCCCCATGGCGCGGCGTAAGGCAAGACATTCCTCGTGCAGGGCTTCTGCTCGCGCGTAGTCGCCTTGCAGGTGCGCCAGGTTCCCCGCCCCGTTCAGCGCCTTGGCCCGGGATGCAGGCGTGCCGCCTCTACCTGCGAGCGCCGCATCAAGCCGGCGTATGCCTTCGCCAACGTACCCTCGAATGTACCAAAAGCGCCAGAGTGCCCCGCCGAGTCGCAGCTCCTCATCCGTCGCGTGCCGCTCGTGCGCGCGCCCCAGTGCCACCCGAAGATTGTCGTGCTCCCGCTCGAGCCGTGCCATCCAGGCAGCCTGATCCGCCTGCATCATGGCCGGCTCTGCCTGCTCAGCCAAGGCGAGGCACCACGCCAGGTGCCGATTCTGGAGGTCCCCCACCTCGCCGGCTGCAGCCAGCAGTTCCGATGCATACTGGCGTGTGGGTTCCAGAAGCCGGTAGCGAGTATCACCGTCATGCTGGTAGACCTGCACGAGTGACTTGTCGGCCAGGCCTGCCAGCACGTTCAGAATATCTCCGCCCTGCAGCGAGGGCGATGGCTCGGTAGGGGCGTGCCTACCGGTTTCGGCGCAGACTGTCTCCACGGCTTCGAGCGTCCAACCTCCTGCGAACACCGCAAGTCTCCGAAAGAGGACGCGCTCCGCATCATCCAGCAGGGCGTAGCTCCAGTCGAGTGTCGCCCGGAGAGTGCGCTGCCGGGGAAGCGCGGTGCGAGGCCCGCCGGTGAGCAGCTGGAAGCAGTCGTCCAAACGTGCCGCGATGTCGCGCAGCGGCAGGAAGCGGGCCCGGGCGGCAGCCAGCTCGATCGCGAGCGGGATGCCGTCTAGCCGTGCCAAGATCTGCGCGATCGCCGCCGCGTTCTCCGGCCCGGCGAGGCGCCCAGGCAGGATGTCGCGAGCGCGTGAGAGGAACAAGGCAGCGGCCTCGTAGCCGGGCAGTGCCTCTGCCCGTACGTCCGACGGAGGCAGCCCCATTGAGCCGATGTGAAAGATGGTCTCACCCGGGACTCCCAATGGCTGGCGGCTGGTGGCGAGGATCTGGAGCCACGGGCAGGTGGCCAGAAGAGTCCCGGCAAGCTTCGCCGCCGCTTCTAACACGTGCTCGCAGTTGTCGATCACCAGGAGCAACTGGCGTGGGGCGAGAAAGGCCGTCACGATCTCCGACAGCGGTTGCCGGGTGTCTTCCCGCAGGCCAAGCGCGGCCGCCACCGCGCGTGCCACGCCGCCCTCTCCGGCGGCCGGCTCCAACGCGGCAAGCTGCACCAGCCAGATGCCGTCGGCGTACGCTTCAAGGAGGGTACCCGCGAGATGGAGCGCAAGTCGAGTCTTGCCGCTGCCCCCGGCGCCGGTGAGCGTCAAGAGTCGGGCATCGGACAGACGGCCTCGGATCCGCTGCTCCTCGCCAGGGCGTTCGATGTAGGTGGTGAGCGGTACAGGCAGGTTGGTGCGCCGCGAGCCGTTCGGCGGAGGGTCGAGCTCGCCGGCCGCGACCGGGGCTGCTTCGGCGGCCAGCAACTGCCGGCGTAACAGTACTAGGTCCCGCGATGGTGCAATATCCAGCTCGCGACCAAGCGCGGTGGCCAGCTCATCGAAAACGCGCAGGGCGTCGGGCCGCCGGCCGGCCGCGGCGAGCATGCCCATGAGGCGCGCGGCAGCTTCCTCGTGGCACGCATCTAAGCGCAATACCGCCCGCAGCATCTGTTCGGCTTCGGCTACCTCCCCGCGCACAGCGGCGAGGTCGGCAAGGCGAAGCAGAACGGCCAAATGGCGCAGCCGGAGGGCTTCGCGCCGCCCCGCGGCCCACTCGTCGTAGAGGTCGTTGGGCAAGTAGTCCCCACCGTAGAGGGCCAGTGCGGCGCGGCACATCGAGGGGTCATCGCTGGCAAGAGCCTGGTCCGATGCGCGCTCAAACGCTTCTGCGTCGAGCCAATCGGGTGGCGGGGCCTCCAGCCCCGCGGGGCAGATCGCCAGGAGGTCACCCTCTGCTCGAACGTACATCTCCTTTGAGTCTGGACCGGCTAACGCGCCGCGCAGACGATGCAGGGTGAGACGCAGCTGCTTGGCGCCTGCCTCTGCTTCCGCATCCGGCCACAACAGCTCGATCGCGCGTTCGCGATGCAGGCGCGCGCCGGGGGCGCTGAGCAGGCATTTGAACAGGGCGCCGGCCTTGCGCTGCTGCCAGGGCTGTGTAGGCACCACGACCTGATCGCGCCACACGGCGAACTCGCCCAGCGTGCGTACGCGCAGTACCGGTGTCTCTGTGCTCGGCGGAGGACCGCCGGGGACGAGGCGCACCTGGGCACCACGACCGTCGCCATGCATGTCGAAAGATCCGGGACCGCGAGCAGTCTGCCCGCCCTGGGCATGCCCAGCCGCCACCCTGGGGGCGCGAGCATCCTGCTCGCCCTCGTCCCGCCCACCAGTCCCTGGACCGCGAGCATCCGGCCTGCCCTGGGCACGTCCATCCCCCAACCTGGGGGCGCGAGCATCCTGCTCGCCCTCGTCGCGCCCACCAATCCCTGGACCGCAAGCATCCTGCTCGCCCTCGTCACGCCTCGGGCCGGCTCCCACGCCTGGGCGCAACGACGCCTCGGAATCAACTTCTCCAGTTGGAGATTCTCTCCTGCCGGCGCCGGCAGGGGCGGTCTCGGCGGGTATGGGCACACAAGCTGACACATTGGACGGGCTGGACCGCGCAGACGCCTCCGCCACCTCCACGCCGAGCGGCAGCTGCTTGCCCACGTAGCGAGATCTCGCCCGCCCGTCCTCGTGCCAGAAGGCGTACCAATATGGACCGTGACCCGGCTGACCACCGCCGCACGATGGGCAGCCGGGCCGATTGCATCGGCGATACTGCTGGCTGTAGGTTACTCGGGCAGCGCTGTCGTCGTTATGTGCCACGTGCACGTCCTCGGGAGGCAACGGCATTCACCGCAGAACAGTATCCCCCGGCCCATGTCGGTGGCGCAAGTGCCTTCGCTTCTCTTGTGCTCCTGACTTGTGCTAGTGCTTCTTTGTCGAACCCCCGCCTGAACCCGCCACTACGTGCTTGGGAGGTGGCATCACCGTAAAGCGCAGGCAGTGCGACTTTGCCTCGGTGCGATCCTTGCTCATACCCACCACGCTGATCCAGGCGCTGGTAGTTGGCTGGCTCTGCTTGGCCGTCTTGGCCTGTGACGGCGGCCTGTAGGCCACCGCAAACACGTAGTGCGAATTTCCATGGGCATCCGTGGTCATGGTCGTAGGCCCAGCCTGGCTGGTGCCGTCGGCGTAGTCGAGTGTGTACGAGACCGAGGCGCCCGGCAGCCACCCCGTCACGAACACGGCTTCACAGCCGGCCGCGAACGGGCCACGCGTCGTCACCGCCTGGCTGCAGCGGGTACTCACCCCTCCTTGCACCGATGGCTTCTGATTGGCGAGCGGCAGCTGCGGCGCCACCTTGCCCACGGTGACGGCCATGGGGCCAGTGCTCACCACCAGGCCGTGCGGTCCGTGGTACACGGCACTGTAGAGGTGGGCACCACTCACGAACGTGAACAGGGCGATCGTGGCCACGTTGCCCACCACGGGGACGTTGCCGACCACCGTGCGGCCCTCCATGAAGCTCACGCTGCCCACGGACGTCTTGGATGCCGACGCCACGCTCGCGTGCAAGACCAGCGTCTGGCCGGGTGCGACGGCGTCATTCGTGGTGGTCAGCGTGATCCCGGTCGAGCCGCTAATCCCCACGGCCATGGCGGGGCTGCCCAGGATCACCCAGGGCGTGCTCGTCACCGTGGCTGTCGGCGGCACAGGCGTACTGGTAGGTGACGGCGTGCTGGTGAGTGCGGGCATGGGCGGCCACGTCGCCGTGCTCGAAGGCGCTGGCGTTGCGGTGGGCGTGGTATCCGAGACTGGGCCCGGGAAGACCCCGCCCCCGCCGGTGAACCCCCCGCCACCACCACCCGACGGCGGCACGTTGGGCGTCGCGGTGGGTGGTGCGGCGACGACCGTCACGCGGCCGCTCCCATAGCCCACGACGTCGCGGTAAGACCCTTCGACGTACCAACCCTCCGCCGTCACCGTGTAGCTGCCGGTAGACCCGAAGGTGCAGGTGCTGGACGTGTACTGGCTGCCGCCCTGGCAGTCGAACGCATAGGCCACCGGGCTGATCAGCCATGACGTTGGGGACATCGCGGCGGTCATGGCCGTGCTCACGGCGGCCGTGATTTGCGCCGGCCCCACGTTGATCACGGAGCTTTCCTCCACGGCCCCGATGGTGCAGTGGCTCGTGGGGCGCGGCACGCCGCGCTGGTCGGATGTGACCAGCTGACCACTGGGGTCGTGGCAGTCGCCGCGGCCGATGACGAGGCTATTGGGCACCGGCGCCAGCGTTTCCGTCGGTCCCCCATTGTCCGTCGGCTGGCTCGTGCTGAAGAGCTGGGCGGTGGTGAACACGACGGTGCTGCCGGGCGTCATGGTCAGCCCGCAACCGTTAACCCAAGCCAGCGCCAGGTTGTAGCCACTGTAAGTGATAGCGCCAGAGCACTCGTTGGACGCGGAGTCGGCGAGAACCGAGTCGTGCACCGTCAGGGGCGCTCTGCTGCCGCCGGAGCCATCGATTGCCTCGACTCCACCTAGGTTGTTGTTACTCAGTGTGCTGGCGGTAATCGTCAGTGGTGCGGTCCCGGATGGGTCACTGCCGTCATTGTAGATGGCATTGCCATGGACGATAGCGCTGTTGCCATACAGCGTGCTGCTGGTGATTGCGAGTGCCGCAACGCCGCTGTCATCGTAGTTGAGGACTGCACCGCCAAACACGGCGGTGTTACTGATGACCGCGGCGCCGGTGAGCGCCACGCTGGCAGTCCCGCTCCCGCCATCGTTTTCGATAGCTCCACCTGAGCCGGTGGTCGCGGTGTTACTCACGAGCGAAGTGCCGCTGATGCTGAGCGCGGCCAAGGATCCGGCGTCGGCCCCGCCATCGTTGTAGATTGCACCGCCGAAGGTCGCCGTATTGGTGAGTACCTGGCCATCGCTCAGGCTGACGCTGGCGCTGCCGCTATCGCCCTCGCTGTCAATGGCCCCGCCGTTGCCGCTTGTCGCGGTGTTGCTGACTAGTGAGGTGCCGGTGATCTCTAGCGTGGCAGAGGAGCCCGCGCCGGCACCGCCATCGCTCCAGATAGCGCCGCCGGAAGTCGCGCTGTTCGCGAACAGCTGGCCGCCGCTCAGCGTGACGCTGGCAGCGCCGAAGTCGGCCGCATTGCTGACCGCGCCGCCGGTACCCGTGGTCGCCGTGTTGCTGACGAGCGAGGTGCCGGTGATGCTGAGCGTGGCTGCGGAGCCGTATCCAGAGCCGCCGTCGTTCCAAATAGCGCCGCCAGAAGCCGCGGTGTTGCTCATCACGCTGGTGCCGGTGAGCACGACGGCAGCACTCCCACCATCAGACTCGTTGTCAATGGCACCGCCGTTTCCGCCAAGAGCCTGGTTCCCTTCCACAATGGAGCTGCTGCCCAGACTGACGATGGCACTGCCGACAATGCCAATGTTGTAGATGGCGCCTCCCGCGAGGAACGACCCCTGTGGGCTTCCATACGTGTTCGCCGCTACGTAGTTGCCCATCAGCGTGGCGCCGCTCAGCGATATAGTGGCCGACGAGTCGCTTTCGCTTGCGTTGTAGATGGCGCCGCCTTCCGATGCCGTGGTGGCAGTTAGCGCGCTTGTGGCTGTCGCAGGCGTGCTGTTGCCTATGAACTCCGTATTGTTCCCGGCACTGAAGCTCGCCGCACCGCCCCAGCCAACATTGAATACCGCGCCGCCGTAGGCAACTACGTCGCCTTCCCCAAGTGTGCCGCCGTTCGCGGTTGCCGCGGCAGTATTGTTGCTGAATACGATGCTTGTGCTTGGCGTGATTGCGAAGGTGGCGTTGCCAGAGTCGGCGCCGTTGTAAACTGCACCGCCGCAGACCCATGCAGAGGCGAAGGTTGCGAGGCTGGTGGTCGCGGTTGCAACTGCGGTGTTGCCGATGAACTGTGTAGCTCCGGTTACCGTGACGTTGGCCATGCCTCCGGTGCCGACGTTGTAGATCGCGCCGCCACAAGCCCCGGCGCCAACCATCTGCTGGCCGGGCGTGTCGGTCGCTGACATGGATGCGGTGTTGCTCAGAAGCTCGGTATCAGTCAGGACTAATGACGCTGTGCCGTCCTGGCCGTTGTTGTATATGGCGCCGCCCGAACCGCCGATTGCCGAATTGCGCTGCAACACAGTGTTGCCGCTCAACTCGATGCTAGCCGTACCGCTGTCGCCATTGTTGAAGATCGCGCCCCCCCCAGAACTTGATCCTGACGAAAGTGGGTCGTGGTTCGTATACGGCGAGACGTAGTTTCCCGTCAGCGCGACGCCGGTGAGCGATACGTTCGCTGAGTTGTCGCCGCCGTCGTTGTAGATGGCGCCGCCTTCCGACATCGCGGTAGCGGTGAGCGTGCTGGTGGCCGTGGCAACCGCGCTGTTGGTCAGGAAGTCGGTGCCGTTTCCGGCGCCAAAGCTCGCGGCACCGCCCAGGCCGTCGTTGTAGACGGCGCCGCCGTCGGCATACGCGTCGCCTTCTCCCACCGTGCCGCCACTCGCCACGGCCGTGGTGGCGTTACTATCAAACGCCGCGCTCACATTCGGAGTAATCGCCACAGTGGCGCTGCCGTAGTCGGCGTCGTTGTAGATCGCTCCGCCCTCCGCCGCGGCCGTCGCGCTGGTGGCGAGGTTGGTGGTCGCGGTCGCGGCCACGGTGTTGCCGATGAATTGGGTGTCGCCTGACGCAGTGAAGCTTGCGACACCCGAATCGCCGTCGTTGAACACGGCGCCGCCGTATGCCCCGGCTTCGACCGACTCCGCGTAGAGCGAATCCGTCGCGGTCATGATGGCCGTGTTGCTCAGCAACGCGGTGTCGCTCAGTGCCACCGTCGCTACGCCCGACCAGCCGTCGTTGTAGATAGCGCCGCCCTCGACTGCGCTGTTGCCGTCCCCGGCAGTTTGGCCCCCCAGGGTGCTGCCGTCCAGTGAAACGTCGGCGTTCCCTGCGTCTGCGACGTTGTAGATGGCGCCGCCATACGGCGCGGTGTTGCTGAACAGCGTGGTACTGGTAAGCCCGATCGTCGCCGAGCCGTCGATGCCGTCGTTGAAAATGGCCCCACCCATAAACGGCGAGCTGTTGCCGGTGAGAAGGTCGTGATCCAGGTTGACCTGCCCGGCATTGTAGATGGCGCCGTCGCCTCCACCGGTCAGTGTGAGGTCGCGCAGCGTCAGGGCGCGGCCCGAAAAGACGGTAAAGAGCGGGTCAATACCATTGCCCTGCAGCGTCACGTTAGGACTGCCGGAGCCATCGATTGTCAGCGGTGTCGCGCTGCCCAGCGCGCCCACGACCAGCGTGCTGCTCAGCGCGATCGTCGGCTGTATGCCCCAGCCGGTGGTGGAGAACGTTATCGACGCGCAGTCGGGATCGATCTGGTCAACCTCACTGCGCAACGTGTTGGGACCACCGTCGTCAGCGTTGCTAGTCACGACGCAGGGCGGCGCGTTGTCGGACCCTGTCACCGTGGGCTCATATGCCTGACTCACGCTCGCCTGATACGAGGTGCCGGGCGCGTCACTATAGGCCGCTACAATCGATCGCGCACCGGGGCTCAGGGTAGTTGTGCAGGTGCTCTTACCGGCTACGTTGACTGCCGACGGCACGCAGCCGTGCATAGGCACTCCGCCGTCGACGAATGTCACGGTGCCCGCGCCCACGGCCGTGCCGCCACTGAGCTGAACCGTGGCCGTCAACGTGACGGAGGTGTTCGCCTCGAGTGCCGGGCCGGTGGACTCGGTCAGGGTCGTGGTGGTACCCGACGTGAGCAGTGCGGCGGCGAGGGCGCCAAAGTCGGGGCTGCCTATGCCCGAGGCAGGGTCGTACCCCGGACCGGCCGCGTACAAGCCCGAGCCGGGAGTGCCGCAGCTCTGCGGCGGGTTATCGGTGTCCGATACCCAACAATTGTTCCCAGCGCGAACATCATGGAACGCAGTCGCGTAGCTAGACGATCTGAGGATGGAGTACAGCACCGGATTGGCCCACCCGACCACCGGCCGACCTTGGTTCCGCAGGTAGGAGTCGATGTCTGCCATACCGGCTGCCCACAATGGCGCACCGGCACTGGTACCACCCCATTGCTGCCAGGATGCGCAGTGTGCTCCGCAGGTCGTATAAATCACGTACCCGGTGGCCGGATCGGCGTCGGCGCTGACGTCCGGGACCATGCGCATGCCGTTGGTGACGATCGTCGTCTGCGTAACCGCATCGGTTTGCCAGGTGGGCGCGGTGAAGTAGGCGCTCACGCCACCGCCGCCCGCACCGCTGCCGCTGTTCCACACTGCCTCGGGACTGTATGAGTTGCTGCTGCCAAGGCTCAAGGTGGTGCCGCCCACGCCCGTGGCGTACGGACTGTCGGACGGGCTGCGGACGCCGACCTGTGCGTTGCCATCGCCTCCGTAGCAGTCGGACGACCCGTCGTCGCCAGAAGCTGCAAAGATTGTCTGGCCCTCCGCGGCAGATTGGGCCATCACGTCACTCTGCGCCTGCAGCTGTGCAGCGCCGTTCTCCGGCTCGCAGCTGCCCCAACTGGAGCTGACCACCTTGGCACTGTCATCGTTTGCAATTCGTTGGTACTCGTCCAGCCCGCTGCCGGAAGTGTTGGGCGTCTCGTACACCAGGATGCCTGTAAGGTGCGGTGCAAGCCCGAGCACGTCCTCAATATCCAGCTCGACCTCAGTCTCGCCGCCGGCTAGGCTGGGTGCCGGCATCGGGCCGTCGACTACGGTTCGCTGGACGTCTACAGCACCTTGGGACACAGTGCCGTCGCTCACGCCCAGGGTCAAACAGTTGGCATACATCTGAATGTTGCTGTAGGCGTAATCCTCGAATTCGACGAGGGCGACGCTTTGTCCCTGTCCCTGTTGGCCACCCAGGTCCCCGAAGTCGTACGCGCTTGCAAGCTCGTTGGGGAGGTAACCATGTTCGCTGCTCGCAAGGCCAGTCGCACCGGAGCAGCCAGAAGGCGTTCCGGACTGGCGAACTACAGCGTTACTCCCCACCTGCCCAGGCGCGAAGCGAACGCTGTCGGGATACGCACTCGGCAGGTCGTCCAGCCCCGAGACCACCGCAATCAGGCTCCCCAGGGCTGCCGGCAGCGCCGGCGTAAGGGTGCTGGCGTAGACGGTGCCGCTACTCGTCTGGTAGTTGTCGATCTGCACGTGAAACGCCTGCTGCACCTGCGCTACCGTGCCACTCGCGTCGATCACCGAGCCCAGCCCCGAATCCTGCACCTGCAGGCCCTGTCGGTGCAGGAACGCATCCACCTGGGCGCGGGCAGCCGCATCGATGAAGCGCGCGGTAAACTGCGCCGGCGTGAGGTACTGTTCGTAGTCTGGTGACTGGGGATCGTACAGGCCCTGCAGGAAGCTCTGCAGTGCCGCCTGATCCCGCACCTTGAGCGCCACCGCGAGGTGCACGAGTTGGCTCGGGTTTGCGGCGCCCAGCTCAGCACCCGGCTGCGCAATCGAGGTCTGGGGCGTGAGCGGGCCTAGCGCGGCCGCGAGCTGGGCGGGCGACGCCGGCGACTGCGCGGAGGGCACACGTGGCTCGTCGAGCAGCAGTGGTCCCACGGCAGGTTGTGGTCCCGCGGCAAGCTGCGCCGGCGACGGCACCTGGGGCGTCGGGCGCGCGGGCACCTGGGGCGTCGGACGTGGCTGTACCGGCGGTGCCTGCGGCGCGCGGCTCGGCGTCACTATCGGCACGGCCGATTGGGCCGCATCTGGCAGAGTCGGCGCGTTCTGCGCGGCGATCGAGCGAGCCGGTAGAGGCACATTGGTCACTGCGACCGAGCACAAAAGGCACAGCAGGACAGCCCAGCGAACGAGTCTCATCGGCAACCCCAGCTCTAGAGGCCCGCCGTGGACGCCACACTCGGGCTGGTCTTACGCTCGGCTGCGATGCCGCCCTCGGCAGCGTGCAGGCTCGTCGCGGCGCCGCGACAATTGTCGCATTGGCAAGACGAGCTCGTCAATAGGGCGATGGTCCCATCCGCGGCGCTGCGCTTGACATCTCCCAACACGCGATGCTATCCTGCAGGCGCTGACATGCCTTTCTAATAGTCAACTATGCCTTGCGCACCGGCAGCCTGTCGGTGAGTCTCGATCAGGTTGGGGCCAAAGCCCTGCAACAGCAACAACGCGAACCGGCGGTTTGTCAGTATTGGCACCTGCACCACAGCTGGCTGCACAGTGGCGACTGAGTTTACGCAGCAAGGATGATCCAAGGCGCCGGGCTTTGCGCTCCCGCCGCGTCTTGTCTATTGGGTTATCAACGGCACTCCAGGCACTTTGAGTGCCACGCGCTAGCGCCGGCCCTAACGGCACGACCTGGCGCAAAAACCCCGTGAGGCGGGCAGCCGGTATTGGTACACAAGGAGGAAACGGACCGTGACACCAACGATGATCGGCCGAATGCTTTGGGTCGGTGCGCTCGTGACCTTAGGTCTCCCGGTCGCGCCAGCCGGCCTGTCAGCCGCGCAGTTCGCGCATGGGGCAGTGCAGGCTGCTGCTGGGCTTTGCCCTGACGGCGTGCTCGCGGCGCACGATCTCGACCCCAGCCGGATTGCGCTCAACGGCATTGCCGCGGTGTCTCCGAGCGACGTGTGGGCAGTCGGTTCAGTGTGGCCAAGCGACGCTAGGCACTCGCTCGGCCTGATCGAGCACTATAACGGCAAGGTGTGGTGCGCGGTAGACACGCACGACTGGAACGACGACGGCAACTCATTGCCCGGCGTGCCTGGCCTGTACGGTGTCTACGCCTTGAGCGCGCGGGATGTCTGGACAGTCGGCACGCGATTCGAGCACTGGGACGGACACGTCTGGCGCGTGGTAGCCGCGCCACCGCTGGTTCTTGACGGCGCCATTCCTGTCTCCGCCACATCTTCGGCCAACGTGTGGGTGCTGGGTGGCGGCATGGTGGAGAGGTGGGACGGGCGGCATTGGCAGGCAGTGCCGTCGCCCACCGCGGGTCCGGCTTCGGTTGGCCTACGGTACGCCAATGCGATAGCCACGGTCTCGGTCACCGACACCTGGCTGGCGGGCGACCTGAGTCCTTTCGGGCGGGGGCTGTGGGTCATGCACTGGGACGGCCGGCAGTGGGGGCAAGCAACGCTGCTGCCGCGCTCACCCGTGCCGGCTACGTACGGCGGCGGCTTGCTCTATACTTGTGGGACGCAAACCCCCTACACGTTCGGCAAGCCCAGCCTCGTGGCATTCGGGCATGACGACGTCTGGGTGCTCGCGTCGCAGAGCGGCGAGGCGCCTGGCGGCGTGTGCCCGCTCGCCTGGCACTGGGACGGCCGGCGTTGGCGCGAAGTGTGGATGATCACTGGGGCGGACTTGAACCTGCTGGAGCAGACATCGGGCGGCTCCGCTGCCTATGCGTGGGGACTCGGTTCCGTCGCGGGTACGCCCAACGGCGGCATTTGGGCGCTGACTGATCCCGAGCAGTTTTCCCTTCATTACGACGGCCACAATTGGCACGTCATCTCTGCATTCAGCGGGCCGAAGATGACCGTTAGCTTTGACCTTACGGGCATTTCCGCCCCAAGCGACAGTGACGTTTGGGCGACGGCAAACGATACCCTGTCTCCGTGGAACGCCTTCCACTGGGACGGCAAGACCTGGCGCGGTGTGGCGGCGATTCCGGCGGGGTAGCGGACCTACCTCGGCCGCCGCGGGGTGCAGGCAGACTGGAGAGCGGCAGCTGCGAAAGCGGCCAGACGAAGCGCCTTCGCCACCTTGGCCAAGCGGGGCGAGGCTACTGGAGATCACGGCTGAGCCACGGAACCACAGACCACACCGTGCCCACGGAGGCGCGCGGCCTGTCCGAGGCACGAGTTTGGCAATCGCAGACGGGCGTAGGGACTAGCCTATGTGTTTGTCCGTCCGGTGCACGCTGCCCATCAACCGAGCCCGCCTGAAACCGCGCCTTGGGGGCCGCCGTTGCAGCCGAGCGTGCCGCCGCATCGGCACACTCCCATTCCTGCCGGCAGCCCTGGGTGGCATCGCCGGCGGCAGCGTCAGGCCAACCCGCACGGATGATGGCAGCCGCAAGCTGGTTCTCGCTACCCACGCTGGTTATATTATAGGAGGCTCCGGTTCCAGCAGCGCGGACCGCGCCGCCGCCGTGCCCCTCGCTTCACCACGCAACTCCCCGCGCGCATCTGTGGCATCTGTCCGCATCTGGTACATCTGGGTTTCTGGACGAACCCTCGGCAACCAATATATAATAGAACATACGTACTATGCACAGTGAGAGGAAGGTAACCCCATGTCTGTGTCCCGCAGCGATACATCAGCGTCAATCGCCGCCCGCAACCGCGCCAACGCCCAGCACTCCACCGGTCCCCGAAGCGCCGCCGGTAAAGCCGCCGCCTCCCGCAATGCCGTCAAGCACGGCCTCCTCGGCACGCTGCCCCTCGCCCTCCCCTCCGAGGACCAGGCCACCATGGACGCCCACCGCGACGACTACGTCGCCGTGCTCGGCGCCTCCGGCACCGTCCAAATCGACCTCGCCGAGCGCGCCGCCTACCTGGTCTGGCGCCTCGGCCGCCTCGCCCGCTACAAGCACGACCTCCTTACCCCGCCCGACCCCAATCGCGCACCGCAGTGTCCGAACGCTGTTCTGACACCGCAGTGCCCGAACGCTTCTCCGACACCGCAGTGCCCGGGCGCTTCTCCGACACCGCAGTGTCCAAACGCTGCCACCGCGAAGCGATACCAATCAGGCGAGGATCCGCAGTGTCAGGCTTCCTCCCTCCAGGCCGAGCTGGACGACGCCACCTATCTGGTCGACCGCCTGCGCACCTGGGGCCGCCTCCCCGCCGAGCAGCCCTTCGCCCCCCGCTCCGCCACCGCCATCCTCACCGCCTACGCCACTGCCATCGGCGACCTGGACGAGGTCCTGCCCCTGCTCCCGGACTACCAGCCCGGCCAGTCCATCGCCGACTACTGCGCCGCGCCCATCCGCACCGCCGCCGAGTGGAAGGAGATCCTCCCCAGC
>Ga0187876_1000361_pt1 | contig 48793 bp, 43 predicted proteins | sample June2016WEW_17_4_FD_133000 | JGI IMG/M metagenome (GOLD analysis project Ga0187876, IMG submission 133000) | Peatland microbial communities from SPRUCE experiment site at the Marcell Experimental Forest, Minnesota, USA - June2016WEW_17_40 | ecosystem: Environmental > Terrestrial > Soil >... | reverse complement strand
TTGCCCATAACCGCATCTTACAAGCCTTTCCTCCATTGTCAATAATCAACCCCACCCTCCTCCCCAAAATCTTGAGACTTGATCTGTGGGGAGCCAAAATCTATCTCCGACAGGCTCCTAGGCCGCCACTGCTTCGCTGAAGAAGTTCGGGTCAGCCGTTGTGATAATGCCTTTCACGTCGAGCAGTTCCGTGACACGGCCCTGGACGACCATGGAGCCCAAAGTTCCCTGGCGGCCGGAGTGTTTCTGGATTTTGACGGCCTGGTGGGCGATGTCGAGGATGCGGTCGACGACGAGCCCGACGCTCCGGCCCTGGTCGGTGTACACGACGACCTGAATCTTCTCGTCTTCCGTCCCGGGCTCAGACGGGCCCGAATTGCGGGGTTCTTGGCGGCGCTCCGTAAGCGCGGAGGAGAGGTGGATTAAAGGCAATATTTGACCTCGATACTGAACCACGTACCGACCCTCCGCTTTCTCCACGGCGGTGCGGGCGAACTCTTCCAAGCGCGCTACGAGGGAGAGCGGCATCGCCATCCGCCCATCATCGGGCCCGCGCAGCAACAGGAGCGATTCCCCGTCGTCGTGCCGGGACTCCGTTTCTGCGGTCTTCTCCCCCACGCCTCGATCGCGAACCTCGGAAACTACGTTGGCCAGTTGGGCCAGCCCGAGGACATCCAGGATAAGGGCCACCTGACCGTCTCCCATGATGGTCGCTCCCGCGAATGTGGGAATGCCCTTGAGTTGCTTGCCCAGGGGTTTGACCACGATTTCTTCCGTGTCGTTGATTTCATCGACGACCAAACCGAAATGGCGGTCATCCGCCTGCAATACGACAATGTTGACAGCCGCTCCCTGGTCCGATCCGTTTCCGCTCCCCTCCACACGCAGTTCGTGGTTCAGGTTCACCAAGGGCAGAAGGTTTCCGCGCAACCGATAAACGGGCGCGCCATGGATCATCTCAATTCCTTTGCGCGCCTGCTCACCTTCCATGCGGACGAGTTCCAAGAGGCTGACCTGAGGAATGGCGTAGCGATCCCCTCCACTGGTCACGACCAGCGCCGGGATAATGGCCAGTGTCAATGGGATCTTGATCTTCACGGTGGTTCCGTGACCGACACGATTTTGAATATCGACCGTGCCCCCGATTTTTTCGATATTGGTTTTCACTACGTCCATGCCCACACCGCGACCGGAAACGTTCGTGACTTTATCGGCGGTCGAGAAGCCGGGGAGAAAGAGCAGGTTCAACAGTTCCCGGTCGCTCAGGCGGGCTGCCTGGTCAGACGCGATCAAGCCCTTTTCCAAGGCCTTTTGTTTGACTCGTTCCAGGTCGATCCCCGCGCCATCATCGGAGATTTCAATATTGACTTGCCCTCCCTCGTGGAAAGCGCGCAAGAGGAGGTGACCCTCGGGGGATTTCCCGGAGGCTTGGCGCTTCTCCGGCATCTCGACGCCGTGATCGACAGCATTGCGGACGAGGTGGGTGAGCGGATCTTTGATCGACTCGATGATGGTCTTGTCGAGTTCGGTCTCCTTGCCCTGCATCTCAATATTGACCTGTTTCTCACATGCGGTGGCCAGGTCGCGCACCACGCGGGGGAACTTGCTCCAGATATTCCCGATAGGTTGCATACGCGTCTTCATGACGCCTTCTTGCAGTTCAGTAGTGATAAGGTTCAGCCTTTGGGAGGTATTCAGAAAGCTCGTATCCTGTTGCGTCGAGGAAAACTGCAGGATCTGATTCCGGGCCAGTACAAGTTCCCCCACCAGGTTCATCAATTTGTCCAGCAAGCTGACATCGACACGAATGTTGCTATCGGAAAGGGCCGGAGCACGGGCTTCCGCCTGCACCTGCAAAGCGTCCTGCACGGCGGCGGGCTTGGCGGCACCCTTTTCCACCAGGATTTCGCCGAGGTGGCGGTCGTCGCCGTCGTGTTGGAGCTTCAGAGCCTCGTTGACTTCCTCAGAATTAACCCGGCCGGCTTGCACCAGTATTTCTCCCAAGGGCAAAGCAGGATCAGCATTCACTGGCTCTCGGCTCATTTCCTCCGGCGCGGGCGGCAGGACGGCAGGGGGTGAGGGTGGGGCGGTTGCAGCGGGAGCAGACGCTTTCTTTTCGCCCTCTTGCACACGAGTCAATGTATCGATCAGGGAGGTGTAGTTACCCTCCCCCTCTTGGCCGGTGGTTTCGATGTTGACAAGCATCTGGCGGACGGCATCCACCAGAGCCAAAAGCGCCGAGGTGATCTGCGCATTGAGCAAGAGACGACCATCGCGCAAGCTGCTCAGGAGGTTTTCCCCGACGTGCGCAACTGACTCCAACCGGGAGAAGCCCAGGAAACCGGTTGTGCCCTTGATGGTGTGGATCGTCCGAAAGATACTGGCAAGAACCTCCCGGGCCGTCGGATCTTTTTCTAGAGTCACCAAGTCCCGGTCAAGCTGATCGAGGTTCTCGTTACTTTCGACGAGGAATTCCCGAATAATGTCGTCCATATTGCCCATTGCTGAATATCTCCCTTCGATTCGAGCCACCGCTGCACAGGCCGGATCAAATCTCCCCTATGAGCTCACATTTCTCGAATGCAGTTGGAGTCCTGTACTTCTTCTCCGACATCTTCGAACTTCCCGGCTTTCTGGCTGTGGCCCTCACCGCACCTTGTGGCGGATGGAGAACCATTTCCTGTTCAGACACCCCTTCTTATCGGCGGGATGACCTCTCTCATGAATGTTTTTTTCGGGGCGGCAATGAATCCTATACACGCCCGATCCGGGGGGGGCCACACGAGGGAAAGGATAAGAGCGGATTTCCATTCGCCTTCCCTTGCGGGCACTGGCTCCTGAACGACTATGCTCGACCAGAGAGTAGTAACAGGGGTCTAAAGTGGAGGAGGGTCGTCCTCCCAGTGGCTGGAGCGATTGCTACGACTCGACCTTCGTGGTGATGGCGCCTTGAGGGATTGCATCCTTAGCCGGACACTCGCCAACCGTCTGACTTGGGGGTGGTTGAAGGGCCGCGAGGGGATCCTTCGCCAGCGGGAGCTGTGGGGGAAGGAGACGGCCGGTGATCCGCCTGATACCAGGCTTCGCGAACGGTCGAAAACTTCTCAATCAACGAGCGGAGAATCTCCGGGGAGTTCTCGATGTTGGCTTTCATCGCTTGGCCGCGAGCGTGCAGATAGAAGGTCTTGAGAGTCTGGGCCACTTCGCCCCCCAGCTCCATGTTCAGAGTACCCTCGAGCTGCGTGATGATGGCCTGGGCGCGATTCAGATGCTTGCACTTCGTCTGAACGTCATGCGCCTCAATGGCGGTTACCGCCCGCAGCATGGCGGCGATCGCGCCATCGTAAAGCATGACGACCAAGCCCAAGGGCGTGGCGCCTTGAACCGAGAATTGACGATAGGCATGGGCAGGATGGTTCATCGCGATTTACCCGTTCGATGTATTCGGAGGATTGAGAGAATTCAGTTGGCTGTTAATCGAAGCGAGCGTTTCCGGCAGTTGCTCGAGCGTCGTGTTGATGGTGTCGTATTCCAACGTAAGTTGCGCCTGCGTCTGCTGGAGCTGATATTGAAAATTACTGATCTGCGTGTTGAGATCGCTCACCTGACTGGTGATCCCGCTCATGTCCAGATTCAAGGGTCCGTTGGTGGGATCTGTGATCGCGGTGAGCGCGGTGTTGAGAGCCTGCGCCACACCCGGGGACGAGGACGATTGGAACAGGTTTTGGACAGAGGAAAAGTCATTGGTGAGCGCGTCATTCAGGCTCATGCTGTCAGGCGATGCGCTGCTGGCCACCGTTAGCGTGCCGTTCTCCTGAAGCTGAATCCCAATCGACTGAAGATTGACCAGGCCATTATTCCCGGTGATGCTGGTGGTAATGCCGTTCAGCAATTGCGACTGCAAAAGGTCTAACGACGGGTCTCCCAACAGCGGGGGCGGCGTGCCGGAGCCACTGTAGGTGTTCTGGGTATTGATGTCAGTCATCACCTGGTTGTAGGCGGTCACAAAATTGTTGATGGCCGTGGACACTTGGGTCAGGTCCGGCTGGACGGCCAGGGTCACGGGAGTGCTTGAAGCCCCCGACAACGTCAGGGTCACGCCGGGGATTACCCCCGTCACCGTGTTGCTGCCGCTCGTGACCGGGACACCGTCCACTGTCAGTGAGGCGTTGGTCCCCAGGGGGTTGCCCTGTGCGTCGGTAGCCGGGGTGAAACCCATCCCATCGCTGCCAGTCGTGCCGGTGTTGTCGGTAATCGTCAGGGCTCCCGCCGTGCCGGAAGTCTGGCTGACCAGCGACAAGCGGGCGCCGGAGGTGTCGGTGATGACGGACGCCGTAACCCCCATATTCTGCTGATTGATGTAAGTCGCCAAGTCGCTCAGATTGTCGGTCGAGCCGGCGGTGCCCACGGTGATGGGGACCGCGGTATTCGACCCCACCTGGATGTTCAGCGTGCCAGTGGGGAGGGCGGAGGTCGACGACGTTTGGGGGGCAGAGTATTCCGCCGAGGTGGTGGCAAGGCTGTCGACCGTAATGGTATGCGAACCCGCCGCGGCACCGTTCGCCGCCGTCGCACTGACCACATCGTTATTGGAGGAGTTCACCGACACGGCGCTGAAGGCGCCGGTGGGGTCACTGAGCGCCTGCACGGCGGTCTGCAAAGACGCCAGGTCGGTTTCGATGGATTGCAGGGCGCTGGTTTGAGTGCCGAGCGCCGTCACTTGATTTTGCAGATTGACCTCGGGTTGGGCGTCGATTTGCAGAATCGCGTCCACGGTCGAGGTCACATCAATGCCACTCCCTGAAGTGTTGGTGGCGGAGTTCAGGATGGCATTCACGGCATCCTGGATCGCCGAGTTTTGGCTCGAACTCGTCGAACTGGACGTGCTGGATTCCCCCAAGAGCTCGGCGAGCGATTCGTTGGTACTGGGATTCAAGCTGGACAGAAGCGAATTGATCGAGCTGGTACTCATTCCTCTTCTCCTTTGCACCTCGGCGGCTCGCGGCTCAGGTGGTGGAGCGCCGGACAGCTACCCTATCGGCAAGTCTGCAATTTCCTTTAGCTTGGTGAACGGGTGGGGCAGCGGGCAAGGACCAGTAGGTAGAAAGCAGTAGGGAGCAGGCAGCGGGCAGAAAGCCCGGCTCCTGCGGGAAATCTCTACCCAGTTGACGCACGGTGCGAAGGGTTGGAGTGCGGTCCATCAGCTGACGGACTGCCGTTTTTTCACCAGCCAGCCTGCTGGCGGGGATCTGCGCATTTGGTTCGAAAACCGGCGGGCAAGCTCACGGGAAGAAATGCGGCGCTCCACTTGCATGTGGACCGCACGCCATCAGAGCATCCTGCGGCGTTGGCCTTCTGCCTACTGCCCACTGCTTCCGAGCCGTCCCGGCGCATTGAAAACCCAACTACGAGTTAACATCGACGCTGGGAATCCTCGCATCCCCTACAAGGGGAAGGTTAAGACTCTCACCAATCTCGCGAAGCGCCTCGGGAGGAATCTCAAACATCACGTCTCCAGTACTTGCATCGATAAACTCGTAATAAATCTGGTGCTCGTTATCAACCCGCAGATCGGTGTTGAACTGGGGAGAGGATGAAACGGCCGGTGCCGGAGCCGGGGATTCCGCCGCCGCAGTGGCCGCGGGAACCGAGCCGGGGGTGGAGCGCCCCGACACGGCGGGGATCTCCGCGCTCGCGGCTTGCAGGACGATTTGGGCTGGGGAAATACTCATGTCCGTTCACCCAAGACGAAAACTGGCTCGTGGTACAATCTGACATTTTGTGGCGACGGTCGGAAGGGCGGCGCATTAGCCCCGCCCTTCCAAACCCGTGGTGCAAGGTCCCCACTACGGAAAACTGCGGAGGGGACCGGGATGGCCCCCTCCGTCAGAAAATCCCCAGCATCGACTACTGGAGCAGCTTCAGGACCGCTTGCTCGTTCTGATTGGCTTGCGCCAGGGCCGAAATGCCCGTCTGCTCGAGGACCTGATACTTGGACATGTTGGCAACGACTTGTCCAATGTTCGCGTCTTGCATGGAGCTTTGGGCGGAAGTCAGGTTCTGCACCTGGGTATTGATGACATTGGTCGCCGAATTCAACCGGTTAATGCCGGCGCCAATGGTGCCGCGCATGGCGGCCACGTCGGAAATGGCGGAATTGATGACCGTCAGCGCCGACGCCGCACCCGAAGCAGTACCCAGGTCCTGTGATTGGAGAGTGGTGGCGGTACCGCCAATATTGATCGAGGAGAGCGGCCCGACGGCAATCTTGATCGTGTTGTACAGAGGATTGGTGACATCACCATCGCTGATGAAAACGTTGGCCCCGCCCGACCCGCTCATCGAGGGCGCAACAAAAGAGTCGGCATTACCACCTGTGTCGGGAGCGGTAGGATTGGCAACAAATCCCATCGCGGAATCGGTATTCGTGACCGTGAGGTCGCCCCGGTTCTGGTTATCAGTGATCGTCAACTGTTGAACATCAGGGTTGCTATTTGTGCCCAGAACGCCAGCGAGGGTCCCGGTGCTGTGTGCGGCGATGTCGTTGTTAGCATTAGTGTCAACGATCTGCAGGGCTCCGGTTGAGCCATCAAGGTAGGCGTTAAGTCCATCGCCGGATGCGTTGATCGAGTCGATAAGACCCTGGACCGTGTCCTCAGCGGCGCCGCCCGTGACGGGATTGTTGTTGTTGGAATTATAAGTAAACGTATTTGCACCAGCGGTAATGGTCATCGTGCCGGAAAGCGCCGTTGCTGCACCCACCGCAGCCGTTCCGAAGCTGAGTTGGTTTTTGTTGGTATTCGTCGCCAAACCTGCCGATACACCGAGACCGGCGCCGTTGATCCCGTTGATCAAGTCCTGCACCGTGTTACCTGTAGCGTTCGCACCAACTGCTGCGCCATCATCGCTAGCCACACCCGTCAGTCCGGTGATTCCGGCGGCGCCTTGAGCGACCGCGATGTCGTTATTTCCCTGAGTGTCAACGATCTGTAGTTGTCCGCTTCCATTGAGGAATGCTTGATATCCGGCGGTGACGGAGGCAGCGGTAGTGTTGATATCATTGATGAGTGCCCCTATCGTGGTATCACTTACATTGGTGGTGTACGTGTTAGTGCCGCCATCGGATGTGATTACTAGCTGGCCCGCAATGACGGTGTTCGCGGTCATCGCCGTGGTTCCAATACTCACTTGGTTAGCGTCGGTATTAGTGCCGGTGTCCGCAAACGTGTAAGAGGAATTTCCCACCTGCACCGTAGTCGGAGCGGATGCTGACAAGGTGGCATACGGCGAGACGCCAGCCGAGGCGGTGGAGACGACTTCGTTGGGATTGGCAACCTCCGCGGCTTGAAAAACGCCGGTGCCGTTGAAATTCGTGGCTTGGCCAATGCGGTTGATTTCCGACGTGATCGAGGCATATTCATTGGTGATTGCGGCGAATTGGTCGGACGTAAGCCCGCCATTCGCGGCTTCCGTAGCCAGTGTGACCGCGCGGTTGAGCAGCGTGGTGACCTGGGAAAGCGCGCCATCAGCGACTTGCAGTTGGCCTACGCCGTCCGTGGCATTCTGCGAAGACTGTGTCAGCGCGGAAATATTGGCCTGCAACCCGTTGATGATCGACAGTCCGGCCGGATCGTCGGCTCCACTGTTGATCCGCGATCCTGACGACAACTGGAACAGGGTGTTTTGCAGGTTGTTGTTGGTGACTTGTAACTGGTTCTGGGCAACCAAGGAAGGGATGTTGTTTAAGACGCTTAGTGCCATTCTAATGCTCCTTTCGGTTTGGGTTTCCGTCTTGGGCCGCAGAACCCGGGGCCATACGGAGCGCCTTCCAGGGGCCGATGGTTCTTCTTTCCAACCGACGGAACCGTTTCTCAATCCATTGACCCCTATCGGCACCCGTCCCAAAAGCTTAAACGGAGCGGGGAATAGGTATGAGGTGCCGGGTGTCGGGTTTTTGCCGCAACCTGGTGGCTGGAACCTAATCCGGGTTTCTCAATGTGCCATGCAGTGGTGGGATGTCATCTTCCTATGTCCAGAGGGCCGGGCCAGCACAGCCGCGGCCATGAATCAACCTGGCGAGAATCCGGGGTAGAGGCAGGTGCCCGAAAAAACCTGACACCTGCATCAGACCCTGACACCTCTTCTGCGCCCCTGCGGTGAGAATGGAAGCGTTCTCTAGCCACCGGCTAAAGTTTATCCCCGGGAGGGAGATATTAAGGACGTGGGACGGTGCCGCGCACCAACCGGTCAAGGGAGTCAATCCTCACCTCCGGCGGGCGTGCCGCGCACTCGTTCCCCTCGCTTGGGCCGATTCGCAAGTGACCGCCCGGCGAGGCTTGCGGATTCAGCGCACTCGTGTCGGCATCCTGAAAGGATCGGCCGGCGCGACGGAAACCGCGCGAGTTTTGTGCGCTGGGAAATTAGGCGCACGGCACCCGGTCGTGGGCAACTGGCGCCAGCCCGCCCGCTGAAGGGCGTGAGACCGTTGCCCGCGGCGCTGCCAGGCCCCGTGTCTTCAATCGGAAGCCACGGAAGATCCGGCCACTCCGCGCGCCCGAGCCCGGCTCGAGGCGGAAGGATTCCTGCCCCCGAGGCAGCGGTGCAGTGGCATCTCCGGAGGGCCGTGGCATGGGGGTTGAAATGTAGAATCGGCGCCGGGATGGATTCTCTCGACCTGCCGGGACTCAGGGACCCGACTCGAATTCGTCCCCACTAGCTCACGCCATGGGCTACGGCTGCCCGCTCGCCGGTGGGCGGGCTGGCGCGACCAGAAGGGAAGCGCCGACCCGATCTATAGGTTTGCGAGTTGCGCCTGCCTCGGGTAGCGGTGCGGTTTGAGGTGGTAACGGCGAGTTTACCTCGGCATATCGCGGCTTAACAGCCGCCTGTAGACCAGACTGCACCACTGGCCTACTTAGGGTCAAGCGCTGCGCCTTATCGGAAAGGCCATATGATGTCCAAGCAACCAACTCTTGCCCCCCGCGGGCGGGAGCTTCTCAAGCATGGTTACGAGCGCCACCGAAGCGGGCGCAGGGGGCCAGCGGAAGGTCGTGTAATTCTCAATGCCGCCCCCCGGTGCGCGGCCGAGCCCATTAGGCTGGGCCGCTTAGCTCTCAAGGCGGGGCAGTATCAGAAGTCCCGCCATTTGGGGGAGGCTCTAGACCTCGATCCCGACGATCCGGAAACGGTGAGCCACTTGGCAGAGTTCTGCCTGGGCCAGGGCGAGCTGGAGCAAGCGGTGGGTCATTACCGGCGCTTAGTTGCATTATGTCCGCAGTCGGCGAAAGCGCATACCCACCTTGCCCTAACCGAGGAGCGGATGGGAAATCTGCGGGCTGCTGCGGAGTCTTACCGCCGGGCGCTCGATCTCAATCCTGGTTCTCCGGAGGCTTACTGCCAACTGGCCATTGTTCTACGCCAACTGGAGGCCCTGCCCGAGGCACTCCGGCTTTCCGAACGCGCCGTGGCCTTTGACCCTGCCCGTTTCGAAACCTATAACACCCTGGGCATTGTGCTTGCCGACATGAAGAACTTGGTGGCGGCGACCGAGGCCTTCCGGCGCTCATTCGCCCTTAAACCCGATTCCGCCCTGACCGCTGTCGACCTGGGCTACTTCTTCGTTAAATGCGGCGACATCGCTGCCGCGGCGGAATCGTACCGTTGGGCCATAAAACTCGATCCCAATCTATACGTCGCGCACCTCCGGCTGGGAACTGCCCTCACTCAACTGGGTGACCGTGCTGGAGCCTGGAAGTGTTACGAAAGCGCTCAAGCCCTAAGCCCAAACTCCAGCGAGGTCATCACTTACATGGGACTCTTGCATCTTGCCGAAGGCAACTTCCGTCTGGGCTGGGGCGAATATGAATATCGCGAAAGCGTTCGTCGCGCGCGAAGAAGGTTTTCCCAGCCCCAATGGAAGGGTGAGCCACTCGAAGGCACCCGCATTTTCCTGCACGCCGAACAAGGCCTGGGGGACGCCTTGCAGTGCGTTCGGTATGTTCCCCTGGTGGCGGCGCGGGGGGGGCAAGTCGTCTTGGGGGTCCAGAAAAGGCTGCTTCGCCTGCTGGCAAGAACCGAGGGGGCATGGCAAGTCATCAGCGTGGACGAGACTCCCCCGGGGATCAGTTGGCACTGTCCCCTGCTCAGTCTACCTCTGGCGTTCGCCACGGATTTGAGCACCATTCCGGCCAGAATCCCCTACGTCAACCCGGACCCCGCCGGGGTCAAGCCATGGGGGCAGCGGCTGCGAGGGAATTCGCTCCGCATCGGGCTGGCCTGGGGTGGCAACCCGAATTATCCGCATGAGCTCTGGCGTTCCATCCCGCTGGAACAGCTCGCGCCGTTGACCAACATTGAAGGTACAACTTTCTATTCGTTGCAGATGGGCTCGCCGGCCCGCCAAGTGAAGCAGTTGGGACCTCGTGTCCACTTAATCGATCTCCAGGACGAACAGGAGGACTTCGCCGACACAGCGGCCATTGTCGCTCATCTCGACCTGGTGGTTTCCATTGATACGTCCGTGGCCCATCTCGCGGGGGCCATGGGCAAGCCAGTGTGGATCCTGCTGAACAATTCGCCGGATTGGCGCTGGCTGCTCGAGCGCGAGGACAGTCCCTGGTACCCCACAGCGCGCCTGTTTCGCCAATCGACATTTGGGAATTGGCAGGATGTGGTGGCGCGTGTCGAGCAGGAACTGCACGAACTCGTAGCGAAAACCGCCGCCACTCTCCCTGGAGGTTAAACAGGTCGACAGGAGCTGTCATCGGTTCCTGCTCGCGCCAGTTCCTTAAAGCTTCCCCGCAAACGCACCCTGCATTTGGATCAACCGCCGCAGCCCTTCCGTGGGAACGCGGCAACTGTATCTGGCATGTCGGGCCGCCATCGACGAGCCGCTGGCCTCGAACATGAGAGCCGCCTAAGCTCCGCCTCCGGGGGTGATGGACGATTTCTGCGTCGCCAGCAAGCGGCGGCTTCGCGTGGCCCATTCGGTCATTTGAAACCGAGTCTGTTCTCCCCTGTCGCGGGCGAAAACAAAATCATTCCATGCGGTTAGCGGCAACCGGTGACAAACCCAAAAATTCCGCGCAAGTGAAAAGGGAAACAGCCGATATAGCAATGCGGGAGATTAGCGCATGCGGGAGCCTGCTTACTTCCGGTGAAACAGGGCAGGAAAGTTATGATTCGTTTAACCCGGCTCAACAACCGTCAACTGGTGGTCAATTCGGAGCTCGTCAAGTTCATCGAGAACGCGCCCGATACGGTCATCACTCTCATTACGGGCGAAAAGATTGTTGTTCTTGAAACCGTGGATGAGGTGATGTCGCGGATTGTTGACTACCGCCGCAAGCTTCGTGGGCCGCGGTGGGTTGTCCATTCTTCAGAGAATCCAGCGGAACAATTTGCGGAGCCTGAGGAGTTGGAGGAACAGGAGGAATCTGAGGAGCGGGAAGAGCACATGGAACCGTCTGAACCCGAGGAGTAAGAGGGCTTGAACTTGGACAAGAGTAGTTGGGGTGGATTGCTGCTTGCCGTCGGAGGGATTCTGGCCGGCCTGATGATCGAGGGCGGAAAACTCGCCCAGATCATCCAGCCGACCGCCGCCATGATCGTTTTTGGCGGAACCTTCGGCGCCGTCATGTTGCAGTTTCCCCTCCCTGTCGTGTTGTCCAGCGTCAAACGCCTGGGTCATGTCTTTTTCGATCCGCAGGGGGATCCGCAAGAGCTGGTTAAAGAAATCGTCGGCTTCGCCCATAAAGCTCGAAAAGAAGGAATTGTGTCGCTCGACCGCGAACTCGAAAACGTTAAAGAGCCCTTTCTTCGCAAGTCATTGATGCTGGCGGTGGACGGTACCGAGCCCCAGGAATTGCGCAAGATGATGGAACTTGAACTGGATAATCAAGCCGAGCACGAAGAGCGCATTCCCCAGGTCTTCGAGGCCGCCGGGGGATTCTCCCCTACGGTGGGGATTATCGGCGCGGTCCTGGGCCTTATTCAGGTGATGCAACACTTGGATAACATCGACGAAGTAGGCCGCGGCATTGCCGTGGCCTTCGTCGCCACCATTTACGGCGTGGGCGCTGCCAACTTGCTCTTCCTGCCCTCTGCCGGCAAGCTCAAAATACGCATTCGGACTGAGCAGCAAATGCGCGAGATGATGCTGGAAGGCGTGATCTCGATTCTCGAAGGTCTAAACCCCCGCATGGTCGAAACGAAGTTGCAGGGCTTCTTGGCGAACGCTCCCCCGCCGGCGGAATCCCGGGAGTCTTCCTCATGAGCCGAAAGAAGAAAGCTGCCGCGCACGTGAACCACGAGCGGTGGCTGGTCTCCTATGCGGATTTCATCACGCTCCTATTTGCCTTTTTCGTGGTTCTTTTTTCCTCCTCCCAGGTGGATAAACGTAAGGTGGGAAAGATCTCTGCGGCGATGCAGGAGGCATTTGAACAAATGGGCATCTTCCAGACGGCCAACTCGCGCACTCCCATGGTGACCGCTGATCCCTTACCGGCAGAAAACATTCAGCTTATCGAAGATGGCAAGGGGATGTCAGGCCGTGGGCAAATGGCTTCCCCGTTTGAAAAGATGAGGGGATCCCCCGCCTCTCCCAAGGATCTGGGGACGTTGCAAAAACAACTCAGCACTGCCCTGGCACCGGAAATCCAGCGGCACGAGGTGGTGCTGAAGGCGAATCGCGATGGCCTCGTGATCAGCCTGCGGGAAATAGGCTTCTACGATAGCGGGTCGGCAAATCTCCGGGCTACCTCCGAAGCCGCAGTGCAACGCATAGCCCAAGTGCTGAGCAATCAACCCAATAGTATTCGGATCGAGGGCCATACGGACAATGTGCCCATTCACAACGCGCAGTTCGCTTCCAACTGGGAGCTTTCCACCGCCCGAGCTACGGAAATGATCAGCTTGTTCATTACCCAATACAATCTCCCCGCTGCGCGCCTCTCCGCCGCCGGGTACGCGGAGTATCACCCCGCGGCGAGCAACGAGACCGCTGACGGTCGAGCCCAGAACAGGCGGGTCGATGTCGTCGTCCTCGCCTCCGCCCCGGAAGGGGTAGAAGGCAGTAAGCAGTAAGCACTAGGCAGTAGGCAGCAAGCACTGGCAGGGGGAAATAACAGCTTGGCACCCGTAGGGAAATCCCCATTCCCGACTGCCAACTGCCTTATTGCCTGCTGCCCACTGCCGACTGCCTTGTGCTTACTGCCTTCCGAGCTTCGGGCTCATGTTGAGGCCCCCGCTGCCGATAATATGCAGAGGAATAACAAGGTCGCCCATGACGCCCACACTCCGAGAGCTGATTCGCGAACGAGTGGAAAGGCTGAATTCCATCCCCACGGTTCCGGCCATCATCCGGCCCTTGCTGTTCTATCTCGAAAGGCCGGTGGACCAAGTGGAGGTCCAACGCATTGTCGACCTGGTGTCGTGCGATGAGTCGATTTCCGCTCAGTGCCTGCGGGTGGCCAATTCCGCCCTGTATTTCCGGTCACGCGAGGTCAAATCCGTCCACGGCGCCATTGTCGTCCTCGGCGTGCGGCAAGTCCGCGAAATCCTCCTATCCTGTAGCTTGCTCAATCTCTTGCCCAAGGAGAGCTGGGTCATTGACCCCCTGGTTTTCTGGGAGCATTCCCTCGGGTGTGCACTGGTTAGCCGCTTCTGTGCCCGCAAAGCCCACTACAAGGAAGCGGAGCGCGCTTATCTGGCAGGGTTGCTGCACGATCTGGGCGAACTAGTCAACATGATGTCTTTCCAGGAGGAGTTCCGAGCCGCAGCCCAACTCTCGCGGACCGAGCAGATTCCGCTCCATCAAGCCGAGCGTTCCGCTCTGGGCTTTACCCACTGCGACACGGGGAAAATCCTTGCCGAGCACTGGCGGCTTCCTGAGGACATCACGGAAGTGGTCGAACATCACCACGACGTTCAACAGGCAAAACTCCATCCTGTGCTGGTCGCCTTGGTCAGCTTGTCCGATCACCTCTGCCAGGTGCACGAGTTGGGTTACGGAACCAACGAATCTCAGGATTGGAAGCTGGAGGAGGATCCTTCCTGGGCGGTCGTGACGCGGGAGTACCCGATCCTGGCAAAAAATGAGCCCGCACAATTCCTCCTGGAAATGGAGCAGTTCGTCGTGGAAGCCCGCAAACTCGTGCGCTCCATCCTCCGTCCCTGACTCCCTGCGCCGCTGGCACTGCACACAGCTCGTGACACCGTGACTGTTTCTTTCCGTCGGGGCCCGGCGCCATTGCTGTTCGCTGAAGAACCCTGCCCCCGCCCCAGCCCGGGAAACGCGCTATTCTTGTGCCATCACGAATACCAGCGACGTGGGTTCTTGGTCCACCGACATCCTTGCCGTCTATCGTAATGACAAAATTCCTTTACCCAAGCGTTTTTTATCGCCAGCAGAAATTCTATTACTTTGACCGCTGCCCCCAGTAACCGCTAGGATTACTATGCACATTGTGTTCGACTGGAAAGAATGACTTCACCTCCCTGCGTCGGGTAACAAACTTCGGCGCCGGCGGAAAGGGAACGACAATTCACTTCCCCAAATCGCCGGTGCCGAGGTAGGTCAGCTCGCCCCAAGACTCCTCGCGTAACCTGATTATTCCCGCGCCCCGCAAATTCCTGCAAGGGAGGCACAGCGGCGTTAAACTAATCCCCGTGAAGATCCGAAAACCACGTTCAGGGAGCGCCGGGCAGCCTTCGCGCCGAAGCTTTTTGCAGCAGGCATTGGGACTGGGGTTGGCGCTCACGTCGAAATCCGTCCACGGGGCAGCCCATCGGACTTCCGCGGTGGAGAAGCGCAACATGATCCAATGGCAAACGCACGAGGTGGCGAAGATTCCCGAGGGCTATCAGGTGGCGGTGGCGGACGTGAATGGTGACGGCCGCCTGGACATCCTCGCGCTGAGTTCCGAGAAGAGCATTATAGAGTGGTACGAGAATCCCACCTGGAAGCCGCATCCGGTCACCACGGCGACCGCAAAGAACATCAGCCTGGCGCCTTTATTTCACCCGGGATACCCGGCGCGAGGCATGGCGCTGGCCAGCGATTTTGCGCTCGACGACAGCACGCATGGGGGCAGCCTTTGGTGGGCCGCGCCCGACGGGGGCTGGGACCGCGAGTGGCGCCTGCGCCCTCTCGGCAAAATCCCCACTTCCCATCGTCTGCGCTGGGCCAATCTGGATGGCAAGGGCCGCCTGAGTTTGGTGGACGCGCCGTTGCTGGGCTTCGGCGCCGTGGCACCGGATTACAAAGAGCCCGCCCCGCTCACCTGGTTCGAGATGCCGGAGATTTACCGGCGTGGACACGCCTCCGCCGCGGAAGCGCCGCCACTCGAGTGGCTTTCCCACCACATCGACAATTCCCTGACCGTGGTGCATGGCCTGAACGTGCTCGACTGGGATGGCGACGGCCGCGACGAGATTCTGACCGCGAGCTTTGAGGGTGTGCACCTGTTTCACTCCGCCGGCTACGGTGCTGATCTCACCTGGACCCGCACACATCTGGGCGCAGGCGATCAGCAGTCAACCCCCAAACGCGGTGCGAGTGAAATCGGTGTGGGCAAGGTGGCCGGAAAGCGCTTCCTCGCCACCATCGAACCCTGGCACGGTGATCAGGTGGTGGTCTATTCCGAAGCCTCGCCGCCTGAGTTGTGGACCCGGCACGTGATCGACCCCAATTTCCACGAAGGCCACGGCCTGGCCTGCGCGGATTTGGACGGCGACGGCAACGACGAAATCGTGGCGGGCTTTCGCGGACCCGGAACCAGCCTCTATGTCTACTACGCCGCCGACAATTCGGGATTGAATTGGCAAAGGCAACTCCTCGATACGGAAATGGCCACCTCCGGCCTAGCCATCGCCGACATCAACGGCGACGGCCGCCAAGACATCGTCGCCATCGGCTCCTCCACCGGGAATGTGAAGTGGTACGAGAATCGTGCGGGGTAGGACGGGGTACGGGATACGGGACACGGGACACGGGAGCGCTCGTAGCGCGCGACCTGTTCTGTAGGTCCGCGGCTTTTCTTGTCATTTCGGGAGAACTTCAAATTAAGGGGAAGAACCGTGTCAATCGGCAAGGGTGCGTGACTTGAGCTGACGGAAGTTGCTAAGGTCTGTCCATTGCCTCACGGGGCGAGGAGGGCAGACGATGGCCAACGAGATTTCTGATATTCCCCCTGACATGCGGAAGATTTATCTGCGTCTGCGACGGGGCGCCCCCCTCGACAACAATATCTGTGAGCGGGCGCTGAAGAAGGCCATCCTGCATCGCAAGAATTCTCTATTCTATAAAACCCGTAACGGGGCGTAGGTGGGCGACCTCTACATGAGCCTCATTCATACCTGCGAGCTGAACGACGCCAATCCCTTCGACTACCTTACCGAACTACAGAATCATGCCACCGATCTGGCCCAGAATCCCGTCGCCTGGATGCCGTGGAATTATCGGGAGACTCTGTAGCAGGCCGGTACAAGTAAGCATCCCGCTTAAGCCCCGATTGCAGTAGAATTCCCTCTGTCTGGCCGAAAACGAATCCTCTCGGGCGGGGCCGGAGCACACGCGAAAATGGCCGGAAAACGAGCCTCCCAGAACGTAAAATCCGGCAAGGTTTTTGGCCAGACACGGAAACAGCCGACTTAGGAACTTTCGGGATCGCTGTGGTGTCATAATCGATATGGCTCTAGACCGAAGCACCTTTCCGGCCACGGCATGGCTGCTACGCCACCTCACGTCTCGTCTTGCTCTTCGGTTCTACCTTTTGTTTGCGGTTCTGGTGGTTCTCTTTGCCGCATTCATTCAAATTCAAGCTCACCTCCTGCGTCATCGGGCCGAAGCGCTCCTTTCCGACATTCGTCAGCTTGAGCTGCGCAAGAGCACCTGGGCCGATGCACAAAACATCATGAGCCGCTGGGGAGCGTGGGGACACTACGACGGGAGTTGCACCGCAGCAGAGTGCGAATACCACGTTGTGATCGCCGATGTTTTCTACAAACGGCTTCTACCATACTGGCTGGCGGTTCCCTACATCGTCATCGGCGGCTGGCTTGGTGGCAGGCCGGTTTTGGTTCACGCCTCAATCACTGTAATCGACGGCGTCCTGTGGGGTAAGAGCTTCGACGCATCTATCGTGGTTCCCCCTCGGTCGTTCTCCGACTACGGCTACACTCTGACTGGTATGGCAGGCAGCGCTTCGCGGCTGAGTCTATTTGGAGGGCCCGTGCCGCAGCTTGCCCTGCACAAGGACTATCTGATCGGGAGACCAGGCGGATGCGAGGGATGTTTGATGGCGTATGCGAGATTCACCCCCAATGCGCTCCCGTCGGACGTTCAGCGCCTGATGAATTTCGATCTTTCTTGCATTACTCGATGGCAGCCTTGCCTTGAGCTCGAACAGCTTATGCCCCAGGCATGGCCGCAATACCTGGCGGAGCAAGACCGTGTGCAGGCAGCTTTGGAACATTTCAACTGTGACTACCCTCTTGACCTTCTCGGGCGAGAAGCGGAAAACGCGGCGCTTGCTGAGGTCGTTTCGAGCCGCACGGAGAAAGACTTTGGGGAGGAGTGGCGGATAGTGAAGTTCCGACTGGTGAAGCTACTCAAAGGCGCACAATTCTGGCAGACGAATACGGAGATGGAATCGCGGTTTGGCTCACCCGAACATTTGGGCAGCGGCTCCAAGGTCATTCTGCTGTTTGGCCACGAACCTGGCGATTTTGAGGTCCGCAACCTTGACGTCGAAAGGTGTGGGGTCATCCCGTTTACGACGCGCAGTCTCGCCGAAGTTGAGCAGGGTATCGATGAGGACTTTTATTCAAGCCGGACCGTCGACGACCATCACCGAGCCAACCGGTGAATAGCAGCAATCCCCGCGATCCCCAGGGGAGAACCGCGGACCTACAGAACAGGTCCGCGCTACGGTCGCTGATGGGCAGACTCGCGGTTCGCGAGCCGCCTCTACTGTAAACCTCGACCACGCACTACTCTCACTGCTGCTCAGGAACAATTTCTGACAATTAGGCGCCCTTCCAAAGGCTTCTCCTTTCGCGCGCAGGAGGAGTTTCTGACTTTTTGTCCTAGTTTGTAAATAGTGTATCATGCGACAACTCTTTTATTGACAAAGACTAGAGACATCTGCTATCGTTGAAGGCTACCGCTGGCTGTCGGACATGCTAGGCCGCAGAACTCGACAAGCCGCCGGCGGAATTCAGAAAACGGTAGGCAGTGAAGTGAGCAGGAGGCGGTAAGCAGCCGGCAGGAGGCAAAGCCCAGCGGCTCGCGAGCTGCGGGGCGAGAACCAGTCCTTTACTAGCCACTCACCACTCGCCACAGCCTCTTGGAGGTTCTTAATGTCTTTAGTCCACAAACCAGAAATGACCGAGAAGAAAGTTACCGCGAACCTGCGGAACCAGCAGCTTTGCCACGGTCCGGTGACCGACGAGGGCCGCGAGCGCATCCGCGCCGCCAACTTGCGTCATGGCTTCTACGCGGAGGCGGAGGAAGTCGCCATGCGTGCTCTCGGCGAAGACCCCATCCACTACCAGGAATTGGTGGAAGGACTGTGGGCGACGTACAATCCCACCGATACCGCGCAGGAGGGGTTGGTGATCCGTCTGGCGCGGGCCACGTGGCTCCAGAACCGCGCCGACCGCATGCAGGAAGGCTACGCCGTGCGCCAGGCCCAGGACGTGAACCTGGGACGCAAGGACCGGCTGCACGCCCAAATGATGCGCCTCAAGATCACGGCGGACAGCCTGCGCCTGCTCGTCCAATCGGTGGCACGCCGGTATTACATCACTACTCGCGAGGACCACGAGAAGATGAAGAGTCTGCACCAGGAGGGGGTGGTGAAGGAGATGGGCGAAATCGCCCTCGCGCTGTTCTGCCGCCTTGAGCGTGATGAGGATCAGGACGGCCCTGAGGACTATGAGCGGGCGAAATTAATCGTCGCCCAAGTCAAATCGATTTTTGGCATTGGCATGACCGACTATAACAACCAAACGAATGCAGCGCTGGAGGGCGGCCAGCCGGGGGAAAGCCCCCAAGAAGCCGTTGCTGCCGAAGCGGAAGAGCAGGGGGCGCCTTCCTGCTTCACCCCAGCAGAATGGGAGGCGCGGGAGCGAGCGCGTCACCTCCTGGAGAATATTCTGAGGCGGCAGGTGGAGATTTGCGAGGAGCAGCGCAAGGCCATCCTGAAGGAGTCGGTGAAAGGGCCGTCGCCCTACGAGCGCGCTGCGGAAATCGCCCCCACCCACCCCAATGCGCGCTTGATGCGAAGAATGCAGGACTCCAACTTCCGGGAAATCCGGCGGGTCACCAACCTGCTGCTGAAGCTTAAACGCCACCAGAGGAAGATGGAGGCGTTGGGACAGGATGATGAGAGGGGCCATGAGATATCAGTTGAAGGAGTCTAAGAAGTCGAAGGAGTCTTAGAAGTTTAGGGAGTTGAGGAGTTTTCTTTTTCGACTCCTTTTTCTTCTTCGACTCTTCGACGTCGTTGCTCTGCGAGTTGAAGGAGTCGAAAAAGTCGTAGGAGTTGATGAGTCTTCTTTTCGACTCTTTCATCTTCTTCAACTCTTTGACACGGCCCTTTCCCTCAACATCGTGTTTAAGAGCATGCTAGCCTAAAGCAAAGGACTACAAAACACCGCGGTCTTCCACGATGTGTCAGAAAGGAAAGGATTTAGCGACGATTTGTCAAAATCTCTCAGAATCGCATGTTATTGAAATTGATATGGTTAGTGGATTAGCGGTGATCGGGTCGCGAAAAATGCGGGGGGGAAAAATGAAGGGATGTTCCACGATGTTGTTGAAAACAAATGGAGAAAATATGTCCGAAACCAGGCTTTCCACGATGTTGATGAAAATAAAGGACCTACATGGCGCTTTCCACGATGTTGATGAAAATAAAACTAGTTAGCGTTCGTCGTGACTGCCGAAAGCAGGGCGAGGGGCGAAGCTTTTGGAGCGATTGAGCCCTTCTGCGCCCTCTCCACCCATACGGGAACGGCATTTGACAGTCCGCGCGCGTGCGTTAAAATGGAGCATCGGATTTCATAACCATCATGCCAGTCTTACGCCTGTCGGTTGTTCAGTATCTCAACACGGTTCCGCTCATTTGGGGCATGCTCCACGGCGAGCAGCGAGGCAAGTTTGATTTGCAGTTGACGGTCCCCAGTGGCTGTGCGGACTCGATCGCCCAGCGCCAAGCGGACGTGGGTATTGTCCCTTCCATCGAATACCAGCGGACCGAGGATGTCGAGATTCTTCCCGGCATGTCAATCGCTTCCAAGCGCGAAGTAAGGAGCGTGCTGTTGCTCAGCAAGTTGCCGCTCGACCAAGTGCAAACGGTGGCGCTGGACGAATCCTCGCGCACCTCGGCGGCGCTGGTGCGAATCCTGATGCACAAGTTTTACGGGCGGCGCGTCACGTTCTCGCCAGCGGCGCCTGAACCCGGCGAGATGCTGCGGCACGCGGATGCCGCGCTGCTGATCGGTGACCCGGCGCTCGCCTACCATGGACCGGTTGAGGTTTACGACCTCGCCCGCGAGTGGAGGAAATTTACGGGCCTTCCCTTCGTGTTTGCGGTGTGGATGGCCCACTCCAGCGCAAATCTCTCCCGAAGCCGCGCGGACTTTGCCGCTTCGCTCGATTTCGGTCTCGCGCACGTTGATGATATCGCCGCTGAATATGCGCCCAAACTCAGCATGACGCCTTCCGCTGTGAAGATTTACTTGACCCAAAATATCGATTATTCTTTGGATGAGGAGAATCTGAAGGGGCTAAAGCTCTTTTACAAGCTCGCGCACGAGGTGGGCCTCATTCCCGCCGAAAAGCCGTTGTCGTTCGCGTGAGCCAGGCAGAGGCCATCAACGACCGATGATCGCCGTTTTGAGACTCCGGACTTCGGACCCAGGACGTGGCCGCTGACTCCGGACTGCGGACCCCGGACTCCAGACGTGAATCGTCATGAGCATGACCAAAGACCAAGCTCTCGACATGTTGCGCTCCGATGACCTTCTGGGCATCGGCATGGAGGCGGACGCCGTTCGCAAGCGCCTTCATCCCGGCAACGTGGTCACCTATCAGATCGACCGCAACGTTAACTACACGAACATCTGCACGGAATACTGCTCGTTCTGCGCCTTCTATCGGCCGGTGGGCTCGCCGGAAGGGTATCTCCAGCCGCTCGACTCGATGTTCCAGAAGATCGAGGAGACCATTGCGCTGGGCGGCACAGGCGTGCTGATGCAGGGCGGCCTGCACCCGGACCTCAAGATCGGTTACTACGAGGATCTCCTGCGCAACATCAAGCGGCGCTTTCCGCAGATTCACCTGCACTGCTTTTCCGCGCCGGAGGTTTTGAATATCGCGGAAATCTCCGGCCTCACGCTGCGCGATACCATCGTGCGCCTGATGGACGCCGGACTCGATTCCATTCCCGGCGGCGGCGCGGAGATTCTTGACGACGAGGTTCGCCGCCGCATCGCGCGCCTGAAGTGTACGACGGACGAATGGCTGCTGATGCATCGCACCGCGCATGATTTGGGGATGCGCACCACCGCCACCATGATGTTTGGCTGCGGCGAGACGCTCGAGCACCGGGTCAACCATTTCGAGCGCGTCCGCCAATTGCAGGAGGAAACCGGAGGCTTTACCGCGTTCATCCCCTGGTTTTTCCAGCGCGCCTACACTTCGCTCGGCAACTTCATCAAGGAAGAAGTGACGGCGGTGGATTACCTCAAAACGCTCGCGGTGGCGCGAATCTACCTGGATAACTTCGAGAACGTGCAAGCGTCGTGGCTGACGCCCGGCCACAAAATCTGCCAGATCGCCCTGCGCTTCGGCGGCAACGACGTGGGTTCAATCCTGATCGAGGAAAACGTGGTGCGAGCCGCGGGTGTCACCCGCACCTCCAGCGAGGAGCAGCTCCGCCGCATGATTAAGGACGCCGGCTTCCGCCCCGTCAAACGCGATACTCTCTATCGGAGCTATTTCTTGAACTGAACTTCACCGCATTCGCCGATAGGTGTGTAGCCTATATATGAGCGGGGTAGCGCAGAGGTAAGCGCAGTTGGCTTTCCTCTGCGGCACTTTCGAATCGAAATCTCAACCGGTTCATTGCCGGGCAATGAGAAAGGGCCGCAGAGGAATTCGCCTCGGAGTCGAATACCTCTGCGCTACGCCTCTTCTACGCCTCTTCACGGCAAGGGAAACCCTAAGGCAAGGGCAACGGCACGCCTTTTTGGGAGGTCCAATCCTTCAGATAGTCCGTATACAAATAGTTCACGCCGGCGGTGGAAAGCGTTTCCGGCAAGGTCTGGTTCAGCGTTTGATATTCTTTTCCGACCCGCGCACAGTTCTCATCGGTGAACTTTTGCAAAAGCGCGACGGCATCGGCGTCTCGACCTGCTTTGACATCACCCAGAGCCTCGGCTTCAACACTCTGTTGGCGGTCGATTTCCCAGCGTTCGGTCTGGTCGAACACGTTGCGCACGGAGGGGTTCACGGCGCGGTAGTTGAGGTCGCACAGCAACTTCAAGCGGTTCGCCCACCACCACGGCGAGTCGGCGGAATAGGTGCTGGTGCCGGCCGCGTAAGCGCGGGGAATAGTGGTCCCATGCAGGTAGAAGGGCTTGAACACATTGCAGCACGGATTGGAAAAGCTCGCCCAATACACCTGGCGCAGCAGCGGCGGCATCTCGGCGCGCAGTTGAACCACAAAGGACGCGGCGGAATGGTAGCCCGATTGGGGAGTGTCATGCATGCAGGGCGTGGGCCAGAAGGCTTCCGGCGCCCCCCAGCGCGGCTCCATGAAGGTCCCCTCCAGATGACTGCGGCTGATCGCCATCATGCTGGCGGGGGTAACGTGGGAGAAGTCCCGGCGCAGGCAAGACATCGTCATGTTGCGGCGAATTTGCATGGCCCCGGGATTCTTGGAATCCCTCTTCCAGTAGTCACCATAGTCGCGCGCGAAGTTGAAGTCTTTTGCCGATTTCGTCCAGCCCATCTCCATGGCATGCTCGACCAGCCGGGGATGGGCCTCGTCCCAGTCCTTCTCAATCAGGTAAATGTTGGAAATAGAAAACACCCCGTGGGTGAGGTGTTTGGCTGCCCAGTAACGGCCCGCGGTCTCGAGCACCCAGGCTTCATGCGGGTCGGCAATGATGTAGCTATTGTGATAATTCGCGTGGCCCCAGTCGCCCGCGCGCTCGCAGTCACCGCTCTGGCCGTACTTTTCCAGCAGGTCGATCATCACGTGCATGGCTTCATAAGCGGTTTTGCCGCGCTCGAGTCCCAGCCGCAGAAGGTCCATGCCCAGCAGGCCGTCGCCCCACTGCACGGGCTCCTTGGAAAATACCGCCTCATTGCCAATCGCCACGCCATACTCGTTCAATCCTTGCTCATAACCAAACGCCCACCAGAGCTTGGACCCGATGTGTTCGAAGGTTTCCGCCACCTGAGGGATTTCAATGTAGGTACACTTCACCATCTCGCCCGGCGCATGGTGCTGGTGGGAAAATTGGACCAGAACCTGGGCCTCCATCGGCGGGCGGTCACTATTCTTGGCCAGAATCACGGAGTGGTCGGCGGTAGCGTCCGGCAACGCCACCCAGGTGTTGCAGCCGAGCGCAATAGTCCGCGAGCCGAGGAAATACGAGATGGCTAACACGCTCAGTAGTTTTATGCAACGCTCCCGGGTCATGCCCATTCCCCTGCATGTTCTCATTGGCGACTCCTCACCCTCAGACTATAGGGCAGCCACCCCGGAGCAGCAACATTAAATAATCTGTGCTGGAGCGGACGAGGAAGGGCCGCTCGTAGGGGCGCCCCTACGAGCCCGATTGGTTGCGGCTATGCCGCAGCGCGCTGACCCACTTGACAACGATCGTTACAACGACTATATTGGACCCATGCCATCCAAGCGCAAGGACGAAATCAAGCAGGGCAAGCCTTTCGAGAGTCTGGAATCCGAGGTGTTCCTGAACCTGATGCGCACCGCGGATGCGCTTGCCCGCGGCGGGGAGGAGATCCTGAAGCTGGTGGGCCTGTCGCCGAACCAACACAACGTCCTGCGCATTCTCCGGGGCGCGGGGGAGCAGGGGTTGTGCTGCCGCGAGGTGGCGGACCGCATGATCACGCGCGACCCTGATATTACGCGCCTGGTGGACCGCCTGGAGCGCCGCGGCTTTCTGACCCGCAGCCGCGACAGCAAGGACCGCCGCATCATTACGGTGCGCATTACCCCGGCCGGACTGAAAACGCTGAAGGAACTGGACAAACCCATGGAAGAATTCAACCGCAACCGGCTGAGCCACATGGACAAAGCCGACCTGCGCAAGCTCCTGGATCTGCTGGATGCAGTCCGTGAATCTTAATGGCTTTTCATGCATCCAATAGTCGTTGTCACGAATATCGTAGTAAAGTGTACTTTGGAAGGAGCCAGGAAACAACGCCCTGGCAATCAGGAAGAAAACAGGAGGGACCATGCAGGCAACGAAATCAGCAACTTATCGACAGGAAGCAAGCTCGGGGATCCATGAACTCCTGGCTCGCCGCTGGAGTCCGCGGGCTTTTTCTCCGCGCCCGGTCGAGCCGGCGAAACTCGCGCAGCTTTTTGAAGCCGCCCGCTGGGCGCCGTCGAGTTATAACGCCCAGCCCTGGTCATTCATCGTGGCGACGCGCGAAGACGCGGAAGGCTACAACCGACTCTTGAGTACTTTAGTGGATGTCAATCGCCAGTGGGCGCAGCAGTCGCCGGTTTTGATCCTGGCGGTCGCCAAGCTCGACTTTGATCACATCGCCCGCCCCAATCGCCACGCTTTCTACGATCTGGGCCAGGCGGTGGCGAACCTGACGGTTCAGGCGACGGCGCTTGATTTACACATCCATCAGATGGGCGGGTTCGACCCACGCTCGGCGCGCGAACTTTTCGCCGTCCCGGCGGGGTACGAACCGGTTGCGGTGTTGGCGCTGGGTTACCAGGAAGCGCCGCCTGCGGACCCCTCCGCACGTACACGCAAGCCGCTGACGGATTTTGTTTTTAGCGGAAGTTGGGGCAGGGCCGCGACGGTGGTCGTGGAAAACCAAAGTTAAGGAGATCGAGATGTTCAAAAGATTATTCCAAACCCCGGATGACAAGGTTCTGACGGTATTGCGGCTGGTGCTCGGCGTCGTATTCCTCGCGCACGGTTCGCAAAAAATGCTGGGCTGGTTCGGCGGGTACGGGTTCAAAGGGACCATGGGATTCTTTACTCAGGCCATGCATATCCCGGCGGTTTTCGCCTTTCTGGCGATCGCGGCGGAGTTCTTCGGCGGTTTGGGATTGCTTCTCGGTTTGCTGAGCCGCATCGCTGCCTTTGGCATCACCGTCACCATGCTCGTGGCGATATTCATGGTGCACTTGCCGAATGGCTTGTTCATGAACTGGACGGGCCAACAGAAGGGTGAAGGCATTGAGTACCACCTGCTGGTGCTGGCAATGACCGTAACGCTGATGATTCGAGGCGCAGGAGCCTTTTCACTCGACCGCGCCGTAAGTGGAATGCAGGGCGGCGAGTGAACAGCCGGCGTAGCGCGGACCTGTTCGGTAGGTCCGCGGGTCGTTCCCAATGGGCAAGTTCCCTCTGGGCAAGGAAAGGCTTGTTCCCAATGGACAAGTTCCCTCTGGGCAAAGAAAGGCCGCGGACCTAAGAAAACAGGTCCGCGCTGCGGCAGATCAGGGCAATGCAGGTCAGGGAGGACAACATGATTAAGACGATCAAGTCGGAAGAACGGCACCATGCCAACAACGGTTGGCTCGACACCTACTGGCACTTCTCGTTTGGCCCGTATTATGATCCCTCGAATATGAACTGGGGGGCATTGCGGGTCTTTAACGATGACGTTTTTGGGCCCGGCCATGGCTTCGGAATGCACCCACACCAAGACATGGAGATCATTACCTACGTTCTCGCGGGCGAGGTTGAGCACGAGGATAGCACAGGCAGCCGGGGCGTCATTCACCCGGGTGAAGTGCAGGTGATGTCGGCGGGCACGGGCATCATGCATTCGGAGTTCAATCACTCCAAGGAGAAGGATCTACACTTCATGCAGATCTGGATTCTCCCCCGCAAAGAGGGGCGCAAGCCGCGGTGGGAGCAACACCAGTTCACGCCCTCCGAACGGAAGGGCAAGCTTCTGCCCATCGTTTCGGGTGGCGATATTGCGGGCACGCTTGCGATTGACCAGGATGCGCAAATCTACGTTTCTGCGCTTCCGGCGGGTGGTGAGGTGAAGCACCAAAGCCAGCCCGATCGCAAGGTGTATGTGTTCGCTATCGAAGGGGAAGTTTCGGTAAATGGGGTGAAGCTCGCGGGGGGCGATCAGGCGCGGGTCGCTGACGAACCCGAATTGAGTATCAAGGCGGCGAAGGACTCCGAGCTCATCCTGCTTGACCTTCCGGGACTGCACGACGAAAGACTCCTAGAATAACCGCGTCCCTTCCCTCGGCCGCCGCGGCGGCTGATGGACGGGCATTCCACCCGTAAGCGCAAGTTAGTCCTTGTGCTCTCTCGGAGGGACAACGCGAAGGGCTTTTGAATGAACACAAAAAGGGGATTCACCACAGAGGCACGGAGGGTACAGAGAAAAGCCAGGTGCTTCCTTCTGTGATCTCTGTGCCTCCGTGGTGAGATATTATAAGTGATCGCGACGATCAGGCCGTGCTGCCCCACTTTGAGTTCATCGGGTTTCAGGAGTATATTTTGGTCGGCGGGAAGCGGATCATGGGAATAATGGGCAAAGTTCTCTGGCATTTCACGATGTCGCTCGATGGGTTCATCGCCGGGCCGAACGACGCGATGGATTGGGTGTTCGACTACGTTGAGCTTCCGTCCGCAGCGGCGCCTGACCCTTCGGGTTCATCCGGGACCCAGAGCATCGTGGAAGAAACCATCCGGTCAACCGGCGCCGTGCTGAGCGGCAGGCGAAGTTACAACGTTGCGAGGAAGCCCGGGCAGCGGCCGGAGGCGCGCACGGTGTGCGGCGGCGCGTGGAGCGGTCCGCAATTCGTGCTCACGCATCAGGCGCCTGTCGACGAAGAGGATCGCACGATCACGTTTGTGTCGGGCGACATCCGGAGCGTGGTGGCACAGGCCCTCGGCACTGCTGAAGGCAAGAATGTTCTGGTGATTGGCGCCGACATCGCGCGACAATGCCTTCAGGAGGGCCTGATCGACGAGATTGTGATCCACCTCGCGCCCGTGTTGCTCGGCGATGGCGTTCGGGTCTTTAGCTGTCCCGGGCTGCCGAATGGAATCCACCTCGAGACGATTGGGGCCGCTCAATCGGGACAGCTTACGAATCTTCGGTTCCGCGTCATCAAATAGACCTCACGGCGACAGCGAAAGCGGCAACGCAGACTTTTTTCGGATTACAGGCGCGTGAATCAGCCATTCCAGGAAAATCTCGACGGGGGCAAAGTCCCGGACCTGATAAAAGACGTAAAGGAAAGAGAAAAAAGTATCAAGGGCTAACCACATTCCCCCCGCAACGGAAGCCACCGCCGAGGCTCCGGTGGTCCGGAGGGTCCATGCGGCGTAACGAAGCGCGGACCATCCCGGGTGAATAGTACCAGGACCCGCCGTGCAGAACACGGCTCTTGCGCGCCCGCCTTGCGTAAGGCCTGGAGGTAATCGTCGGTCGGCTCCAAATCAATGCCGAGTTCCTTGATTTTGTTCGCTAGGGCCGCGCTGTTCATCCCGAACTTCACCAAATCCATCACTTGGTCCCTGCTCAAGGGCTTCTGCGTTTGCTGCGGCCTAGCAGGTTGAGCCATTACCATGACAACAAGATGCCGACGAGGAGTCCGAGCTTCATCAAACACCTCAGAGTAGGCAGCATGACTTTCCGTTTGGCTGGCAATGCCGGAAGTTGAAATGAAATATATACACCCTCCTCCGCAACGTCGCAAGGAGGCACTGCATAGTGGGCTCCATGGTTCGCGCATGGGTTCGTGATTCGCAAAGACCGCCTTTTCGGTTTTCAATTTGAGGCAGGCACCGCCCGGATTCGGAGGCTTACTTCATCCCCGGAGAGGCACGGAGGTCACGGAGAAAAGCCGTGGGCTTCCCGCTGTATTACCATCACTCAAATTCTTCTCTGCGCGCGAAAATCTTTGTACTGTTTAAGGTATTGCAATAATAAGTATGCTTGAATTGTTTGGTTGCGGCTCCGTCGAAATGCAAGGTCGCAATTACTTGTCCTTCTAGCAAACATTCATTTTGCGCGCCCCTACAAGACACGATTGGTCGCGGCTTTGCCGCGGTGTGCTGAGTAACTTTGGGTTCATAGAGCTTCAGGCGCCAATGTAGCGTGCATAGAGCCCGCGGGCCACGGCGGGGTCCCGCGTTCCCTTCACGATCACGCGGCCATCCGGAAATACCGTCAACTCGTAAGGGTCGACAGAGCACTTCAGCAGAAACTCATTGGCCAGCACGGGGCCGAACCGCTCGAGGCGGGCTTTCAGTTGCGCGAGGTCGAGCGCCCGCGACTCGGTTTGATGAATCTGCACGGAATTCCGGCCGCACATGCTGATGTGCGTTGCTCCGCCTTGTTCGAGATAGGCATATTCATGGGCCACGCAAACAGTGCACTGAGGATCCCGGGGAGCCTTCACCTGTTGGAAGCGGTTGCTCCACAGGTCGTACGCGAGCAATGACTCGTGCAATTCCGATTCGCGGCCCAGCAGAATTTTGAGCGCTTCGGTGGATTGAATAGCGCCGGCCCAGGAGACGGCAGGGCCGATGACGCCGACGGTATCGCAGGTCTCGTGCATTCCGCGGGGAGATTTCGGGAAGATGCAGGCAAGGCACGCCGTGCGCCCAGGGAGAATCGTCATCGTAGCCGCATAACTTGCCACCACAGCCCCATAAATCCAGGGAATCCCCAGCTTCACCGCGGCGTCATTCAAGAGGTAGCGCGTTTCGAAATTGTCCGTCGCGTCCAAAACCACCTGAAAGCCTTCGATGAACTCCTCGATGTTGCTGCTGTCCGCGTCGGCCACGATTCCTTCCACTCGCGCGTCGGAATTGATTTGGCGGAGCTTCCGTTCCGCGGCGACCGCCTTGGGCAAGCTTGCTTTCGCATCGCCCTCGTCAAATAGCATTTGGCGCTGGAGGTTCGATTCCTCCACGAAATCCCGATCCACAATGCGCAGGGTCCCCACGCCCGCGCGAACCAGAGCATTGGCCTGCGCCGTCCCGAGTGCCCCGCAGCCGAGAATCACCACTTTCGCGCGCAGCAGCTTCTCCTGCCCCTCTGCCCCGATAGGCGAAAAGAGAATCTGCCGCGAATATTTTTCCGAGTTCATGAAGGCATATCCATTGCTAATGAAATGGGTCGCTGCCCTGCAAACGGACGAGGAGTTCGCACTCCATCTTCACGATTATACTCTCCCGGCAGGCATGCTGCGCGGGGCGGCTTATCCGGGCTGCGGAATACCCCGTCGACACTCCTCCGGCTTGCGAAAGAATTTCCCCTTGTGCGGGGCTGCGAGAGTAGGTAGCATAGACTATATGTCCCTTTACGTCGTCTTAAACCTTGAGGATAAATACCAGAGCACGGGCCGAGGGGCGGCTGATTCCACCGTCAAGGCGCTACAGAAGCGCTACGAGCAGGACAAGCAACGACATGGCTTGGTCAAGCTCTTTATCGGCAAAAACTCGTTGATTGAGCACCGCTGTGTGGAACTTAACGGAGCAACGATCGGATTCACCACCAGTAACGCGCGGATTATGCAGATTGCTGCCGATTGCGCTCAAGCGGAGAAGATTTACGTGGTGGCCCATGGCGATCCTCGCACCACGGATGTCTGCTACACCAACGACCCTAATGGCGTTGGAGTGGTTCGCCTCGCCGACTATACGGGTTTGGCCACCTTTGTGAAGTCGGTTGTCCCCGCCCGAAAAACCGTGATCCGGATGGCTCTCGTGATGTGCTACGGCGCGCGCTGCACCCGCTATCAGCGGGCGCAAGTCGACCACATGGGCATGATTCCCGCCAACGACATCAAGACCAGCTTCGCCTACAAATTGTTCAAAGATCTCGCGCAGGTGCGCAGCCTGAAAATGACGGCGGTGACCGGCAAGATCCAGCACGACTCCACCAGCGGCCGTGCCTTGGTTGAACACGAGGACATGATCGACGAGAATATGGAATTCGCCGAGGCGGCGAAGGCCCAGACCGTCAGCAAAGGCCCCTTGAACCAGCAATATAGCCAGTTGACGTCCTCTGGCACCTCCGTTTCAACTATTAATACGGAAGTCGCGAAATATCGCGCCAATCCCACCCTGGCGGCTACCACGCCCTTGGAGCAGTATGCGAAGGACCTGGTGAACTGGGAGAATTCAGGCGGCACGGCGATGAAGGCCCGGGTGGCAAGCGCGCAGGCCGCCAAGGGGGCTGCGGTGGCCAACCTACGAGGCGCGAACCAAGACGAGAACATGCACAAGTACGGCAAGTTCATCTACACTTACAAGAACAATGTTCTCAAGATTGTATCCAAGTATGGAAAACTGAATGATCCAGTAATTGTGCCGATGACGGTGCTCTACCAGGGTCCACTGTTGTAACCACCGCTTCCCCTCTTTTGATTTTCCCACTAAGCCCTAGGTGGCCTGACTGTGCGGGGCAGATTCTTCAGTTTGCCGCCATCATTCAACCCGCTCGCAGGTACGAGAGGGTAACGCGGACGTTTCTTGAAAGTTCGCGGCTTTCCCTCGCCCAGAGGATATCTTATCTTCTGGCAAAAAGTGCCGATAGAAACTAGGTGGACTACCGCCCAATATTGCCCGATTCGCCTTCGGTTACATCCAGTCCAACTCGATTTATCGCTCGGCAGCCGATTTTTGATCGTCGCGAACAAGTCTACGGTTACGAACTCCTTTTCCGGTCGGGGCTGGAAAACCGCTACACTGCGAGCGACGGCGATGCCGCGGTCCGCGATGTGGTTGACAATTTTTTGAACGCCGGCGCGAAGACGCTTACCGCAGGTCGAAAAGCCTTCATCAACTGCACCCGCCAATTCCTCGTGAACGAGTATGCCACCCTCCTGCCTAAGGAGGAGACCATCATTGAGATTCTCGAAACGATTGAGCCGGATGCCGAAGTGGTCGCCGCGTGCCAAAGGTTGAAGGACCTGGGCTATATGATCGCTCTGGACGACTTTGTTTATGCCGAGAAATTTCAACCCTTTGTCGAATTGGCCGACATCATTAAGATCGATTTTAAGCTTTCGGCGCCGGGTGACAGAAAGAAGGTGGCGGCCAAATTCTCGCCGCTCAGGATTCGACTGCTGGCGGAGAAGGTGGAAACGCGCGCCGAACTCGCGGAAGCTCGTGACAGCGGTTACGATTACTTCCAGGGCTATTTCTTTTGCAAGCCACAGATCGTCGGCACCCGTCACATCCCGGCCTTCAAGCTTCACTACCTGCGGATCCTTCAGGCCATCTGCAAACCGGAATTGGACCGAAACGAAATTGCGGCACTGATTGATCAGGAAGTCTCGCTTTGCTACAAGCTCTTGCGTTTTGTGAACTCGCCCCTTTTTGGCTTTCGGCGTGATATCAACTCCACGCGGCACGCGTTGAATCTGCTGGGCGATCGAGCGCTCAAGAAATGGGCGTCGGTGGCCGCCGTTCTGGGAATGTGCGGCAGTGAGCCGAGCGAATTGGTCCTGACTTCGCTCACGCGGGGCCGGTGCTGCGAGCTGTTGGCGGCGAACTTGCGGACGCGGAAAGACGAGCAGAGCCTGTTCCTTTTGGGAGTTCTCTCGCTGATGGATGCAATGCTGGGCCGGCCATTGTCAGAAATTGTCGCGGAAATCGCTCTGCCTGACAGGGTTCGGGCCGCCCTCCTGGGAAGGTCCAACTTCTATCGGGAAATCCTCGATTTGGTCACCGCCTTCGAAGCGGGGAGATGGAGCGAGGTCAGCGAACGCGCGCTCCGCCTCCGGCAGGATGAGTCGCAACTCTCCGCTACTTACTTGGAAGCGGTGGATTGGGCGCAGAAAGTGTTCCATGCCTGAGCCTTCTGGGTGGAGTCGCACGACGGACCTCATGGTGTGCTTCCCCTAAGTGTTAGCGCCCCGGCATTGTTCTTCCAAGGCGCCCATTTCACCGAGAACATATGCAGGATTGTGCGATTGACTTTGCCGACAGCCGCAACCTAGACTCAACCCGTCACACGGTACAACCATTCCATACATGCGGGTGAAATCATCATGCGACAAACGGCGAGGAGAAACTTCCTGAAAGGGTTCGCCGCCCTGGTTCCCGCCTCAGCGGTTCTCTCTGGCTATCGGGCCATGGCTGCGCCCCTGCTCAAAAAGGTCAAGATCACCGATTTGCAAACCATGTTCGTCCAGGCAAACACCGAAACAAACCTGGTAAAAATCGAAACGGACAGCGGCCTTACCGGGATCGGCGAAGCTTACTGGGGGCGCGGGGTTAAGGACGTGATCTTGGGTTACCTACGCAAAATCGTGGTGGGCCGCGACCCTCTCGACATCGAACCCCTCTACACCGAGATGATTCGTTCCACCGGCGGGGCAGGTTCACAGGCGGGAGTCACGGTGACCGCAATCAGCGGCGTGGAAATCGCCCTGTGGGACCTGGCGGGCAAGATTCTCGGGGTCCCGGTGTGCAAGTTGCTCGGCGGCCAGTACCGCGACGGAGTTCGCGCCTATTGGACGACCGGGCCCAAGGATATGCTCGATCCAGCCTCCTGCCGCGAGTTTGCGGCGGCCATCAAGGGCCACCCATTCGGGATCACGGCCATCAAGTCGGATGCGGATGCCTTCCCCAAAAAATATGACCCCGAGAGCCGCGAACCCGGCCACGATCCGGTCACCGGTCACCTGACTCCCAAGGACATCTCGCGAATTGGAAAAGGTTTTGGCCAATTGCGCGAGGCGGTGGGAGAGGATATCGACATCGCCGTGCATTGCCACTGGGAGTTCGATTGGATCGATGCGCTGCAACTGGCGCGGATCGTCGCGCCGATCAATCCCATGTGGCTGGAAGATCCCATGCCGCCGTTTTATTCGGAATCCTGGAGCAAGCTGACCGCAGAATCGCCGGTGCCGATCCTGACCGGAGAAAACCTTTACCAGCGCCGGGGCTTCATGCCCTTCATCCTGAATCAGGGCTGCCACTTGGTACAGATCGATATCCCCAAGGCAGGCGGGCTGCTGGAGTCGAAGAAGATTGCCGATCTGGCGGAACTGTTTGAAATTCCAGTCTGCGCCCACCTCGCTTCCACCCCCGTAGGGGCGCTGGCCTCTGCCCACTGCGCCGCGGCGATCCGGGACTTTCGCGCCCAGGAATTCTCGCCCGGCCGAATGCTTCCTGAAGACTGGCAAAAATTTATCATCTACGACGGCCCGGTGATCAAAGACGGAAAGTACCGGGTTTCCGACAAGCCGGGCCTCGGTTTGGAACTCAACGAAGACTTCGTCCGCGGGCGCTTGATGCCGGGTGAGGCGTGGTGGGGATGAAAGGTGAGCATTGGTGGGCCTGGGTAGAGTTGAACTACCGACCTCACCCTTATCAGGGGTGCGCTCTAGCCACCTGAGCTACAGGCCCGTACCTCTTTCCGCCGGGAGCACGCCAGGAGGCTTGCATCACCTGCGTAAGAGAATTACCAGTATAGGCAGACCCATAAATTCGCGCAAGAGGAAAGCTCGCACCAACCGTCGTTAGCTGTCGGTCATCAGTTCTCAATAAAGCCACAACTTGGTACGGAGCCTTTTACTTACGACTGGAAACTGATGACCGATCACTCTTGCCTGCCGCCGTGGTCTTTTGGCGGGCTCTGTGGTACAAAAGAAGTAGAGGGCAAGTGCGGGCTTTGCCGTTTTGGTTTTGACATGAAGGGCTTTTCCACACCAAGGGGTTCGACGCATGGCGAATGTTCGCAAAGATGTTCTTCCCAACGGGCTCACAATTCTCACTGAGTCCATGTCATCTGTCCGCTCCGTCTCCGTAGGTATTTGGCTGCGCACCGGCGCGCGCCAGGAGCGCATCGAGGATAACGGTATCTCACACTTTATCGAGCACATGCTCTTTAAAGGAACCAAGAACCGCAGCGCGGAAGAGATTGCCCGCGCGGCGGACTCGATTGGCGGCCACCTGGATGCTTTCACCGGGAAGGAGACCACCAACTATTCGATCAAGGTCCTGGACGAGCACCTGCCCCGGGCTTTCAGCATTCTCGCCGACCTGGTTAAGAACCCGCTATTCGAACCCGCGCATATTACCAACGAAAGCCGCGTCATTCAGGAAGAAATTAAGATGGTGGAGGACACTCCGGATGACCTCGTGCACGAGATTTTCACTCAAACCTATTGGCGCGGGCACGCGCTCGGGCGGCCGATCTTGGGGACGCGCCGCAGCGTGCGCAGTTTCGATCGCCAAAGGCTGCTTCGCTACTTCCGCCGGCACTATGCGCCGAATAATCTGCTGATCGCCGCCGCCGGGCATTTTCGGCACTCCCAGATCGTGGACCTGGTCAGGCAAGAGTTCGGCGATCTGCCCGCGGGACCTGCCCTGCGAAGCGGCCCCGTTCCGACCCCCCATCCCCACCTTCAGGTGCGCCATAAAAAGGACTTGGAGCAGGTCCATCTTTGCGTCGGCGCGCCCTCTTATCCGCAACCCCATAAGAACCGGTTTCCGGCGTACATCCTCAATTCGGTTCTGGGAGGTGGAATGAGTTCGCGGTTGTTCCAAAATATCCGCGAAAAGCGCGGCCTGGCGTACGCGGTGTTTTCCAGTCTCAGCAGCTTTCACGATGCGGGTTGCCTGAGCGTCTATGCCGGCACGGCCGGGGACAAGGCGCGACAGGTTATCGAATTGGTGCTCGCGGAGTTTTGTGAGTTGAAAGCGAAACCGATCGGTCACGAAGAATTACAGCGCGCCAAGGATTACTTGAAGGGAAGCCTGCTGCTTAGTCTTGAGTCCTCTCCCAGTCGCATGGGAAACGTGGCGCGGCAGGAAATGTACTTTGGCCGTTACATCTCGATGGATGAGATCGCCCGGAGCGTTGACGCCGTCACCTCCGATCAAGTGCAGGCGGTCGCGCAAGAGTTCTTGCGTCCCGAAAGTTTGGCTGTCACCATTCTGGGCCCCGTCAATGGCTTCAAGCTCTCCCGCGCTGATCTCGGCTGCTGAACCACCAAATTGCCCCCTCCTTACAGGATTGCTCTCGCGATTTTGCCGGAATATAATTGGTCCTGCCGCGGTTGCTACGGGGCATATTTCACAGTGCCCCAATTCAATTTGAGGTGAGCCCATGCGCAGTAAACTTCTGCTGCTTGCTATCCTGGGGCTGCCGTCGATTCTGTGCGGCCAAACCCCCAGGGAGATCCCCCCGCAAGGCGTCGCCCGGATCGTCAAAGAAGTCCGGCACGAACTCCTCATGCTCCCCTACCTGGGAGTCTTCGATGACATCAAGTTCTCCGTGAATGGCTACAACGTGACTCTGGCGGGTAAGGTTACCAACCCTACTCTCAAACATGATGCCGAGAATGTGGTGAAACACATCGAGGGAGTAGAAAAGGTTGATAATCAGATCGAGGTGCTCCCGACCTCCACTATGGACGATGGGCTGCGCCTTCGACTCTACCGGGCTATTTACGGATTCCCGGCGCTGGAGAAATACGCCATGCCGGTTATCAAGCCGATTCGGATTATCGTCAAAAGCGGGAACTGCACGCTGGAAGGTGTGGTAGATAACCAGGCCGACAAGGATATGGCAGGTCTTCGCGCCAACACCGTGTCCGGCATTTTTTCCGTGACCAATAATCTGGTGGTCGTCAAAGAGAAATAGACGCTTGGCGGGCAGACGTCGAACCCCTGGCGGATTTCCGGGCGGCGGGTTTTGCTTTTCCGATTTTTCGCGATCCGTCCTATAATCGGTCTTAACTCTTAGGGGCGGGAATCGAAATATGAGGCAAGGCAGGGCGGCAGCGGGGTGCGGGGAATTACGCAAGGTCACGGGTGTGTCGATCTTCACTCGCAACCTTGCCGTTCGACTTTGCAATTCCCTGCTTGTCACTCGTCACTTGTCACTCGTCACTTCCTGTGTCACTTCCGGACTCCAGGAGGCCGCGTGAGCCTGCGCGTCTGCGTCCTGGGGAGCGGCAGCAAGGGCAATTCGACGCTGGTGGCAACGGAGAAGACGCGACTGTTGGTTGACGCCGGCCTGAACCGCCGCGAGACCTACGCGCGTCTTACAACCGTTGGCGAGCGCACCGACGGGTTTGATGCCATCCTTGTTTCTCACGAACACGTTGACCACATCAATGGCTTGAGGCTGCTGGGAATCGATTGGAAGGCGCCGATTTTTATTACTCGCCTCACGCATGAAGTGATTTCGTGGGATCCCCAGCTTTGCGCCTTCGAGCTTTTCACCGCCGGGCAGAAGTTCATTGTTGGCGACATCGAAGTCACGCCGTTTTCCATCCCGCATGACGCGACGGACCCGGTAGCGTTTACCCTCGAATCGGACGGCATTAAGATTGGAGTGGTGACCGACTTGGGGTATGTACACGAAGTTGTTAAGCAGAGAGTGAAAGGCTGTCACTGTCTCATCTTCGAGTCAAACCACGATTTGGACATGCTCAAAGTCGGCCCGTATCCGTGGCACGTTAAGCAGCGGGTGATGGGGCGCCAGGGCCACCTCTCGAACCTGGCGACGGCGGGGTTTCTCACAGAAGACTTCGACGGCGCCGCCCAGGTGCTGGTGCTTGCCCACCTGAGCGAAACGAATAATCACCCGGAGATCGCCCGCCTCACGGCCGAACAGGCCCTGGAGCAGCGCACCTGCGGCGAGCATACCGCCTTACATGTTGCCAGCCAGACCGCGCCTACCCAGGTCTTTCAATTTGGATAACGCTCCTTCCTTTCCAGAAGCTTATGCATTTCTTGATGTTCTGTATTAGCAGGTACGGGTTTACGCTTGAATTTGCGCGCAGAATCCATACAGTATAGCCGGTGGGTTTTTCGATTCCTGCGTAATCTGAGTAATCTGTGGATGATTTATGATTACCCGCTACACGCGCCCGGAAATGGGCCGCATTTGGACCGACGAAAACAAGTTCCAGAAATGGTTGGACGTGGAAATCGCCACGGCGGAGGTCGAGGCCGAAGCCGGGTTGATCCCCAAGAGCGCCGCGCGCGCCATCCGCAAGAAGGCGTGGTTTGAAGTCGAGCGCATTCTCGAGATTGAGCGCCAGGTGAAGCACGATGTCATTGCCTTCACGACGAATGTGGCGGAGCACGTGGGCCGCGAGGGACGTTATCTGCACTACGGCCTGACTTCGAACGACGTTGTCGACACGGCGCAAGCGTTGCTGGTGCGGGAAGCCTCGTCTCTGTTACTTGCCGGGCTGAACCACCTGGGCGAGGTTCTGAAGCAACGGGCTTTGGAGTTTCAACATACGCCCATGATCGGCCGGACCCACGGCATTCATGCCGAGCCCATCACTTTTGGCTGCAAGCTCGCACTCTGGTACGCCGAGAACCAGCGCAATACGGAGAGGCTGGCGTACGCCGCCGGGCAGATGCGCGTGGGTAAAATTTCAGGCGCGGTGGGCACCTACACTCATCTCCCCCCCGCAATTGAGCGGGGAATCTGTGAGCGCCTGGGCCTGGAGCCCGCGCCGGTGTCGTCGCAGGTCATCCAGCGCGACCGCCACGCTTTTTACCTCTCGACGCTGGCGGTGGCGGCGGCTTCGCTCGAAAAAATTGCGTTGGAGGTTCGCGGTTTGCAGCGCACCGAGGTGCGCGAAGTGGAGGAGTACTTTTCGCCGGAACAAAAAGGCTCCTCGGCCATGCCGCACAAACGCAATCCCATTACCGCCGAACAGATTTGCGGCTTGGCGCGTGTGGTGCGCGCGAATGCGCACGCGGCGCTTGAGAATGTTGCGCTCTGGCACGAGCGCGATATCTCCCACTCTTCCGTCGAGCGCGTGATTCTTGCCGATTCCACCATTCTTCTCGATTATCTCCTTGCCAAGACCGCGAACCTTGTGGAAAACATGTTTGTTTATCCGGATCGCATGCGGGAGAATCTGGACCTGTTAAAGGGTTTGATTTTCTCCGGGCAGTTATTATTGGATTTGGTGGAAAAGGGAGCGCGGCGCGAAGAAGCCTACCGTTGGGTGCAGCGGAATGCCATGCAAGTGTGGGATACGCGCGAGGACTATCGCACCCTCGTGGAGCGCGATGACGACATCCGCCAGTACCTCAAGCCCAGTGAAATTGCCGAGGTTTTCAACGTGGAGCGCTACCTGACCCACGTGGACGAGATTTTTGCGCGCGTTTTCGGGAAGTGAAGGATCTTCCCTGCCGCGGACCATGCCGCGCGCTCCTATTCGCGATTCTTCAATCGCCACTTCATATCAAGGAGGGACGCATGATGAAGGGATTGATCTGGTCCTTATCGATTTTACTTCTGTTCGGTGGTTCGGGGCTGAATGCACAAGAGGCGCAGTCTACGTATAACGGCCTGGGCCAGGGAATGGGCAACCTCTCGCGGCTTTCACATGCCAAGACGCGATCCATCAGCGCGGAGAACATGACGGGGGAAAAAGGCAAGGGAGGGATGGCGACCGAGGGATTGGGGGCCAACGCCGCGCGCGAACTCGGCCAGACCTGGAAGATCTCGCCCGCCGTCAAGATCGAGCCCAAGCAGGTTTACACCATCGCCGAGGTCCAAGGGCCCGGCGCCATTCAGCACATTTGGATGACCCCCACAGGAAGCTGGCGTTTCTCCATCCTGCGGATCTATTGGGATGGCGAGCGTGACCCCTCCGTGGAGGTCCCGGCTGGGGATTTCTTCGCCGCAGGTTGGGGAAGATACGGCCAGATTTCCTCCCTGGCGGTGTGCGTGAACCCCAATAGCGGCCTCAATTCGTATTGGCAGATGCCCTTTCGGAAGTCGGCCAGAATTACGATGGAGAACATCGACACCGAGCCCATGACGCTGTTCTATCAGGTGGATTACACGCTCACGGAAGTCCCAAACGACATGGGCTACTTTCACGCCCAATTCCGGCGCTCCAACCCGCTGCCTTACAAAACCGATCACGTGATTCTGGACGGAGTAAAAGGCTGGGGGCAATACGTGGGAACGTACTTGGCGTACGGGACCCATAGTACCGGATGGTGGGGGGAAGGTGAAGTGAAGTTCTTTATCGACGGCGACACGAAATTTCCCACCATTTGCGGCACCGGAACAGAAGACTATTTTTGCGGTTCGTACGATTTTGAAAGCGGGCCGGCGAATGCTCGTCACTACACGGAGTTCACGACTCCTTACACGGGACTCTCGCTGGTGATTCGCCCCGACGGTCTTTACGATTCCCAACAGCGCTTCAGCCTCTACCGCTGGCACATCATGGATCCCGTTCGCTTTGAGCAGGATTTAAGAGTGACCATCCAGGCGCTGGGTTGGCGGTCAGGCGGGCGGTATCTTCCACTGCAAGACGATATCTCTTCGACGGCCTTCTGGTACCAGACGGAGCCGCATGCGCCGTTTCCGAAGTTTCCGGACAAAGACGCGTTGGAGCTGAAATAACCGCGAACGCAAATTGCGGATGATGTGGAGTAGTACGGCAGGCATGGACCTTTGCGTGGGGAATGTGGACGCGGGGGCCTAATGGGGAAGCGACTTTTCTGTGCCGAAGCACAACCTGTGCGGCTGGGTTTTCATCGCCCAATACCCAACTCTTTGGTGGAGGCTCACCCGCGTCCAAGTGAATCTTACGCCCTAGGATTTCTCAAAATCAAGCCCTACTCTTAGGCATTGGCCAGTGGGGACACGCGCCCTGCCCCGGGCAGACGCCGACTGCCCTACAAACGATTCATCACGCTGGCAAGATAGCCCGCCCCGAATCCATTATCGATATTGACCACGCAGACGTTGGGTGAGCAACTGTTGAGCATGCCGAGAAGCGCGGCGAGGCCGCGGAAGCTGGCGCCATACCCAACGCTGGAAGGCACCGCGATCACCGGCACGCCGACCATGCCGGCCACCACGCTGGGAAGCGCCCCTTCCATGCCTGCCACGCAAATGATAATGTGCGCTTCACGCAAGTGATGGCTCTCGCCCAGCAGGCGGTGAATTCCTGCCACCCCAACGTCATAAAGCGAATCGATGCGATTCCCCATGATCTCCGCCGTCACCAGCGCTTCTTCCGCCACCGGGATGTCCGACGTGCCTGCGCACACCACCAGGACCTTGCCTTTGCCGCGAATCTTCCGTTCGCGCCGAATGCTGATCGCGCCGGATAGCGCGTGGAACTCCACCTTCAGATCGAGCGGACGAAGCAGCTCGTATAAACTGCGATCACCGCGCGTCACCAGGATGTTGTGCTGGTTGCGCAGCATGTGGCGCACGATGCCTTCCACCTGCGAAGGGTCCTTACCCCGCGCGAACACCACCTCCGGAAATCCTTGCCGCAACGAACGGTGATGATCGATTTTGGCATAACCCAGATCTTCGTAAGGAAGCGTGCGCAGGCGCTCTACGGCGTCTTCCACGGAAAGCTTCCCTCGCCGTACTTGCTTTAACATGCCGGTGATTTCTTCGGGACTCAAGGTGTTCCTCCATCAAAGTGACGCAGTTGACGCGAAGCGCGGGGCGGTTCAAGCAGCCCTTGCGAATCGTTGCGCTGAGCGTTGACTGCTGGTTCTTTCCCAGGTTTTCAGTATACCAGTCCCCACTTCGATTCTCACTTCCTTGACGGGATAGGAGATAGCGCGATTTGAAAGTGCACCCCCCTTTTTGCACAATTGTGGTGCACACTCTCTGTAGCAGCGCGTCTGTGTCTTTGCCTGTCCATGCGAGGGCGAATCGGGGGCGGCGCAGGCTCGGCTACCGCGCGCGAATCGGGGGCGTGATTCGAGGGACGCTGCTGGATTTCGCGAGCACATGCAGGGGCTGCGAATTTGGGTCCTCAGAGCGGCCACAGTTTGTCGGCGGTAACAAATAGGAGATAGGGCGGCCTGAAAGTGCACCCCCCTCTTTGCACAAAGTTGGTGCAATTTTGATAGGCGAGCGCGTGTGCGGCCTGGATTGGCTGTTTGGGCGAACGCGATGCAAAAGTGTACCCCCTGCGCTCTACGCTCGCAGTGGCCTGCCTTGTGCGTCGTGTCATCGCGAATAAGACACGAATTGTGCGCGCGGCGCGAATCCACAAGAGGTGGTTTTTTTCGGCCCGGTCTTCCCGCACGCGGTGGTAATATCCTGGCGGCCATGCCTCGTCGAGAATTGAGAAGTTACGGAGGGCCAATCACCAGCCGAATCTTCTAGATTTTGAAAATGTGGGGAAAGGGGCTCCTATGAATGATCGGACCACCACCGCAGGGAAAGATGTTGGCAGGTTAACCAGATTAGTTCTGGTTATCTTTATGCTGTCCGGCTTCCTTCTGATGGTTATTTCATTATTGCTGCTCTACTACCATATTTGGGAATACGGGAGAGAACTTTTCAAGGAACTCGGGGTCGTTTTGCTTGCAGTTTCTAGTGTCTCGTTGATCTATGAGTTCTTGCTCGCAGAAAAGCACTTTGAAAAGTTTCAAGCATTGCTCCGTACTGAAATCGAACGTACTGATACAAATGCAGCGACTTGCGCGCGTTTGGGCATAACTCGAATCTTTTTGACTCGCGACGAGCTTGAGAGAGTACTGCCACTGGCTGATACCTTGTCAAAGGTAAACCTGGATTCCAAAGTTCATATTGTGGCCGTCTCCCTGTTTCACATAATGAACAAGGCGCATCTGCTCCAAAAGGCTCTTATGACTGGTGCCCAAGTCAGCCTTTGCATGGTGGGGCCGGATGGAGCCCCCAATGTTGTTCGAAGGCTGCCTGATCTGGAAGTCTCGGACATACAGTCAGCAGTGAATACTTTCAAGAAGCAGTTTGCGGAGTGGGTCAAAGTAAATAAACCAGCCGGCCGATTGGAGCTTCGGTATCATGATATGCCGCTGCTGCAAAGTTTCGCCGTTTTTTCGATCCCAAATCAAAAAGTAGGTGTATGGGACCTAAGTTTTGGCCGCGATACCAAAGACAAACGCATCTTCCTCGTCGATCCGACGATGGGGCTTGGAGCTGATCTTGCCAAGCGGTTTGACGTCGTTTGGAAAAGTGCAACCTGTGTTTTCCTGTATGAGGATGGGTCTCTGAAAACCGATGCGCTCTAGCAAAGAATCCATGCGGTCCGCTTCACGCCTCCGCCGAAACCCCCACCAGTTTTGCAAGGGCCTGCCAATGCCGCGGGTGTGTTCGCCGCCCACACGAGAAAAGTAGAAACTCAGCAACCTAACTGCTTTAGGAACCACAAATCGCATTCGAGACTATGGATGGCTGGATGGTAAAATATCGATCAGCCGGAGAGACGGTCACAAATGGCGCGTTCCAGTAAGCCTCAGCCTAGCCGAGCCTGCGCAGCCCTCCCCGATTCGCCCTCGCACGGCCAGCCCAAGACCTATGCGCATTCGAAGCGCGAAATTGCACCAAAACTGTGCAAGGAGGGGGGTGCACTTTCAGATCGCGCTATCTCCTATCCCCTCACTTCCTTGACTTCCCAGGGGGGGCCTACTAACATCCCGTGCGATGGCCACTTCCAAAATTGGCGGCAAGAAAGGGATTATTCTCGGTGTTACCGGCGCCAGCGGGGCGATTTTCGCTCGGCGTACCCTGCAAATGCTCGAGGCTGACCCGCGCGTGGAGAAGATTCACCTGGTGATCTCAGGCAGCGGGCTGAAGCTTCTGCGCGACGAACTCGATTTGGACATCTCGAAATCGGCTGACATTCCGCCGGCGCTGGCTGCACATGCTACCCGTAAGACGGAGTACCTCTTGGACTCCGACATCGGTGCTTCCATTGCCAGCGGTTCGTATACCGTGCAGGGAATGGTGGTGATCCCGTGTACCACGGGCTGCCTTGCCCAGATTGCGTCCGGAATTTCCGACACGCTTATCGAACGCGCGGCGGACGTTTGTCTGAAGCAGGGCCACAAGCTCATCCTTGCCGTGCGCGACGCGCCCTTTAATCGTATCCATCTTGAAAATATGCTGCGGGCGCAACTCGCGGGCGCGGTGATCTTTCCTATCATTCCCACGTTTTACGATCGGCCCAGGACTCTTGATGAGCTCGTGACCCAGTTTTGCTGCCGCGTGTTGGCGCTGCTCGATCTTGAACAAACTGGGCAGTATCGCTGGCAGGGGGAAGGGAAGAGGCCGAGGAATTGAATCATCGGGTGATCGGGTCATCGGGTCATCGGGTCATCGAACGATTGAGAGACTAATAAATCTGCTCGATTATCAACAAAACAATCTGGGTGCCCCTAAATCGCTGAATCACCCGATTATGAAATCACTCAATGGCCCGATGATCCGATGACTCGATGACCCGATCTCAAAATGCTTCTCCGCGTCCTCATCTGCGTCTTGTCGGTCGCCGGCTTTGCCGATTCGCTTTACTTCACCTTTGCCTATTACGGCCGCATCAGGAAAGCGCGATGGATTCCCGAGATTCTTTGCGCGCGCGAAGGGTCCGCCTGCGTCACGGTGGTGCAAACACCTTACACTCGCGTTTTTGGCGTCCCTAACTCGCTGCTGGGAATCATCTACTACCTTTTGCTGATTGCTGGGGCGACAGGGAACTGGTCCTTCGGGTTTAACCTGTATGTCCATTTCACTTACTTCGTAGTCCCCTTGGGCTTGGCGATGTTGATCCTCATCAGTGCATGCACGGTTCTGCTCGGGTTCTACCTGGTTTATGCCCTACGGCGAGAGCTTCATGTAGACTGCCCTCTCTGCTATACTGCGCATGCGATCAATGTCGCGGTTTTCGTGCTTTTGGTCGTTTCTTTGGTCATCCTTGCTTCCTAGGCCCGCGTCCCAAAGTTCGTCCCTCGCGCCCATTACCAGGTCAGGGAGGTTTTGATGAAAACCCATCCGTCTTTTTCCGTTCGTTCACTTGTATTCGCATTGCTCCTTTGTCCAGCGCTCACTATGGGGCAGGAGCTCAAGCCCCTCGTTCTTCCTCCCCCGCAGACCGACGGGGGCAAACCCCTCATGCAGGCTTTGAAAGACCGGCACTCGACGCGCGAATTCGGTTCCGAGAAGCTCTCCCCCCAGGTGCTTGCGAATTTGCTCTGGGCTGCCTTTGGCATTAATCGTCCCGGTGAGGGGAAACGCACGGCGCCTTCCGCGATGAATTGGCAGGAAATTGATGTTTACGTCGCCACGGCTGAGGGGCTTTACGCTTATGACGCCAAGGGGAACAAGCTGGATCCCATTTTGGCGGAGGATGTGCGCGGCGCGACCGGCGTGCAGCCGTTCGTGAAAGACGCGCCCGTGGATTTGGTTTACGTCGCTGATTTCGCCAAGACGGGGAAAGGCTCCGCCGAGGATAGGAATTTCTACACCGGCGCGGACGCGGGCTTCATCGCGCAAAACGTTTACCTCTTCTGCGCATGGGAAGGATTGGCCGTGGTCGTGCGGGGAAGTGTGGATCGACCGGAGCTGGCCAAGTTGATGAAACTCCGCCCCGATCAGAAGATTCTGCTCGCGCAAACTGTGGGGTATCCGAAGAAGTAGCGGCGTGTAGCGCGGACCTGTTCTGTAGGTCCGCGGATTTTCCCCGATGGGCGATGAAGAGCCGCGGACCTAGAAAACAGGTCCGCGCTACACCTCTCGTGGCCGGCCTTTCCAGGGTTGACGGCTCGTCGGTTTCCCCGGCATCATGGAACTTCTCTCATGGGTGAAACTCTCCAAAGCGAGTCGCTGCCTCCCGCTCCATCGGGTATTGCTCACGGCCTCGTCGGCAAGCTGCGCACGACGCTCGAAATGATCAAATTCGAGCACTCGATCTTTGCCCTACCGTTTGCGCTGGTGGGAGCAATGCTCGCGGTGCGCGGATGGCCGACGTGGCGCGAGGTATTCTGGCTGATTGTAGCGATGGTGGGCGCACGTAGCGCCGCGATGACGTTCAACCGCATTGCCGACCGCCGATTCGACGCCCTCAATCCGCGCACGCGGATGCGAGCGTTGCCTGCTGGGCGGCTCACCCTGCGCTTTGCCGTCGGCTTTACGGTGGTATCTTGCGGACTCCTGATGCTGGCGGCGGGGGAACTTAGCCCCCTGGCCTTTAAGCTTTCTCCCCTGGCAATCGCCGTTCTGCTTTTCTACTCCTACACCAAACGCTTTACCTTGCTTTCGCACCTCGTGCTGGGCATCGCTGATGGCCTGGCTCCCATCGCTGCCTGGATTGCCCTTCGCAACAACATCAGCTTGAGTGTGCTTTTGTTGGGCGCCGCCGTGGCCTTCTGGGTGGGGGGATTTGACCTCATCTACGCCTGTCAGGACATTGATTTTGACCGCCGCATGCACATTCATTCCTTTCCGCAGCGCTTCGGCGTTGCTGCCGCGCTTTATGGGTCAATTGCGTGTCACCTTGCCATGGTGGCACTGCTCGTGGAAGTGATCCGATTGGAAAACCTGGGCTGGCTCGCCACGGCGGGGCTCGCCCTGATGGCGGCATTACTCTCGTATGAGCATTGGATCGTCAGACCTCATGACCTGTCCCGCCTCAACGCGGCGTTCTTCAATGTGAATGGCTATATCAGCCTGCTCTTCTTTTTCACTTGGGGAGGCGATCTCCTTAGGCATCGGGTGATCGGATGATTGGGCGATCGGGTCATCTGGCCATCGGGTCATTGAAGAACAGTCCGTTGCCCGTGGTAAGTTGTCCGTTGCAAGGGACTCGCGGAGATCGTGAGCGTTAAGCCACTGACAACGGACCATGGACAGTCTCTAAATGACCCGATGGCCAGATGACCCGATGATGCAATTTTCTTATTGGGGTCTCGGCGGGACTAGCATTTCGCGGAAGACGAGGGTCTCGAATATCGCCAGGACGTGCTTGCGGTAGCTGAGCATCCGCTCCACCATGCCGTGATACAGGGGATCGTGCTGTGCCAAACGCTGCCAGCGCTCCAGCACGTGGGGAGGGACGTCGATGTCTTCCCGCAGCTTTTGCAGCGGGTGCCCGCGCAAAAAGAGACCGTAGAAAAACGCTGCCTCTTGTTGCGGTTCGGCGAATTGGAGGTTCGCAGTTGCCATACACTCAGCTACCCAAAGACAATTCTAACCAGAAAAAATTCCGGTGCGCCAGCAAAATTCTTTCCCTGTGCCCCCAGGCGGAAATATAATGATAAACCCATTGTCAAGCCCCAATCAGTGTTCATGCGGGTCCGAAGGCCTTGCCCAAGCAATTAAGGTGCCAGATTGGGGGTGGCATTCAAATTGCTTGGACCTCGGCCAATTGCAAATCTTCTTCACCCCCGGTAAAATCACTAAGTGGGTATGATCCCGGAAAACCTTCAGATCGAAGACGCCGCCCTGCTGCCGATCGCGGAAAAAGTGTCAGCGGGCGAGCGCCTGAGCTTTCAGGAGGGCGTAGCGCTTTACCATTCCGCTGATCTGCTCGCCCTCGGTTACTTGGCCCATCAGGTTCGGGTGAGATTACATGGGATGCGTACCTACTTTAACGTTAACCGGCATATTAATCCCACCAACGTCTGTGTGGCGAGTTGCAAACTCTGCGCTTTTGGCCGCAAACCCGACGGGCCCGGCGCTTACACTATGGCGCTGGACGAAGCCCTCCGCATAGCAGGGGAGAACTGGTCAGAAGCGGTCACCGAATTCCATATTGTCGGTGGGCTGCATCCGGACCTGACGTTCGATTACTACCTTGACCTCCTGCGCGGCCTGAAGCAACGTTTCCCGAATGTCCATCTCAAAGGATTCACGGCGGTCGAGGTTGGTTACTTTTCCCATGTTACGCGGATCTCGATTCGCGATGTGCTCGAGCGCCTGAAAGACGCAGGGCTCGACTCGCTGCCCGGCGGGGGGGCGGAAATTTTCGCGCCTGCGGTGCGCCGCGTGATTTGCGACCACAAGATTGGCGCCCACACTTGGCTGAAGGTGCATCGCCTGGCGCACGAATTGGGCATGCACACAAATGCCACGATGCTTTACGGGCACATCGAGTCAGCCGAGGACCGCGTCGACCATCTGCTGCAACTGCGGAAGCTTCAGGATGAGACACACGGCTTCCAGACGTATATCCCGCTCGCATTTCATCCCGCCAACACCGAGTTGGGGAAATTGGTTGAACACGATGAGACGAGCGGTTTTATGGATTTGAAGAATGTGGCCGTGGCGCGGCTGCTGCTCGACAACTTTCCGCACATTAAGGCTTACTGGATTATGATGACGCCGCGCTTGGCACAAGTGGCTCTGCGCTTTGGCGCCGACGATCTGGACGGCACGGTGGTGGAAGAAAAAATCTATCACGACGCCGGAGCAACAACACCGCAGGCGATGACCCGCCAACAGCTTGTCCGCCTGATTCGCGAGGCGGGCTGCGAGCCCTTTGAGCGCGACACGCTCTACCGCCCCGTTACGCGCACAGAAACCAGCGTCACCGTTCAGGTGTGACGCCAAGTGAATCCCCACTTCCGGTCTTCGCGCATCCCTTAAAACCGAGCCGAAGGGGCAACGAAGCAGCTTTACAGATTTGTGGAAACGCTTAATCTTTTTCCAATCTTAGCTTCATATTTCTCTTGACAAGACAAAATCTTTGAGCTAGAATACTAGCCCAACTTCCACGGTCTCCGGCGAGCTTTCGCCGGTATCGAAAAGCAAGGTCTCCGTTTTCAGCAATAGGTACCCACAACTGCAAAATAGTGACGAATAGTTGTATGATTTCTCTTGACTTAAGAGGATTGGGTGATATATGTAGTGTCCTGTGTACATCCGTAAAACCACCAAGTCGCACAAGGGCAAAACCTACACCAACTATCTCCCGGTCGAATCCGTGTCGACCCCCAAGGGCCCTCGCCAGCGCATCATCTGCTCGCTCGGCAGCCTCGCCCCCGCGCCCTCCGAACAGTGGCTCGATCTGGCCCACCGCCTCGAAGCCCGCTTGCAGGGGCAGACCTCCCTGGCGGCAGCCGACCCCCAACTTGAAGCGCTGGCCACCCAGGTGCGTCGCGCCCGCGGAGTCCGCACGAAGCCCGCGGAGGCCTCGCCGGTAGCGCGCCCCAGGCTGGCGGTCGATAGCGAGCGGATCAGCATGGAAGAGGCCCGCGAGGCGGGCTCGGTTCATGTCGGCCACCAGATGTGGCAACAGTTGGGACTGAACGAGATCTTGGCGGGGGCGGGACTTTCGGACCGTGCTTGCCAACTCACCGAAGTCATGACGCTGAACCGCCTGATCTTCCCTCTTTCCGAACACGCCATGCCGGATTGGATCGAACGCACGGCTCTGGGCGATATTTTGGGAACGGACTTTTCCACCCTCAACGACGAAGCGTTGTACCGCAACTTGGACCGGCTCCATCCCAACCGGGAGGCCCTCGAAGGGGCGCTGGCAGAACGGGAGAAGACCCTGTTCAACTTGGACGACACTTTGTATCTCTACGACCTGACTTCGACCTACTTCGAGGGGGAAGCCTTGGGCAATCCCCAGGCGAAGCGCGGCTACTCGCGGGACAAGCGGCCGGATGCCAAACAGGTGTTGGTGGGGTTGGTGCTGGACGCCGACGGCTTTCCCCAAGCGCACGAAATCTTCGAGGGTAACCGCCAGGATCGCACCACGGTCAAGGAGATGCTGGATACCCTGGAGAAGCGTGTGGGGCGGAAACCCGGCGCGACGGTGGTGGT
>Ga0187876_1000356_pt1 | contig 49049 bp, 37 predicted proteins | sample June2016WEW_17_4_FD_133000 | JGI IMG/M metagenome (GOLD analysis project Ga0187876, IMG submission 133000) | Peatland microbial communities from SPRUCE experiment site at the Marcell Experimental Forest, Minnesota, USA - June2016WEW_17_40 | ecosystem: Environmental > Terrestrial > Soil >... | reverse complement strand
CGCCTTTTCACCTTGTCCGGTCGCTTGCAGCGCCTTGTAATAACTGAGTTCCGCCGCGGTCAGTTTGTAGACACGCGGGCCGGGCGTAGCAGTAGCTTTCGTTCGTTTTTTTGCCATTTCTGACTTCCTTTCGATGGGGTTCTTTGCTGCTTACTGGTGAGTCGTTCGCGTGTTCCTGGGGATCTCTTTCGGGTCGGTGAATCCAGGCTCGCCAAACTGATTTCCGCAACTGGAACACCGCCATCCGCCAGAGGAAACCGGCGCGCAGCAAACGGCGCTACATTCGGGGCATGTAGGCCGTCCGCCCGCTGGCGCCACGGGGATCTTCGGCACTGCGCCGCACGTTGCGAACATGGCCCTGTCGGCGGCCATTTTCATGCGCTCACAAGCGGCAGTATCTCGTGAGATGTCATCCAAAAACACGGTCAAACCGTAACGAAGGCCATTGGAGAGCCGGTTCAGGGCCTGCGAGCACGCGTCAACCATATCGTCATTTTTCCCGGAAGGGAACGCCGCGCACTCTTCGATGAATACATCAACCCACGACGCCAGCGCGGGGTGAGGAAGAAAAACATTTCCGGCTTCAACCTGTGGGCTTACGGCTTGCACGCGCGCCTGTTTGCCGCCAAGGGCCTTGACTCCGATCAGGCCAGGAACTTCATGGCGAAGCGTGTCCAGGATCGCCTCTCCGTTCGCTGCCTCTTCGATCAGCGTTTTGTCAGCCGCTGGCCACTTCTCCCGAAGCGCTTTGACGGCCGCCAAGGTGCGCGTGAAGCTCATGCGCTCGCGTACAGAATCCAGTAGAAAGCGGTCTGCCTTCTTCGCTGCCCATACCTGCCCTGCAACGTAATCGCTGGTCGCGAGATCCTTGAACGCGCAATCAAAACTGGCCAGCATTTCATCAAAATCTGCCGGAAGCTCGATGGGCCGGATCTGCTGGGTGCTGCCATCGGGCAAGCGCACCGCCACGGGCCGGAGGTCCATACCCTTCGGTTCCCAGTAGCGCCACCAATGCCGGGCCAAGATTCCGCCACCGGCCGGTGAAGGCCGCTGCTGGTATTGGGCGCTATAAGCCCAACTTCCGAGCATGACCTTTGTCGCCGCGATTTCCGTAGGGCCGATCCGTTCAGGCCAGAGCAGCGCGCCCAGTTCCGTTCTGGGGTCACTCCAGCCGATGGACGTGACGCGCTTGTCGCCTTCCCATTCGGCCGGTAACGACAGATGTTCCCAGCCGCCCTGCTCCAGGACATGGCCGGATAAGTCGTCCTGGTGGATGCGCTGTCCAACGATGACCCGCGCCGTTGTCTTTGGATCGTTCGCGCGGGTGCTCCAGACCTGATCGTGCCAGTCGAGCACGCCCTTGCGCACATCGTCAGACTCTGCCGTTGTCACGTTGTGGGGATCGTCACAGATAAGCCGGTCGCCGCCTTGGCCGGTTGCCGAACCTCCAGTACCTAGAGCGATGCGATGGCCGCCGCGGTCGTTCTCAACACTGCCTTTGAGGTTCTGGTCGCCAGCGAATTGAAACACGTGACCGAAAGCTCGCTGGTACCAAGCGCTTTGAATCAGGCGCCGCGATTTCACACTGTCACGGACGGCCAGGCTTTCAGCGTATGATGCGAACAGATACCGCAACTCTGGCCATCTCGCCCACTCCCAGCACGGCCATAAAACTGAAACGATCAGACTCTTGGTATGCCGCGGCGGGACGTTGATAAGCAACCGTTGGATCTGCCCCTTGCTCACCGCCTCAAGATGTTCCGATATCGAGTCCAGGTGCCATCCCCAGATCAATGGCGACGGCTCCACTATCGGCCAGGCTGCCTTGATGAACTCCCTCAGGGAGCGCCGGCAGAGTTCCGCCTGTAGGTTCTGGAGCTGTTCCTGTGGCGCGCTCAAGAATTGCTTGAAGGTCTCGGAGTTCTGCGTCGGACAGTCGTTTGAAATCGAATCCGCCATTGTCCACCTCGTGCGTGAGTTTGAGCTGCGTCGCCTGTGGCGATAGCCTCTGGAGAAGTAACTGCACGGCCCAAGGTTCCGCTCGCCGGGCCGCCTTCCATAGAATCTCTGCCGCCTCTTGTGCTGTTCCTTCCCCAAGCAATGCGGTATATAGCGACGCCTCAAATTCACGTCGTGTCTTGGGTTGGCCGGCCGGATTGCCGCTCTGTTGCTTGTGCCAGCGCGTATCGATTCCTACCGGATGGCCAGGCAAAAACCTTCCGGCCGCATCGCGGATTCTTGCTTTCATCGTCCCCCCAAAGAAAAGGGCCATCCCCGAAAGGATGGCCCGGTATCAATCTCGATCTGCGGAACGCTACTCCGTGAGGCCCTTGCAGCCCAGTTTCGTTCTGGCCTCACGCTCGGTGAGCAGTCGTTCCCGCGCGTCCGGTGGAAACTCTTTCAGGTGCTCTGCCGGGATGACCTGCCCAATCACCTCGCCACCTGGCCAGATGCCCAGCTTGCGCGCGTTCATGACAGCGCCGCGCACGTTGGCGCCCTTCACCACGCAGGCGCCGCGGAACTCGCTGTCTGTCGCGAACGAAAGAAACATCCATGGCTGCGCGCGTCTCATTGCGTCACTTCCGCGCGCGCCTGAATCGCACGCTGCACAGTACCGTGGGAGAGCCCCAGAGCGTCCTTAATCTCGCGGATGCTCTTGCCGCTGTCCTTGAGCGCCCAAATCTTGGAGCGATCAACCACGAGCCTCCTACGGCCTAAAACCTTGCCTTCAGCGCGTGCCCTTGCCAGGCCGGCGTGAATGCGCGCCCGGATGCGCTTACGTTCAAGCTCCGCAATCTTCGCCACGAACGCCGCGAGCAGATCCCCGAACTCGCCAAGCGTGTCAATGAAGGGCTCCTGGTAGCTGCGGTACTTCACACCGTAACCGGAGAGCCTTTTCAGGTTCGTGAGCACCGGAATGATGCCTTCCCGGCTGAACCTGTCCACAGACCAGAACAGCAGCACGTCGAACTGACGCTTTGAGGCCGATTCCATCATGCGAAGGAACTCCGGCCGGTCTGCCTTGGACCCGCTCTCACGATCAACGTACTCTGTGGTCACTTCCCAGCCCTGGGTTGCGGCAAACTCCCGCAACTGGCGCAACTGGTTTTCCGGATTCTGAAGCCCGCGTTCCTTCCGGGTCGAAACCCTTGCGTACAAAACACAGCGTAGTTTCTTCATGCCTTACAGTGTACCACAATCAGATGTTTCTGGCAAGACAAAAACAGTGCAACGAGGCGATTACTTGCAACGCGCGCGTAGCTCCGGACGCGGAATGATTCTGGTACAGCCGCCCGCCGGCCAAGATGGTAACCGCCCTGCACGCGCCCTGCTGCCTGCCTCAGCCGGGACTGGGACGCGGGGGCGGAACACTGCTTAGCCTGTTGGGCGCTCTTTAGCCGCACCCGGCAGATCGCTCTGCCGGCAGGAATAGCGGGCGACCTTAAGCTTTTCAATTTTGATCCCACGCTGTTCCGCTGATTCGAGTGAGTCTCGCCAAGCGTCGCTTGACCATGGGCCGATTGCCTGATCGCATTCGACGAAAAGCTCGTGCAGCGTTCCTATGAGTTCGGTGTTTTCGGGGACAACGGCCCGAGTTTCGGGGTGGTCTAGTCGCCACCACACCTGCCGAACAACTAAATCATCCCCCCATGGCCTTGGAGCGGCAGGACGCTGAACGGAAATGTAGTCTCCCACGCTCGGCACCTCCGGTAGCTCGCATTGAAGCGACCAATCCGGCTTAAGACTTCCGGGTTCTCGCGCCAAGAGAGTGATCTTTACCATACCTAAACCGCCCTTCACTACAGAGCATATCGCGCGCCTTATGCCATTGGGGCGCCCAGCGACGCGGGGCGCCCGTCAACACTCGGCGCTATCAGCCGTCGGCAAGAATAGGCAGTCCGGTGTCCCACAGTTCGAACTCGGGCAGTAAAGAAAAACTGCGGTTCATGAGAGCGCCGGATGGCTCGCATTGATGGCCACTCGTTACGACTCCGATGATTCCTTGGCTGGGTCCTCCGGCCGTTCGGTTGATAATATAGCCGCACGCGTCCGGGATGGGTCCCCACGAGATTCTGTTGAAAGCTGCGCTACTCAGCGCGGGGGTGTTTTTCACGCTCGCCACTGGGGAGGTGGTTGAGATCGTTCCAAGCGCCGAAATCGCTTGGACGGTGTACGAATACGTAGTGGTCCCATTCGGAGTGGCGATAGCGGTCACTTGCACCACCGGCGCGGCCAATCCGGGAACGCCCAACGTGGTGGTCTCCAAAAGTCGGAGCAGGTCCAGCGGCCTGACTTGCGCGCCCGTGGGCATCAGGCCTGCGGGCAAATTGGTCGGAAACATGAGTTTTTCTCCTTTGGTTTCTTTCGTTTACGCGGCCTCGTCGGCCGGCTTGACCACAACCACGGCGATGGCCTTGATTCCCTTAGAGCAGGCCCCGTAAGAAAATTCTATGACGTCGCCTTTCACCAGCTCTCGGTAACCATCCATCTCCAGGTCAACCTGATGGCAAAATACATTGCGGCCGCCGCTTGCCGGCCTTAGGAACCCGTAAGTCCCTCTCCAATCGACAACGACACCAGTGTGCCTTTCTTCGTTTTCCATTTGATTCCTCTTTTCCCTCGTTTCCTTGGGGCCTAGGAGCCCCGTGTGCAATCGATGCCGTCAGCCCGCCGGTTACCTTGCCCCAGGTGCGGGAAGGCTACGCCACGCTGACGCTTTCCGCAGCACCGGGGCATTCAGGCCCGAGGCTGGATTGGCGCGTGAGCCGTTCGGCCGCGTTCTGAAAATGTGGGCAGAACTGCGGGGCCGCGTATTCGTTCCGTTCCCTCTGGCCGAAACGCCAGATCGCCATCAGCTCGGGAAACGTCTCTACTTCGGCGAGTTCTGTGATGATCCCCTTGGTGCGCTCCGCTTCCGGTTTCCCGCGCATCGTTGGCTATCTGTCGTTCGCGTGCTGCCGATCCAGCGCGCGTAGCGCCTGGCCGCGCTCGCAATTGCACCGTCCCCATCCGCGCTCGTTCCCGTCACTGTCCAGGCCGTAATCGATCCAGTTACCGCCGCTGTGATTATCCCGGCATCGCTCGCACGGCGCCGGCAGAGTTCCATCCGTGGTAGCGCTACCGTGGATGGTTTGCGCCAGCGTCACCAGGTCCGCAACCTTCGGCGCAACGGTCTGGGTGTCAAGCCAGTGATCGATCATTCGCCCGGCGTGCTTGTGATCGCTAGCCAATCGATGCAGCCGCTCTACCAACAGCCCGCGCAGTTCCGCATCCGCCGGGAAGAAATCGAGCCCTGCACATTGCCTCAAGAGTTTCTTGCACGTCTCACAGCCGGCCTTATCGCGTTCCATTGCCCACCCCCACTCCTGCCCAACTTGCATCGATGGCCGCTTGCCTTCGTTGCTCTGGTGTCAGCGGCGCCGGCCGCGGCTTGCCTTGCCGAGTCCATGGCCGGCCCTTCAACCAATTCGCAGGGAAGGGAACCATCTTGACCTCACGCTCTGCCCAGTCCAGCCGCTCCGCCTTGAGGCATGGAATCACCCGATCCCTGATGTCCGCATCCGTCAGACCTTGGCTCACCGCTTCCATGCAGGCCTTATCCCAGTCCCCCTCGTTCAAGGGTTTCCCGCTCGACTCATAACTGGTTCGGAACTCATCCCAGACTTCAGGCGAAATTCCCTTCAGCAGTAAAGGTTCTGTCTTCTGAGATTCAGATACAGATTCAGATATAGATTCAGACTCAGACGCGCGTATAGATACGTTTGGCCTACGTTCGTAGCGCGTTCGAACCGATTCCGTAGCACGTTCGCTTTTCAGGATGGCGTGCGCCCTCTCCTGTTCTTGGCGAGGATTCACCATCCTTGATGGATCGGATTCGGAAGGCGTGAAGCATTGTCCGACTCGCGGCCAGATCCGGTCCAGGTATGATCGCTTGACCTTCATCAGTCTGGCCAACTCATCGAGATCCGCAGGCAGTCCGTTGTTCGTCCACGATTTGTTGAGACACCTGTGAAAGAAACCGAGTTCGCTGTCCGTCATTGACGCGTAGCGCTCATCCGATTCAGCGTCCGCTGGGTACCACTTGAAAAATGGCATTCGCACTTTGTTTTGCCCCTCCTGAGGCTCTGCTCCTGACGTTAAAATGAGCGGCGCCAGGCCGGGCCAGGAGTACCGGCTTTATCGCCTCGCGAAAAGCTAGGCGCCGCTCAACACGTACACCCCGATTTACAAACTGGGGTGAAACTTCAGAATGGCCGTTCCGCTGCCTGAGGCTGGCCAGGAACGCGCCGCCGGGCATCTACGCTACCGCGCTGCCCATTAGTGCCCGATTCACGTCACAGTGCCCAACAACCGCCCAAACGATTAGACGTGTTTTCAATTAGTTGCGACAGGCTATCACGTCGAATCAGTGGCTGATATACCTTGACACGGTAGAGGTCTGGCGTTCGAGTCGCCACGGGCCCACCACTGTTTCAATCGCTTGCGGCCCGCGGCTTGGTCTACCAGAAATATTGCTTGACGACCTTCGGCGAACTGGGCGCGCCCGAGATCACTTTCACGTGCAGGACGAGTTGCAGGTTCTTTTTCTGCCAGCCAGGGGGCGCCCCGCGCAACGCTTCGGCCATCAGGTCGGGATTGGTCACCAGGTCGGCCGCCGCGTCGGTGCCGTACTGGGTGATGCCGGCGAGCTCCACCAACATGGCGTGCGTATCGGGATGGAAGACGCGCGAGACGATGGCATAGTCTTCGGTGGTGTGCCGGTCGCGCGGGAGCACGGGCAACACCCAGTCGGTAGCCTTGCCATCGTCGGTGATTCCGGCCGGGCGGCGGAAGCCGTCGACGAAAAAGCGCATCTGGTTGCTGATCTGCTTCCACTTCGTGTACGAGAACCCGACCAGGATGGCTGGGCCGGAGCGAAGGTCGACGAAGGAAACCTCGTTGCCGAGCTTGACACGATAGGGGCGGCCGAGCCGCGTGAGCATGGCAGTGAGGCGGGAGGTGGCGATGAGATCGCCGCCGCCTACGAACTGGTCGGTCAGAAGGGTGAAGTCGTCAACGTGCGACGGCGGCGTGATCGACGGGTCGATATCGACGCCGTAGACCGGCACGTAGGCCGCGCACAGTTGCAGTGGTGACGATCCCTTCAGGACCGGTGCCCAGAACTCATTGAGTGGCGTAGACGCGGGGCGGCTCAAGGTCCAGGCCAGGGCGGCCACGGCGGCCAGGGCCATTGCCGCCAGCGCCGCGCGGCGCGGCGTCACCGCGGATTGGCTGCGTGGCGCCGCGGCCGGCAGCGGCGCCGCGGCCGGAGTTGCGTCCGCGTACAGCGCGGACGGCGCGAATGGCGGCCCGTTCACCAGATGGAATTCGGGAATGTAGGTTCCCGAAGGTAACTCGATGCGTACCGGGTTATGAGCCCCCTGATCGGAATAATAGAGGCCCAGCCGTTTGCGAACTTCACCGGCCTTGACGCGGACGGTCGCATCGTCGCTGGGGTCGTAGCTGGTGGGCCGGCCGAAAACCTCGATGCCGATGGTGCGCTCTTTGAGCATGTCGCCGTGGCCCTGTAGCGTGTTTTCGACCACGTAACGGAGGAAGTCCTGGCTGCGCTTGCTGGCACGGAACTCGTGACAGGCGAGGACGCGGCTCAATTCCTCGCGAACCTGCTCTTCGGTCACTGACGGGGCCTGCCCCCCGTCCGACGCCGACCCTGGAGAAAACCCCGGAGAATGTCCCTGCGACATCGGCCCACTCAACTCTAACCCGATTGCTGGTCCGATTCTACCAGATCCGCTGCAATGCGCTCGCATATGCTGAAAACAGTAGTGTTCGGTTGTGGTAACGAACCGGCCGCAACAGCTTCGCAACCGTTCGGTACTGGACATCCAGGCCGCCGGCGGCTCAGATTGGAATTTGAGCACCATGTCGAAAATGCTGGAAGAGACACGCCAGCAGCCGGAAGCGCTGTCGGACACTTTGGAGGATGGGGCCATCCGGTTGCGCGACTTTCGCCACCGCCTGGAGGCCAACCGGCCACGGTTGGTGATTCTGGTGGCTCGCGGCACCTCGGACAACGCAGCGCAGTTCGGCCGCTATCTGATCGAGATCACCACCCACATCCCGGTGTCGCTGGCGGCGCCATCGGTGCTGACCCTCTACGCCAGCCCGCTGGATTTGCGCGATGTGCTGGTGGTGGGGATTTCGCAATCGGGCGAATCGACCGATACCAACGCGGTGCTGGCGGACGCGCGCAGCCGGGGCGCGATTACACTCGGAATCACGAACGAGTCCGGCAGCACGATGGCGGAGATCTCGGAGTACACGCTGCTGGCGCGGGCCGGCAAGGAAGAGAGCGTGGCCGCCACCAAGACCTACACATGCCAGCTCCTGGCGCTGTACCTGGTGGCCTATGCGCTGGGCGGCGAGGTGTCCTTCGACGCGCTGCGCCAGTTGCCCCAGTGGATGGAAGACGTGCTCGAGATCGAAGAACGCGTGGGTGAGATCGCCGAGCGTTACATGTTCATGACGCGCGCGGTCACCGTGGGCCGCGGCTTGAATTACGCCAATGCGCTCGAGTTCGGCTTGAAGCTGATGGAGACGTGCTACGTGGTGACCGAGCGGTTTTCTTCGGCCGACCTGATGCACGGGCCGATCGCGCTGGTCGAGCACGCGTTTCCGGTCTTCGTCTTCGCTCCGGCTGGAGTCACTTGGCAATCCATTTCCGCCGTGGTAGACATGCTGGAGGAACTGAAGGCCGAGACGCTGGTGATCACCGACGAGAGCAACACCGAGGCCTGCGCCAAGCCTGCGCGCCTCATCCGGCTTCCGCATCCGCCGGGCAACTGGGGCGGCGTGCAGGATTTGTACACGCCCATTCCGTACATCGCGCCGGCGCAACTGTTCGCCGCGCAACTGGCGGAGATCAAGGGGCTGAACCCGGATCGGCCGAGGCTGCTGCACAAAATCACAAGAACGATGTAGAGGCCCAGACTCCCTGAACGCTGCGACTCTGAACGCCATCCGAGCCACGACCGTCAACGAGTGGTCGATGGCCCAGAGCAGGACGCACCACCTCTAAGCACAGAAGCCTTGCACCGTGACTGCTCAGCCCATCACCACTTCGACCTTGTGGACTGTTCCCGCTGCTTGCGGCGGAATCGGGCCTCTCTGCGGCCGTCCATCGAGAGCCACCTCTTTGACGCCCTTCTCGACGCCCTTCGGATTTGTCACCGTGATGTCGAAGCTTGCGCCGCGCCACTGCCGGCTGACCTGAAACTCTTTCCACGCGGCCGGAATGCACGGGTCGATCAAGAGCCCTTCGAAGCTCAACCGGATGCCCAGTATCCAGCGTGTCACCGCGGTATAATTCCAGCCTCCGCTGCCGGTGAGCCACGGGTGGCGGGCGCGGCCATAGGCAGTGTGGTCGCGGCCCATCACGAACTGGCAGTATGAGTAGGGCTCGGCTTCGCGGATTTCGATTTGCTCGTTCTGGTTATAGGGGAGCAGGGCGTCGTAGAATTTTATGGCACGCGCGCCGCGGCCCAGCTTGCATTCGGCGATCACCGCCCAGGGGTTGGGATGGCTGAAGATAGCGGCGTTTTCCTTGATGCCTTTGTACACGCGGGCCACGAAGCCGGTGTCGTCGTCGGGTTTGGAGAAAGCGGGCCATAGCAGGTGAATGCCGTAGGCGGAGTAGAGATGGCGGTCGATGGCGTCCATCGCGGAGTGGGCGCGCTCGCGCGATGCGGCGTCCGAGACCACCGCCCACGTGTTGCTCTCGATGAAGATCTTGCCTTCGTCATTCGCGCGCGAGCCGATCTTGACGCCTTTGGCGGTGATGCCGCGTATGTACCACTCGCCGTCCCACAGTTCCTTTTCGCAGGCCGCCTTCACCCGTTCCGCCAGCAGGCCGTATTGGTGTGCGTCTTCGCGCCGGCCGAGGTATTCGGCGGCCTCGACGAAAGCGCGGAGTGCCCAATGATGCAGGAAGGAAACCATCGCGCTCTCGCCGCCGCCTAGATTGAGACAGTCGTTCCAATCCGCGCGCAGACCTTTGCAGATGCCCGTGGGCCCGACCTGCTCGGCGGAAAAATCCAGCGCGCGTTTGAGGTGGTCGTAAACGGTGGCTTCGCCGGCGTCGGCAAACGGCACCATCTGATCGAACAGCGCCACCTCGCCGGTCTCCTTCACGTATTCGCAAACGGATGGCACCAGCCACAGGGCATCGTCGGAACAGACGTCGGCGATGCCGTGGATTCGGCTCTTGCGGTCGGGCGTCGGCGTGACGGTGGGGGATTTGAACTTGGGGGCTTTCTGCCTCTCGGGGTCGAACCAGTCGGGATCGAAGAGGTGGAGTCCGTAACCTTGGCCAACCTGGCCTTGCAAAAGTTCGATGATGCGCTGGCGGCACTTCGCTGGGTTGGTGTGGGCCACGCTCATGATGTCCTGGGAAGTGTCGCGATAACCCAGGCCTGTGCGCCCGCCGACCTCGATGAACGACGCGAAGCGCGACCAGACCACACAGGTCTCCGCCTGGTAAAGAGTCCAGGTGTTGATCATGGTGTCGAGCCCGGGGTGAGGCGTCTGGCATTGGAAGATGGCCAGTTTGTTTTGCCAGTGCCGGCGGAGGGCTTCGAAAGCACGGTCGACGTTGGCGGGAATGGAATACTTCGCCCGCACTTGCCGGCCCGTGCTGCGCGGGCCCACGCCGAGCATGAAAACCAGGCGGGCCTCTTCGCCGCTAGTCAGCGAGATTCGCTTGTGGAGCGCCCCGCAGTGGTTCCCGCCCAGTTCCGTGCTGCCGCTGCAATGCCCTCGCTCCACCGCGAGGGGGTTGGTCTCCGTGCGGTATGGGCCGAGGAAGCTGTCGCGCATCGAGTCGAAGCTATCCGGATCGAAGCTGGCCGCGAAGTAGTGGAACGTCTCGGGTTCGTAGAAGAAGTCGTATTCGATAATGCCGTCTGCGAAGCTGGAGCCGCTGGCGTACAGGCTCATCTGCAGGTTCTGATTGTCGATTTCGATGTGGTGAAACGAAAACTCCAGATAAGAGTAGACGCCGATCTGGCGCGGCGTTGAGCCCTCGTTCCGTATGCGGACGTCCCACAGTTCCACGTCATCGCCGAGCGGGATGAAAATGGTTTGCTCGGCGTGCAGGTCTTGATAGTCACAAGAGAACTTCGAGTAAGAGAGACCATGGCGGCATTCGTACCGGGCTTGCGCCAGGTCTTTGCCAACCGGCTGCCAGGAAACGGACCAGTAATCGCCGCTCAATTCGTCGCGAAGGTAAACGTAATGGCCGGGGCGGTCAAGCGGAACGCCATTGGGCCGGAACCGTGTAATCCGCCGGTGCTCCGCGTGCTTGTAAAACGAGTAGCCGCCGGCGTTGTGCGAAAGCACGGTGCACAGGTTTTCGACGCCGATGTAGTTGGTCCAGGAGACGGGGACATCGGGACGTTCGATGACGTATTCGCGGGCGGCGTTGTCGAAGTGACCGTAGCGCATGTGTGTTCTCAGGCCTTCGCGAACTGGCGCAGCCACTCGAGCAGCTCGGCGGCTTTTTCCGGCGAATCGGCCTCCACCGAAAGGCGCAGCACGGGCTCGGTCCCGGAAAAGCGCAGCAGCGCCCAGTTGTCGTCTTCCAGGTACAGCTTGGTGCCATCCATCTGCGAGATTCTCAGCACCCGGTACGAGGCGGCGCGGTCGCTGGGAGCTTCGCGCAAGCGGCGTGGAATGGCGACGCGCATTTCGGGCGTGGCGGGAATGCTCTCTTCCGCCTGGTAGAGGCGGCCGGTGAGAGAGTAGACCCGCTCGCGCAGTTGAGAAATCTTCTGGCCGGTCTTGGCAAGCATCTCCACCACCAGTGCGCAGGCGAAGATGCCGTCTTTGCCCAGGATGTGGCCGCGAATGGTGAGGCCGCCGGAGGATTCGCCTCCCAGCACCGCGCCGTGCTCCACCATCGCGGTCACTACGTGTTTGAAGCCCACCGGCACTTCGTAGCACTCCTCGCCCAAACGGTGGGCGAGGCGGTCGAGCAGGTGCGTGGTGGAGAGATTGCGGACCACGCCGCCCAGATCGCCGCGCACTTCATGCAGGTACCAGTAGAGGAGCAGCAGGAGATCGTTGACCGAGACATATTCGCCGCGCTCGTCCACGATCGCGATGCGGTCGGCGTCGCCGTCCATCGCCAGGCCGAGGTCATAGCCGTCATCGCGCATGGTGGAGCTGAGAAGCCGCAGAGCTTCTGGATTGGGAGCGGGCGAGCGGCCGCCGAACAGCGGGTTGTGGCGCTCATGAATAAACGTCACCCGGCAGCGTGCCTCCGTCAGGACCGTGCCGAGAGTAAGTTGGCCGACGCCGTACATGGGGTCGACGATCACTTTCAGCGCGGCGTTGCGTATCGCTTCCAGGTCGATCAGGGCTTCAACGGCGTCCACGTACTCGTTGGTGAACTCGCGGCGTTCCACAATGCCGGCCTCGAGCGCCAGTTCCAGCTCCAGTTTGATGACTTGCTGGGGAGTAAGTGCGTTGGTTTCGATTTCGATCCGCCGGGTTTCGTGATCGAGGAGCAGCGAGCCATCGCCGTGAAAGACCTTCAGGCCGTTCCACTCGGGTGGGTTGTGGCTGGCGGTGAAGGCTAGACCGTAAGCGCAGCCCCGGCGAGCGGTGGCATAAGTGATCAGCGGCGTGGGCGCGTCCTCGGTCAACAGGATAGCGGCCACATTATTGCCCGCAAAAACCTCGGCGGCGGCTTCGGCGGCTTGCCGCGAAAGAAAGCGGCGGTCATAGCCGATAATCACGCCGCGCTTTTCCTGGCCCCTGCGGGTGATCTCGTTGGCCAGCGCCTGGCACAGCCGGCGGACGTTATGCATGGTGAAGCCTTCACCGATGATGGCGCGCCAGCCGCCGGTACCGAACGCAATCACGTTCTGCTCCTCCTGGCGGCGCGGGCGGTAGAGGCGCTTTTGCAGGATGAATTCCGCCCGTGCCAGGTCCTCGGCGTTGTTGACGCCTTGCACTTCGTCGGGATCGTATATCTGGTAGCTTTCCACGCGCAGCCCGGAGCGGATCAGCTCGTGAACGCAGTCGGTCAAGCGCAATTCGTCGTCCACCGGCGACGGCGAGAGCCGCGCCAGCGCGGTGGAGATGACCCGGGCATCCACCACGTAGGCGCCCACGTTCACCTCGCGAATTTCGCGAATCTGGGCTGTGGCCTCAGTGTCTTCGATGATGTCGATGATGCGGCCGGCGGCGTCGCGGATGATGCGGCCGTAAGGAAGCGGGCGGCCGGCCACAGCGGTGAGCAGTGTGGCGTGCGCTTCTTTCAGCCTGTGGCGGTTGAGCAAGCCGCGAATCGAACCCGGCCGGAACAGCGGCGTGTCTCCGTACAGGATCAGCAGATTGCCGTGAAAGTCCGCGAGCAGCGAAACCGCCTGGCGGACGGCATCCCCGGTGCCGAGCGGGTTTTCCTGAACCACGTAGCGATACCGCTCGCCGAGGTGCGTCCGCACTTCATCCTGGCGGCTGCCCACCACGATGTAGATGTCCTCGGGCGGCACGTTTTCCAGCGCGTTTTCGACGACGCATTCCAGAACGCTGCGCTCGCCGAGGGGTTGCAGCAGGATGGAGTTGCCGGCGGCGAGGATCACCGCCTTCAAAGGGCTCGCGCCGGCCGCGGCCTCCGCGCCGCGGTCGCTGGTTACGATGCCGGTTGCTGTGTCAGACACGAGTTGCCTCTGCCTCCTGACGGTTGGTTTCCTTCGCCCGCCGTCCCACCGGGATGAAGCGCGACAGCACGAGAGCCGGAACCGACGAGATTAGTACCCATACGAAAAACTTCTGATAGCCGAGCGCCATTTGGATTTTTCCGCTTACCGCCCCTGGAATCATCAGCCCCAGGTTCATCAGCGAATTGGCGAACGCGTAGTGTGCCGTCTGGTATCTACCGGGTGCGATTTCCTGCATCATCAAAAGCATGATGCCCACGAAGCCGAACCCGTAACCAAACATCTCCACGCTCATCGCCGATCCAATCAGCACGTGATTAGTAGGCCGCACCGTGCTTAAGTACACATAGGCAAGGTTGGGGAAGTTCATGGCGCAGATCAGCGGCAGCAGGGCCCGCCGCAGGCCAAGCCACGACGTGAAGTACCCGCCCAGAACCGTGCCCGTCAGAAACGCCACCGTGCCGAAGGTGCCGTAAATCGTTCCGAACTGGTCCATGGTCAAACCCAGGCCGCCCGCCGAGCGCTTGTCCACCAGGAACAGCGGGCCGATGGTGACTACCTGCCCTTCGCCGGCTCGATACAGAAGGATGAAGATCAGCAACAAATAGATGTTCGGCTTTTTGAGAAAGCTGATCAGCACGTCCCAGAACGTGGCGGCGATTTCATGGAAACTCCCGGAACGGCGGGCCGCGCCGCCGGTGGGCAGCACACGCGCGTGATACAGGCTCAACAGCATGAGAATCAGCCCCATGGTGGCGAAGATGGCCATCCACGCATGCGGCACGTCCATGCGCGCCTCCAGGACGCCCGCCAGAATGATCAAACCGCCTTGCGAAAATAAGCGCGCGACGCTGTAGAAGCCGCTCTGCCAGCCGGCGTAGGCGGCCTGCTCCTTCGAAGAGAGACTGGCGATGTAGAGGCCGTCGGCAGCAATGTCGTGAGTGGAAGAACAGAAAGCTACCACCGCGAAGAGGGCGATCGTGTACAGAAAATAACCGGGCAACGGCAGGCACAGCGCGATCAAACCGAGACTGACCCCGCCGGTGAACTGCAGCAGGACCACGAAATACTTCTTGGTCCGGAACATCTCCAGCAGCGGGCTCCACAGCGGCTTCAAAGACCACGGCAACAGCAGCAGCTTGGTGTAGAGCGCGATCACGTCGTTGCTCAGGCCGAGACGTTTATAGAGAATGCCCGCAATCAGCGAGACGGCAAAGAAGGGAATGCCCTCCGCAAAATAGAGCGTGGGCACCCATGCGAAGGGTGCGGCACACCGCGACTTTTCTTGGTCGATCATCGCGCGTTGGGCTAGGGCAAGACTAAGCTGGCGCGCAAGACATGTCCAGTTCACAACGGTTGCGGCGATGTTTGGTGCGGACCGGAACAGTGCACCGCCAGGGGTGAGCAGGCTTGGTGCGACTGCGGTTCTGACCCCGAGTAACCGGTCGGTACCGCCCGGGGCGCCCTACTATCTGGTTGAATTCAGGAACGTTCGCTGGCGTAACGAACCTGCCGTAACTATCCAGCAACCGTTGTGAACTGGACATTCCTTCCCGAGGGGCACAGTATGACCGAGAAGTTGTTGCTTTTGGGCGGGCAGCGCCGGCCCGTGCGGCAAATCGGCCATCGGGCTCGGGGTATCAGGGAGCGCCCAAACGAAATGCGGCTATTAAGGGGTCCTAAGAGAGGCGCGCATATGAAAAGAAGCGAATTCCAGTCACGAACCCGGTTCGGGTTTGTATTGATTCTGACTTTGACGCTACTCGCCGCGCTGGCGCAGTATGGTTTGGCGCAGCAGGCGACCGGAGCCATCACGGGCAGGATAACCGATCCGTCCGGTGCGATCGTGGCGGGCGCGACAGTTATCGCCAAGGATGCGGACCGCGGCACGGTATGGCAAACCAAGACGAATGAGCAGGGCGACTACAGCCTGCCGAGCTTGCCCGTCGGGCGGTATGAATTGCGCGTGGAGGCCACCGGCTTTCAGACCGCGGTGCACTCGCCATTCGCATTGGACCTGAACCAGACTGCGAAAGTCGATATCGCCCTGACCATCGGCGAGACCTCGTCTTCGGTTGAAGTGACCGTCGCAGGTCCGGTTCTGCAAACGCAGACCACCGAGGTCAGCACGGTGATGGAGGCAAATGCCATCGCCAACTTGCCGCTCGAGACGCGGAACTATCAACAATTGGCCCTGTTGGTTCCCGGCGCCGTCACCATCAGCCCGGCGTCGTTCAACACCGGCCAGAAGACCTTCAATGCAGCGCGGCCCAATCTCGATGGGAACCGCGAGCAGGCCAACTACTACCTGCTGGATGGCGTGGAGAACACGGAATTCGTCGACAATAACGTGGCCTATTCGCCGAACATCGACGCGATCCAGGAATTCAGCGTCATCACCCTCAATCCCAGTGCGGAGTTCGGACAGTTCCTCGGCGGAGTGATCAACGTCAGTTTGATGTCCGGCACCAACCGGTTCCATGGCGTAGCGTTCGAGTACCTTCGGAATAACTTCTTCAACGCCAACGAATGGTCCAACAACTTTAATGGCCTGCCCACGCCAAAGCAGCGTTGGAACGAGTTCGGCGCCACGCTCGGCGGTCCGATCAAGAAGAACAAGCTGTTCTTCTTCACCGACTACCAGGGGTCGCGCTTTGATCTGCCTGCCACCAACACTGCGAAAACCACCTTCACCGCTCAGGAACTTACCGGTAATCTTTCGGATTTGGGCATCACACTTCACTATCCGGGCACTACCGTTGTCATGCCGTCCAATCTTACCCAGGCCACGGTTTGCGGAGCGGGCCAGAAAATGGGTGTTAATCCGTGTATAACCGGGATTAGCCCCACTGCGTTAAAGGTCGCCGCCGCGCTGCCGAAGCCGGACCTTACCGGCTTTGGCAACGGAACCATCAACAACCTGAATGAAGTGACACAGGACTACACTCACGGAAATCAGGGCGATATCAAGGTGGATTGGGCGCCCGATGATAAGGACCGCGTGTTCGCGCGCTACACCCAGATGCACATCGATAACCCCACCGTGAACGCCGATCCTCTTCAGTACAGCGGCTCCGGCAGCAACGTCTTCCCGCTCCAGGCGTCGGCGCTGGGTTACACGCGAATCGTCAATCCTTCGCTGGTGAACGACCTGCGCATCGGGATGAATTACTACCCCGCCAACGCAGATACCCAGGCCCTTGATACTACCGCGGGCGCCGGGCTGATCCCCGGGCAGCCGACTCAGTACCTGCCCGGTCTCTCGTTTGCCAGCTCCGCCTTGGGCGGCTCGTTGAACGGCCCCTTCGCCTTCGGCACCACCGACGGTCCCGAGATATTCCACCAGACCTCCATCCAGGTCTCGGATTCCGTCATCTGGACGAAAGGTGCCCACACGATACGCATGGGCTTCCAGGGTATTCGCTACCGCAACAACTACATTCCAGCTACCAGCAACGACGGCGCCGCGGGGCAAATCTCCTTCAGCGGAACCTACACCGGTTACTCCGAAGCCGATTTCTTCCTCGGCCTTCCCTCTTACATGGGGTATGGTCTGGGTTACACCGGCACGGTCGGCCAGCGCAACGACGCGCTGGGCGCATTCATCCAGGACGACTGGCGCATTAGCCCTCGCCTGACTCTCAACTTCGGCGTTCGCTGGCAGCTCTTCACGCCAATCTACGAAGTACACGACCGCGAGACCAATTTCGGCATGTATTCCGGCCAGATCGAGCTTGCCGGACAGGACGGAAACAGCCGCGCCCTTTACAACCAGTACAACGGCATTGCCAACTTCCTCCCTCGCCTGGGCCTCGCCTACAGCATCGATGACAAGACGGTGTTGCGTGCGGCTTTCTCCCGTTCCAGCTTCGTGGAAGGTACCGGCGAATTCAACCGGCTGGCCACCAATGCCCCTTGGAACGTCGACCTGGTGGGTCAATGGGGTGGCACCGGCGCTAATGGCGGAATCCCCGCCAACCAGGTAACTCTCGACCAGGGCTTCGCAGCACTCGGCGCCACCAGTGGATGCACCCTTGCCAACGTCACTTCCGCGCCGGCATCCTGCTTTGGGGGCGTCCGCCTGCATGCCACCGATCCCAATTACCGCCCGGCGGTTTCCAACGGGTGGAACCTTACCCTTCAGCGCCAGCTCACCAACACCCTCACGGTGCAGGCCGGCTATGTGGGCCAGCACAATGACCATATGGCCGCCATTTACAACATGGGCCAGGACGTGTTGCTGCCGAATGGAACTGCCGTCCCCGGTCCGTACCTCTCCGGCAATCCAACGCTGAAGAACGATGGCACCGGCCAGCAGCGCCTGAACACCAGCACGGCTATCGAGAACTACGAGGCTCTGCAAATGGTGGCGCAGCAACGCCTCGCCAAGGGACTTACTTTCCAGGTCAACTACACCTGGGGTAAGTGTCTTACCAACAACCAGGGTTACTACGGCCGGTATGGTAACTCGGCAGTAGCGCAGACCTCGGCGGATGTTTCTTTCCAGGAGTATGTTTACAACGTGGGCTTGGACTATGGTTACTGCGATGCCGATGTGAATCAAGCGCTGACCGGCTACGTAAACTATGACATTCCGTTCGGCCATGGCCGGACGTTTGGCGCCAACTCGTCCAAGCCGGTGAATGCCGTACTCGGCGGCTGGCACTACGACTCCATCCTGACCGTTCACAGCGGTCTTCCGATTTCGATGATTCAGTTCGGTTACGACGCGACCGGGGCGTACTTCCAGCCGCGTCCGAATTGCGATTCGCCTTCGATTGCGACTCCTTTCAAGAACTTCGTAGGCGGCGGCTACGTTTGGTTCGATCCGACCACGATGTCAATTCCTCCACAGGGCACGCTCGGTAACTGCCCCATATCGAGCGAGCGCGGTCCTGGGCTTCGCCAGATCGACATGAGCCTCTCCAAGCATTTCCCCATCACGGAGAGTAAGTCGCTCGAATTCCGCTTCGATGCCATCAACGCCTTCAATACGCCGATCTTCGCCGTCAACGGTTACGCCACCGATGTGTTTCCGGGCGGCGGAATCGATAAGACCAAGTATGGAGTGGATCCTTCCTACACGGCAAGCATTCCGACCGGAGTTATAAACACTTCGCTCGGTGCGCGCAATCTGCAGTTCGCCCTGAAGTTCCACTTCTGACGGGGAACGATCGCTGAATCGCCGATAGCCAATGCAAGTCTGGGCCGGCTTTCGGACTGACCGTCCGGGGCCGGCCCATTTGCGTTGAACCGGCCCTACGCGCGCCTCGCCGGCACACGCGGGTTCCGCGCTCCAGCCCAGGTCTGCTGGTGCCAGTAAGGGTAAGGCTCCGCAACGGCGCTGGCCTCATCAAGGCGGGCCATCTCCTCGGCGCTCAGTTCCCACGCAGCCGAAGCGAGATTGTCCCGCAGTTGCTCTTCGTTGCGCGCACCCAGGATCACCGTGTCCACGCCCGGCTTGCCGCGCACCCAGTTGATCGCCACTTGCGCCGGCGTTACGCCGCGACCGGCGGCGATCTCGATCATGACGTCCACGATGCGATAGAGCCGTTCCCAGTCCACTTTGATCGGCGGTCCGAGCGTGGCTAGCCGTCCTTCCGCGGGCTGCGGCGCGTCGCGCCGGATCTTGCCCGAAAGCAGCCCAAACATGAGTGGGCTCCACGCCATCACGTCCACGCCCTGGTCGAGACCCATCGGAATCAATTCGTATTCGGCGTCGCGCACCAGCAGCGAGTATTGGATCTGCTGGCTGACATAGCGCGCCAAGCCGCTGCGCTCGGAAATAGCAACCGCCTTCGTCGTCTGCCAGGCGGAGAAATTGGAGCAGCCGATGTAGCGGACCTTGCCCTGGCGAATCAGGTCATCGAACGCTCCTAGCGTCTCCTCCATGGGAGTAAGGGAGTCCATCGAGTGTGCCTGGTATAAGTCGATGTAGTCGGTGCCGAGGCGCCGCAGGCTGGCCTCGCAAGCCTCTGTCAGGTGGTGGCGCGACAACCCCAGGTCGTTCGGTCCCGATCCCATTCGCGAGAACGCCTTGGTGGCAATCTGCACATTCTGCCGCCGGCCCTTCAGGGTCGCGCCGAGCACTTCTTCGGCGAGTCCTTCCGAATAGATGTCGGCGCTGTCAAACAAGGTGACGCCGTGGTCGATCGCAATATCGATCAGGAGCCGTGCGCGTTCCGCACCGAGGCCGCCCATGGCCGCATGCCGTCCCTTGCCTCCGAATGTCATCGTTCCGAAGCCGAGCGACGAGACGCTCAAGCCGCTTCTACCGAGAAATCGCTGTTCCATGCACCTATTATCAGTCCGATCGCCTGCCTTGAAAACTGACTCATGCCGTTGACGATCCAGCCAGCCTGACGCGATACTGAGCATATGACTGCCGTAGCGAGGGGAGCCGCCCTTCAGGTCCGCAATCTGCGCAAGACTTACAAGGATGTGCTCGCCGTCGACGGTTTGGATCTCGAGGTTCGTGCGGGCGAATGCTTCGGGCTACTCGGACCCAACGGCGCCGGAAAAACCACCACCATGGAAATCTGCGAGGGACTGGTCTCCGCCGATTCCGGCGAGGTCGAAATGCTGGGCATGCGCTGGAACTCTGATGCCTCGCAACTCCGCCAGCGGCTCGGCGTCCAGCTTCAGGATACGCAACTTGCCGACAAGCTCACCGTCCTGGAGACGATCCGCCTGTTTCGCAGCTTCTACCACACGGGACCTACCCCGGCGGAGGTGATCGCCCTGGTCCAACTCGGCGAGAAGCGGAACTCGCGCGTGGGCAATCTCTCCGGCGGGCAAAAACAGCGGCTGGCGATGGCTTGCGCGCTGGTCGGCGATCCCGATTTTCTGTTCCTCGACGAACCAACCACAGGCCTCGATCCGCAGGCCCGGCGCCAGCTTTGGGAATTGATCGAAGAGTTCAAAGCCTCCGGCCGGACCATCCTGCTCACCACGCACTACATGGATGAAGCCGAACGCCTGTGCGACCGCATCGCTATCATGGACCACGGCAGAGTCATCGCTCTCGGCACGCCGCGCGAGCTGATTGCTTCCATCGGCGTCGAGCACGTGGTCGAGTTTTCGGCCGGCAACGCCTCGAAGCCGCTGACCGTTTCGGCATTGCGCCAGATCGAAGGCGTCCGCGAGCTCCACAGCGAGAACGGCAGCGTGCAGATGCTGGTCACCGAACTCCATCGCGCCGTGCCCGCCCTGCTCGATGAACTCAACCGGCAGGGTGTTCCGCTGACCGAGTTGCGCACCCATTCCGCTTCCCTGGAGGACGTCTTCGTCACTTTGACGGGACGGCATTTGCGCGATGAGTGAGATCACCATTCCCGATCTGCGAGCCCGCCAGGCCGCCCGAAAATCTCCGCGCCCTGCCATGTGGACGGAGCACCCGCTCGCCCAGTTGACCCTGGTGCGGTTTCTGGAATTCATTCGCGAGCCGGAAGCGCTGTTCTGGGTATTCATCTTCCCCATCCTGCTGGCCGCCGGCCTCGGTATCGCCTTCCGCAACCGGCCCCCGGACGTGCTCAAAATCGCCACCGTCACGCCGCAACTGGCCCAATCGCTCCGCCATGAGAAGCTGCTCGATGTCGAGGAACTGCCCGCCTCAGCCGCCGAGCGAGCCTTGCGCACCGGCAAGGTGGCGCTGCTCGCCGAGCCGGGACCGGGCGGCAGCGTGGTCTACCGATATGACGACACCAATCCGGAAGGCCGCACGGCCCGCATGCTGGCGGACCGCGCGATCCAGCGGGCCGCCGGCCGCGTCGATCCGGTCGCCACCGCCAACCAGTTCATGCGCGAGCCGGGATCTCGCTACATCGATTTCCTGATCCCCGGCCTGCTCGGGATGAACTTGATGGGCAGCGCTATCTGGGGCATGGGATTCGCCATCGTCGATGCCCGGCGCAAGAAACTGATGAAACGCCTGGTGGCCACACCCATGCCCCGGCATTACTACTTACTGTCATTTCTCCTTTCACGGCTCTTACTGCTTGTGGTGGAAGTGGGCGTGCTTCTGGGCTTCGGAGCGTTGGTATTCGGCGTCCCCGTGCGCGGCTCCTTGCTCGACCTGATGCTGTTGTGCGTGCTGGGATCGCTGTCGTTCAGTGCGCTCGGCCTGTTGATCGCTTCCCGCGCGAGAACCATTGAAGCCGCGTCCGGCCTGATGAACTCGGTGATGATGCCCATGTGGATCGTGTCCGGCGTCTTCTTCTCGGCCCAGCGGTTCCCCGAGTTCGTCCAACCGTTCATCAAGGCGCTGCCACTGACAGCCGCCATCGACGCGCTGCGGATGAATATGCTTCAGGGAACAAGCCTCGCGCAGTTGACCCCGCAGATCGGCGTGCTCGCCGGCTGGCTGATCGTCTGCTTCGGCCTGGCACTCAAGCTCTTTCGCTGGCGTTAGTATGGTGAGCTGCAAAGCGGGGACTGGCTCGAATTTCGCCGCTTTTGCGAAAGTTCGTGCCTGTACCCGGTTTGCCCTTTAGGAGGATGCTGAAAAGTCCGGAGAGAGTATTTTCAGCCGCCGATTAACGCTGATGAACGCTGATAACCCAGTTCATTTCGATCCGCGTTCATCAGCGGCTATTCATGTTCTGGCTTTTTTCCGATCCGCGTTCAGAGCCGTTCCAACGTGAGGCGATCAAGTTCGCCTCCAAAGTACTTTTGCAAAGCGTCTTGGAAAACCTGGCTGTCGTGCGCGACGCTCGCAAACAAAGTCATCGAGGATCGGAATTTGAGGTCATCGGGATATCCGAAGATCTGGTTGAGCGAGCGCCCCTCCACCAGGTTCACCAGGCGGGTGCACTCTCTCAGCCGCGGTCCAAGAATGGGGTGATCCAAATACGCCTCGGCTTCCTGTCGCGATGAGATGCCGAAGGCAATCGCCGTCGGACTGTGCCCCAATCCTCGAAGCTGAGGGAAGATGAACCACATCCAGTGCCCCTTCTTCAGCCCGTTGCGCAGCTCGGTGCATACCCGTTCGTACACCGGGTTCTGGGCGTTCACGAAGCGCTGCAGATCATAAGTATCATTCACCACTGCCATTTACTTACCCCTTGCGCGAGTCTCGACCGGGTTCCGATCTTCGTCCGTCGCTTGGTCGGTCATTTCGCAATTACGATGACGTTTTGTTGCACGGATCTGTAGGGGCCGGGCATGCCCGGCCCGGCTCCGGGCGCGCTGTCAGCACAAATCCGCCAGCCGTCTGCTGGAACGCCTCCACCTGGCCTCGCTCCCATGCCGCGTCCCGCCCCAATTCCCGCGCCATCAGCGCAGCCACCTGTGGGGCCATCGCCATCGCGGCACCGGCATTCAGAAACAACGCGCGCGTGCGGCGCGCCAGAACGTCTTCCACGGTACGCGCCATTTCCTCGCGCGCGGCCCAAACCACTTCGGCCACCGTGTAAGGCAAGCTGCTGTGCAGAGGCCCGGCAAGCGAAGGGTCGTCCCCCATCAACTTCAGTACGGCCGGGGCGTCGGAGTCATAAACGGCAAGCCGGCCGAATCTCGCGGCGCTCGAGTGGAATCCATGAATGTTGAGGTGATCGGTGATGCAAGGGCGTTCTTCCAGGCGCCCCAATATGGCGGCCTGGTTGACGCAGTCTTCCGCCATGTGGCGATAAGTGGTCCACTTACCGCCGCAGATAGTCACCATGCCGGAATTTTCGATGCGAATAGTGTGGCCGCGCGAGAGCGCCGCCGTGTTGGCGGAATCTCCGGCGCGCACCAGCGGCCGGATGCCGGCGAAGACGCTGGTCACGTCGCTGCGCTCTGGCTTCTTCGCCAGGTAGAGAGACGCGGTCTCAAGCACGAAGTCGATTTCCTGCTCCTGCGCAACGGGTTCGAGCGCGGCTTCCGCGACCGGCGTGTCGGTTGTGCCGACCAGCGTGTGACCGTGCCAGGGGATGGCGAACATCACGCGGCCGTCGCTGGTGTGCGGGACCATGATGGCGCTGTCTCCCGCCAAGAACGAACCGTCGAACACCAGGTGAATGCCCTGGCTGGGCGCGATCATCGGCTGGGCCAAAGGATCCGCTTTGCGGCGCAAGTCGTCGGTAAACGGTCCGGTAGCGTTGATCACGACCTTGGCCGCGGCTTCAAACTCCTCGCCATTTTCCATGTCGCGAACCGTGACGCCATTGACGAAGCCGTCGCTGTCCTTGCTCAGGCCGGTGACCTGCGCATAGTTCAGCAGAACTGCGCCCTGCTCGCTGGCGGTGGCGATCAGGTGAATGAGCAGGCGCGAATCGTCGAACTGGCCGTCGAAATAGATGACGCCGCCGCGCAGTCCGTCCGTGTTGAGCGTGGGCAGCCGCTCCAGCGTCTCTTCGCGGGAGAGGATTCGCGAGTCTCCGAAGCCGTATTTGCCTGCCAGCAAGTTGTAGAGCTTCAGGCCGATGCCGTAAAAAGGGGCCTCCCACCAGTCGTAGTTCGGCACCACGAAGCCCAGGTTCCGAACCAGGTGGGGCGCGTTCTGAAGCAGCAGGCCGCGCTCCCGAAGAGCCTCCATCACCAGCGACACGTTCCCCTGTTCCAGGTAGCGAACGCCGCCGTGAACCAGCTTGGTGCTGCGGCTGGAAGTGCCTTTGCCGAAGTCGCTCTGCTCCAGCAAAAGCACGTCGTAGCCACGGGAGGCGCCATCGATCGCCACACCCGCCCCGGTGGCGCCGCCGCCCACCACGATCATGTCCCACGCGCCGGCATGGGCTCGCAGCCGGCGGTACATCTCAGCGCGGTTCATTGGCCCAGCATACCTGACGCGCTCCGGTGAACTCCACTGCCGTCCGACGCGCGACCGTGAGGGAGCGGCTGGTCTTTTACCGTTCGATGCGGAACGTGCCGCGGAGCGGCAAATCGCGCGAGGAACCGCCCACCTGCACCGTGTATTCGCCGGCCACCAGTTCCCACCCATCTTTGTCCTCATTGAAGACGGACAGATAGTGCGGGTTCAGATCGAGCGTCACCGATTTCGATTCGCCGGGCTCGAGTGCGATCTTCTGGAATGTCACCAGGCGCTTGAATGGTTCGCCCGCGGACTGGGGAAGCGTGGCGTACACTTCGGCGATCTCGGCTCCGGCTCGAGTGCCGGTGTTCTTCACCTCGAACGTAACCTCGGCCGGCGACACTTTCAGGCCCGAGTAACTGTAAGTGGTGTAGGACAATCCATAGCCGAACGGAAACAGCGGCTGTTTGTCTTTGGCGTCATACCACTTATATCCGACTAACAGCCCTTCGTCGTAATCGATATCGAACCGCCTGGTGTTGATCTTCCAGGGAGCTCCGGGGAACATCGGTACTTCCTCGCCTTGGCGCGGCGGAGGTTGCAACACCTCCTTCGGGTGCGGCAGGTCGGCTTCGGTTTTCGCGAACGTGACCGGCAGTTTGGCTGATGGGTTCACCTCGCCGAACAGGATCCTGGCGATGGCCTCGCCGCCCCGCGTGCCCGGATACCATGCTTCCAGCACCGCATTGACGCGGTCGATCCACGGCATGGTGACTGGGCCGCCGGACTCGACCACCACGATGGTGTGCGGATTGGCCGCGGCGACCGCGCTGACCAGGGCATCCTGCCGGCCGGGAAGCGATAGGCTCGGCACGTCGTTACCTTCGCCGGCCGGCTGATTGACGAACACGATCGCCACATCAGAAGCCTTGGCCAGGGCCGCGGCCGCGCTTGCGTCCGTACCCGGATCATAGGCAACCTTGGCGCCCGGCGCCTCAGCGCGAATCGCTTTCAACGGTGATGAACGGTGCCAGACCTGGCCGAAAGCGTACGCACCAGGGACCGCGTTGCCGCCGATAGGATCGACCTGTCCGGAGCCTGCGCCAGAGAGCACGCCGGCGTCGGCGTGCGATCCAATCATGGCGATCGAGTGGATGTTCGATGCGGCCAAAGGCAACTGGCCGTTTGCGTTCCTTAGCAGCACGATGCTCTGCTCGGCGACGCGCTCCGCCACCTCGAGGCCGTGAAACACGTCCGGCACACGCCGGTCCGGCGGGTTATCGAACAACCCCACCGCAAACTCGCTGCGCAGCACCCGGTGCACCATGTTGTCGAGCCGCGCCATCGGAACCTCGCCGCTCTCCACCGCCTTCTTGAGCGGGGCGCCAAAATAAGTGTCCTCGGGCATCTCCATGTCCAGGCCGGCGTCGGCGGCCTTAGCTGTGCTGTGCGTGGCGCTCCAGTCGGAGATCACGAATCCCTGGAAGCCGAAGTCCTTTTTCAAAACCTGGTTCAGCAGGTAGTTATTCTCGCAGGCGTAATCGCCATTCACCAGGTTGTAGGAGCACATCACCGCGCCGGCGCCGGAGCCCTTGAGGGCGATCTCGAAGGCCAGCAGATCGCTTTCGCGCATGGCCCGCTTGCCAACCTTCACGTTGACGAACGAGCGTCCGCTCTCCTGATCGTTCATGGCGTAGTGTTTGAGGTTGCCGATGATGTGCTGCGCCTGAAGCGCCTTCATCTCCGCGCCCACCAGCGCGCCGGCCAGAATCGGATCTTCGCCGCGATACTCGAAGTTGCGGCCGTTGCGCGGCTCACGGGTGAGATCGATGCCGCCGCCCAGCGACATGGTGTAGCCCTGATCGCGCAGCTCGCGGCCAATCAGCGACCCGTATTCGCGGGCCAGATCGATATCCCAGCTTGAAGCTTCCGCAATGCCCGACGGCAAGGGCGTGGAATAGCGGCCGAATACCGACGAGTGAGTGACGCCCACCGCGGCGTCCGCCATCTGCAGGTCGGGAATGCCCAGGCGCGGAATGCCCGGGATGAATCCGGCATTCCCCAGCGCCCTTGGCGGCAGCTTGTCGGGACCGGCCATCACCACATCCCAGCCGCTGTCGTGAAGGAGCGCGATCTTCTCGTCGAGCGTCAGCACCTTGACAATGAGGTCGGCGCGCTGATCGGCGGTTAGAGTTTTGTCCATCCAGGGGCCGGTGGGCTTCTGCGGCTGCCCAAACTGGGCCAGAACCGGCGCCACGCCGAGCGTCAGCGCCAGGGCGCCGGCGGTCAGCGTGGACAAACGGGGAAAAGCGTTGCGAAGTTTTGTCGTGGTCATCGTATTGAGTTTCGGTCTTGCGTGGCTCCGGCGTGAGTCCGTGAGGCGGCGCTCCGGCTCCCGAGTCGTTGTTCACCTGACAGTGGCGTCCGAAGTTCCTAGTCTTGCACCATTTCGCCATCGAATGCCAGCCACTGTGGCAACCCGGCGCGGTGCGGGTGGCAACGGCCACCGTGCGCAGCCGATGCTACCGGTTCGGCTGAGCCGCCGGCTGGCTGGCCGCCATATCGGGCAGCATGCCGTGCAGAACGTCGTTGGCGAAGAAGAACTTGCCGTCGCTCGGCACCATCATGATCTGCACCTTGTCGGACAGCTTGTCGGCGATGATCTTCTGCAGCATGATGGGGTTCTGTTTCAGTATGCCGGCCTCCAATTGCATATCGTCGGCGTCGGCTTTGGACATCACGGCAACGCGGTCGGCATCCGCCTGATTCATGAGTTTGCGGCGTTCCAGTTCGGCCTTGCCGTCGATCAGCTTGGCCTGCGCCTTGGCTTCGGCTTCGAGACGCGTCTGCTCGATTTGTTTCTGCTTGAGCGGCAAGGTGTACTGCATAGCGTCCGACTGAGCTTTGGCCTCGAGAACCGTGACCTCCGCCTGGGCTTCGGCCGCCTTCACCTGCCGCGCCTTGTCGGCCTCCGCCTCCAGCTCCGCCGTCCGCACCTCCTTTTGTTTCACTTCGACTTCCACGCTGAGCCGCTCGTTCTCCTGCTCCTTGAGGAGGACGCCTTCGAGACCCTTGGCATATTCCTTGGGAAGCTGGATATCGCGCAGCATGACCTCTTTGACGACAATGGCGTCGGGAGAAAGCCGCCGCGTGATGGCGCCCGCCGCCTCACGCCGGATCTCCTCGCGCTTCGCCGCGAACAAATCTCGCACCAGGTAATTGGGAGCGATCTCCCGGAAAGCGCTCGCCACCACTGGCGGCACCAGCTCCCGGTCCACCGGCTGCGGCAGGTTCGCCTGAACAAACGCCAGCCGCTGCGGATCGATGCGGTAGCGCACGGTCACGGCCAGGCCGACGGAGAGTCCCTCCCTGGTTTGCACGCTCAGCGGCTGAACGGCCTTTTCGCCGAGCGTGGTTTGAAAGATTTGGTCGCGGACGTCGTAGAGAGCGACGCTCTGCACCAGCGGCCAGAGGAAATGAAGCCCGGGATACAGCGTTCCCGGCACCGTCCCGGATATCTGGCTGACGCGGACGCCGGCCATGCCGGCAGGCACCACGTCGATGCTGAGGCCGGCCAAAAGCGGCACCAGGGCCAGCGCGGCTACGCGGCCCGCAATCTGCCACCGGAGCGGCTGGGGCACCGCGGGGTGCTCAGTACCGGCGGGCGCGTTCGACCGCTGGTACAGGCGAAGAAGATCGTGAAGCAGCAGGCCGGCCGCGGCGGCGATGGCCGCGAAGCCGACCGTTTCGAGCAGGTACTTGACGATAAGCATTCGGTTTCTCCTTGGCGAAGCGGCTGCCGCTTCACCGCTGCGGGATTGGCAATCCGCGTTCCAGCCGATGCGCGCCGCAACTGGCGCAGCTCCGCGCTGCTTCTGAGCCCGAAATCGCCAACGCCGCCCGTGTCAAAAGGAGAAAGCCGTGGAAACGCGGACACGAAGTATTGGTGTTGGGCCTATGGTAGAGATAAGGCGAATCGTCGATCGCCTTCGAATTGAGGTGCCGCGATGGCAAGAAAACTCTTTCCTCTGTCCAAGGTCTATGGCTTGCTCGAACCGGGGCCGGTGGTGATGGTCACCACCGTTCGCAAGAGCCGGCCGAACATCATGACCATGTCGTGGCACACGATGATGGAGTTTGAGCCGCCGCTGGTAGGTTGCGTGATCAGCAACCGGAACCACACCTTCGAAACCTTGAAGTCGACCAAGGAATGCGTCATCAACATCCCGACCGTGAAGCTGGCGGCCAAGGTGGTGGCCTGCGGAAACACCTCCGGCGCCAAAATCGACAAGTTCGCTACCTTTGGTCTCACGCCCGTGGCCGCCGGGCGAGTCAAGCCGCCGCTCATTGGCGAGTGCTACGCGAATCTCGAATGCAAAGTCGTCGACACGCGGATGATCTCCAAGTATTGCTTCTTCGTCCTTGAAGTAGTCCAAGCGTGGATCGACTCGTCGGTGAAACGCCCGCGGACCATCCATCATCTCGGATGGGGCGCCTTCATGGTCGCCGGACGGACAATTCAACTGCCCTCCAAAATGAGATAGCATCATCGTGGGATCGGCTCCAGCCCGCCGGCTCGATGGCGGGCCACCGTCCTCTGGCGCACGTTTTCCCGAAGGGGGCTGTCGTTTGAACCGCCGTGACTTCTTCAGAACTGCCGCATCTGCGATAGCGGCCCCGGCGCTTGCCGCCGCTGCGTCCGATGCGGCGGACGAACAACGGTGGCTCGCCGTAGCCGAGAGCTTGACGCCACGGCTGAACGCGACGCCCGTCGCGCCGGCCGGCATCGTCAGCATGGTCGCCGACCCGGCTGCGTTTCTGCGCTGGCGCGTTGAGCAAGTTTCTCCGCCGGAAGCACTGAGCCAGCGCCTGCTGCGGCGCGGTGACACTGCCGTCATCGACTTCGGCCGCCATCTTACAGGCCATTTCGCATTCTCGATCGCCGGCGAAGGCCGCGGCGTCGATTCACCGGCGCGGCTCAAGCTGACTTTCGGCGAAGTGCCGGCCGAGGTCGCGCAGCCTCTCGATCCATACCATGGCGGTCTCAGCCGCGCCTGGCTGCAGGACGAAGTGATCAACATCGACGTCTTGCCGGCAACCGTCGAGATGCCGCGCCGGTATGCGTTCCGCTACGTGAAGCTGGAGGTAGTCGATACCTCGCCCAACTATGCCGTGCGCGTCGGGCCGATGAAGGCGACCGCGCTGCTCCGCCAGATCGACAAAATCAGCGTTGCCACCTTGCGCGACTGCATGCAGACCGTGTTCGAGGACGGCCCCAAGCGCGACCGGCGGCTTTGGATCGGCGATCTTCGCTTGCAGGCTTTGACGAACTACGCCACCTTCCGGAGCAACGATCTCGTCAAGCGCTGTCTCTACCTGTTCGCCGCCTTCCCGCGCGAGGACGGCCTGGTGTGCGCCTGCGTGTTCGAGGATCCGCGGCCTCATCGCGGGCACGAGTACATCATCGACTACGCCGCCCTGTACGCGGCGGCGGTGCTGGACTATGCCCAAGCCACCGGCGACTGGAGCACGGCCGCCGACCTGTGGCCGGTGGTGCGGAAACAGATGGACCTGCTCTCCGCTTGCGTCGGGACCGATGGAGTTTTCGCCGCCCCGGCTCACAGTTGGGTCTTCATCGATTGGAGCGACACCCTCGAGCGCGCTGCCGCCATGCACGGCGTCTTCGTGTTCTCGCTCCGGAGGGCGGTCGAACTGGCGCGCCGCTGCGAGGCCGCGAGCGATGCCGAGAAATACGAGCGGCTGATCGCCCGCATGACGGCCGCCGGGCGCAGCGCCTTCTACGATTCCTCCCGCCAACTGTTTGTCAGCGGCGCCAGGCGCCAGGTTTCCTGGGCTTCGCAGGCGTGGATGACGCTGGGCGGTATTGCCAGTAAGGCCGAGGCTGCTCAGGCGTTCCGCGCCCTCGCCGCCCAGCCCGATGCGGTGCGCCCGGGTGCGCCCTATCTTTACCACTATGTCGCCGAAGCCATGCTGCAATGCGGGCTGAAACAAGAGGCGAAACAATTGGTTGAAACATATTGGGGCGGGATGGTGAAAGCCGGCGCCGACACTTTCTGGGAAGTTTACGATCCGTCCGATCCCGATCTCTCGCCTTACGGCAGCACGCTGGTGAACAGCTACTGCCATGCCTGGAGCTGCACGCCGGCCTATCTGCTGCGCAGCCTCGATCTGGCCGGGAAATGAGCCGCTGTGTCCCATTGTGGGGCAGGCGCTTCCGCCTGCCAACCTTTCGCAGTCCCGCCGGAGATCATTCCATGCTGAAACGAGTTGTCCCGTTCCTCGCCGCCGTGGCTGCCGCCGCGCCGCTCTGGGGAGCTTCCTATTACACCGTCCGCCTGGACGACCCCAAAGCGGTTTACCTGACGCCCGACAGCTTCCCGGTGCATGGCGATGGCGTCGGCGATGACACCAACGCCCTGCAGCAGGCGATCGACAAAGTGCAGGAGACCACCAGCCAGGGAATCGTCTTCATTCCCGAAGGCCGATACCGCCTGTCCAAAACCATCTACATCTGGCCCGGCATCCGCGTCATCGGGTACGGCGCCGCGCGACCGGTGCTGGTGCTGGGCGAGAACACTCCGGGTTACCAGGACAAAGACAACGAGAACCTCATGGTGTTCTTTGCCGGCTGGCGTCCCGGCGCCGGCCGCGGCGCTCGTGACCCCGGTTTTCCAGGCTTCCAACCGCCGGTGAGAGGCCCCGGAGATCGGCCTCCGGATGCGGGGCCGGGCACCTTCTATTCGGCCTTGAGTAACATCGATCTGGAAATCAACGACGGTAATCCCGGCGCCGTTGGCGTCCGCGCCAACTACGCCCAGCACTGCTTCCTGGCGCACATGGACTTTCACATCGGCTCCGGCCTGGCGGGTATTCATGAAGGCGGAAACGTAGCTGAGGACGTCCACTTCTATGGCGGCCGGTACGGCATCTGGACGCGCACCCCTTCACCGGGCTGGCAGTTCACGGTGATCGACGCCACGTTTGAAGGCCAGCGCGAAGCCGCCATTGAGGAGCGCGCCGCCGGCCTCACGCTCATCCGCCCACGGTTCCGCAACGTTCCCACCGCAATCGCCATTGACCCCGGCTTTCCCGACGATCTCTGGGTGAAAGACGCCCGCATGGAGAACATCTCGGGCCCGGCAGTGGTCGTCAGCCTCGAAAACAACCCGCGCACGGAAATCAACATGGAAAACGTGGTTTGCAGCCAGGTGGGCACGTTTGCTCTGTTCCGTGAAAGCGACAGAAAGACCGCCGGACCAGCGCCCCTGTACCGCGTCAAGGTCTTCTCCCACGGGCTGAACTACGACGATATCGACGCCGTTCCGCAGATCAAAGACATCTTCGAAACCGCCGCTCTGAGCGCATTGCCGGCCCCCGTGGAATCCGACCTTCCCGATCTGCCGGCCCGCGACACATGGGTGAATATTCGCTCCCTGGGCGCCAGGGGCGATGGTTCCACCGACGATACCGAAGCTTTTCGCAAAGCCATCGCCGAACACCGCACCATCTACCTTCCGACTGGCAGGTACGTGGTCAGCGACACGATTGCGCTGAGGCCTGATACCGTTCTGATCGGCTTGCATCCCAGCGCCACCCAGATTGATCTGCTCGATTCCACTCCCGCGTTTCAGGGCGTCGGCTCGCCCAAGCCGCTGATCGAGGCGCCCAAAGGAGGAACCAACATCCTGATTGGGATCGGCCTCTACACCAACGGCATCAACCCGCGGGCAGTAGCCGCTAAGTGGATGGCTGGCGCGGATTCGATGATCAACGACGTCCGCTTTCTGGGCGGGCACGGCACCATCAAACCCGACGGCAGCCGCGAGAATCCCTACAACAATACCCACACGGCCGATCCCGACAGCCGTCGCCGCTGGGACGCACAGTATCCCAGTTTGTGGGTGACCGATGGCGGCGGGGGCACGTTCCTTGATATCTGGACCCCCAGCACTTTCGCCCAAGCCGGCATGCTGGTATCCGACACTTCGACCTCCGGGCGCATTTATCAAATGTCGAGCGAACATCACGTCCGCAACGAAGTCCAACTGCACAATGTCTCGAACTGGCAGATCTATGCGCTGCAAACCGAAGAGGAGCGCGGCGAGGGCGGCTTCGCGCTGCCGCTCGAAATCGATAGCTCGAGTAACATCACGTTTTCCAACTTACACATCTATCGCGTGATCAGCTCTTATCAGCCGTTCCCCTGGGCCATCAAGGTTTCCGGCTCGAAGAACATCCGCTTCCGCAACATTCACTGTTACAGCAACAGCAAAGTCTCGTTCGACGATTCGGTTTACGACCAGACGCATCACGCCGCAATTCGCCAGCGGGAGCTGGCGTGGCTGAACCTGTCCGGCAACGCACCTGTGGCTCGTGCCGAGGCGCCTTCACCGGTGCTCGCAGCCGGCGCCAGGGTGGAGAAGCTCGCCGGAGGCTTCTTCAATATTTCCGGCGGAGCGGCCGAACCTTCGGGCGACTTTTACTTTGTGGACGCCCACTGGCAGCGCATCTACCGCTGGTCGGCGGCCAGCCGCCGGCTTTCCATCGTGCGCGACAATCCGTTGGACCCGATCAATCTGGCCTTCGACCGGGCCGGCAACCTGATGGTGACGTCCTACGCGGGCAACGGGACGATTTACTCTTTCAAGCCGGGATCGATGGATGACACCATCACGCTCTTGCAGCCGCAAACCGTGGCGGCGCGGCCCGGCATGACTGCCGTACTTCCGGTGGGCGATTGGCGCGTCAACGCCGGCGCACTCCAGCAGCCCTACCGGCAGTATGTTTCCCCGGATGGCACTACCTTCATTCCGGCCGGCCAGGATTTCGTCAGCGGCGCAACATCGTGGGGTATCAAGAGCAGCGCCTTGCTGCGCGGATTCGGACTGGCCCCCGCCGTGGCTGGACAGCCGTTCTACATCACCGACGAATCGCAGATGATGACCTGGGTGGGCGCCGTCCAACCCGATGGCAGCATGCCGGACATGAAACTCTTCGTCAACCAGGGCGGCGAGGCAGTCACAGCCGACTCCCAGGGCAACGTCTACCTCGCAGCCGGCCAGCTCTATGTATACAACCAGGCGGGCAAGCTGATCGATACCATCGAGGTTCCCGAGCGTCCCCTCCAGTTGGTATTCGGAGGCAAGGACGGGCAGACGCTATTCATTCCCGCGCGGACCTCATTGTACGCGCTGCGTACGCGCTTCAAAGGCCGGTAGAATGTGCCGCGGAATGCCGGGCTAACGGATCGGCGCAGCGGGCGCGGCAAAGGCTGCAACCGGTTCCGGCAATACCGCCGGTTGCGCGGTTGGCTGGAAGTTGAACCATTGCGCCAGCTCCTCGTCGCCGACCCGGCGGCGGGCCATGATGGCGCGGCGGCGGGCCAGGGCGCGGGGCAGGCAGCGCGCCAGGTGCCAGAAAGCGGCGGCGGATCTGGGCTCCCACAAAATCGATCCGCTCACCACCACCAGGTCGCGCAGCGTCATGGGCAGCCAGCAGCGGCGGTAAACGCCGCCGGTGACGTTCTTGATGCGCATCAGGAACCGGTTCTTCACCGAGTGCATGTTGATGAGCGCCGGCAGCGACCGCCGGTTGAGCGGCGTCGCCGTGCGCACATGAAAAGCCTCCGCCGAAGGCGTATACAGCGTTCGCCAGCCCAACAACTGCGCCCGCCAGGCGACGTCGGCATCTTCGCGATAGACAAAGAAATCGGGATCGAAGAATTCGCCGTCGATGGCTACGTCGTCGATCATGCTGCGCCGGTAGAGCGCCGCCGCCGCGCACGCGCCGAAGACATATTCCAGGTTCTGATAATCGCCGCGATCCGGCTCGCGCCAGCCGCGATCGAAGTGCCGCAAGGCGGGGGTGAAACAAACGCCGGTCGAATCGATGCGCGCTTCGTCCAGCGGTTCAAAACCGGGCCCGATGGAAAGCAGCTTGCCGCACACCGTTCCCGCCTCCGGGTCGGCCTGGCCGGCCTCCACCAGCGCGCGGATAAAGCCGGGGCGCAGCAGCACGTCCGGGTTCAGCGTCAACACCCATTCGGTGGAAGTGGACCGAATGGCGCGATTCTGGGCTTCGGCGAAGCCCAGGTTCCGGCCGCAGCGGATCACGCGCACCTGCTTGCGAAACTCGCGCAGCACGGCCGCCGTACCGTCGGTGGATCCGTTATCCACCACGACGATCTCGAGTGGCACTCCCTCCTGGCGGAGCACCGCTTCGAGACAGCGCCGGATGTACCGCTCGCTGTTATAGGTAACGATGGCTATGCAGACGGTTGCGTCGGGCATGTGTTTGCGGTTCTGATACAAAGACCCGCCGCCGGCCGTTCCACCTACACCAAACCGCCGGATCGAAATATATTTAAAAAAAGCGGCCTGGGGTGTAGTGGAAAACCGTACTTTGGGGTCTTAGGGGTGAGTTGCGTGTATGGCCGCGTTCTATATGAGTGAGGAACTGGTGGGTATTTTGCGTCAGGAAGGCGCCGCATCCGCACTGCAAACTCAAGTGGCTCAACTGTTTGAGGAGTCCCGCGAGGATGTCTACCGATACCTGATGACGCTCGGTTTGACCCCCGCGCGAGCGCAGGACGCCACTCAGGAAGTCTTCCTCCGCCTTTATGCCGCGCTGAAGCGGGGGGAAGAGATCGAGAACCCCCGCGGCTGGATATTTCGAGTGGCGCACAACTGGGGCTTGAAAGTACGCGCCCGCCACGCGCAGGAAAATCCGTTCGACCCGGACCTGGAAGCTAGACTGGCCGCGCCGGCGCGCGATGCGGAACACGATCTGCTGGAACGCGAGCGCATGCTGCGCTTTCACCACGCGGTGGAAGCTCTGTCGGACCAGCAGAAGCGGTGCCTGTTCCTGCGCATGGAGGGACTGCGGTATCCGGAAATTGCGGCGACGATGGGCATCAGCGCTTCGGCCGTCTGCGAATTCCTGCGGCGCGCCATGGCGCGGCTGAAGAAGGTGCGCGATGAGTAACTGGCCGTCCGGACACCCCGACGAAGGGCTGTTGCTTCGGTCGCTCGATGGCGAGCTGCCGGCGCGCAAATCGCGGCAGGTGCGCAAGCACCTCCAGGCCTGCTGGCAGTGCCGCGCGGAACTGGAATCGCTCGAAGCCACGGTGGCCGAATGCGTCCGCTACCGCAAGCAGGTGCTGGCGGGCCTGCTTCCGGAAGCGCCGAACGCCTGGCAGAAGCTTGATCGCGGGTTCGATCGGGTGGATGCGGAACTCGCCGCGGCGCCGTTTTGGAAGCGTTTGCCCCGCCTGGCCCCGGCCTGGCAGTGGGGCGTGGCGGCGGCTGCCGCGGCCGCGCTGCTGATTGCGGCCATCGTGCAATTCGGCCAGGCGCCCAGCGTGCAGGCGGCATCGCTGCTCCGGAAGGCCGTAGCTGCGGCCAGCGCGCACCCGGCGCCGGTTCGCCATATCAGCATCCGCATGCGCTCGGGCTTGTCCACCCGGCACACCGTGGGCGGTGCTGCGGGAAATCTGTTGCCCCTGCCGCCGGACATCCACATGGCATTTGAGGCGGCCCACTATGACGATGCGGACCCGCTGAGCGCGCGCGCCTTCCAGGCGTGGCGCGACAGCCTGCCGCGCAAGACGGACGATGTCTCAACCGAGCCTGCCGCGGAAGATCCCCACGAGCCGTGCTACCGCATACGCACCCAGGCGGCGGAAGGCGGACTGGCTTCCGCCACCCTGCTGCTGCGCGTCGCGGACCTGACTCCGGTGGAAAGCAGGTTCGAGTTTCGCGATCAGAATTGGATTGAATTCACCCAGGTTATGGAGCCTCCACTCCAACCCGACGGCTCTCCCGTTGCGACTCCTTACGAGGCTCCCTTGCGGCCAGTCGTACCAAGCCGGCCGGCTGCACTCGCGCCCAGGCCTTCGGCCTCGATTTCGGATGAACTGCAGGTACTAGCTCAACTGCACCGGATCGGGGCCGACCTGGGCGATCCTGTAGAAGTGAATTTGACGGATGGCAAGGTGCTGGTGTCCGGCGTCGGGGTGTCGCCCGAGCGCCAGCGCCAGATCCACGACCTGCTGGATAACAATGCCGGCGTGGAGGTGCGTTTCTCCGAGCCGCAAGCGGCCCAAGTAACGCCTCCCGCGGAAGCAGCGCCGGTGACTACCGGCGATACGGCCAACATCGGCATTCAGACGCGCCTCGAGAAGCAACTCGGCGGGCGCGCCGAGTTCGAGCGCTTCAGCACGCGGGTGCTCGACGGCGATGATGCCGCCATGGCGCACGCTTACGCGCTGCGCAGCGTGGCGGAGCGCTTCCCGGCCGCCGTCGAGAAGTCGATGACGGCAGCGGATCGCGCGCAGCTCCATGAGCTGGCGCGCGAGCACGTGGCAGCGCTCGGAACTCAGGTGCGCGTGATGGAAGGCGCGCTGGCTCCGGTGCTGGCCGGCCTGGGTGGCAACGCCGCCGCGGCCCTGCTCGCTCCCGGCGCCGAGACCGCCTGGCAGCAGGCAGCCGACGACAGCTTCCGTGCTTCGCGCCGGCTGGAAGTGCTGCTTTCGGTCCTGCTGGGAGTCACTCCCGGCCAGAACGCGACTGCCGATTTGCCTTCGCAGGTGCTGGCCGCGTTCGCGGATCTGAAGGCCGGCCTCGGCCGCTGCCAAAGCCTGCTGGCGCAGTAGCGCCGCTCGTTCGGCCGCCGGCCTGGCTCGCTCTCAAGCGGAACCGTTACTTCGCAACGGTTGTCACCATCATGCCGGCGCCGCCCATGTTCTGGAAAAACCGCTCCACCGCTTGCCAGCCTTCGGGCGTGAGCTTGGATTGCAGGTCCTCGAGGCCGGTTCTTAACGCGGCCTGGCGGTCGGCGCTGAGAACCTTAAATTGCTGGCGGTCGGGCATGGTGCCAGTGATGCGCGCGGCGTTCATCATCTGCTGGGATTGTGCCTGGACGGCGGCCAGCTTGGCGCTCACCGACTCAGTCACCTGGCGGAAGATTTCGCGATCGGCGGGATCGAGCTGGCCGCTCACCGGATCGTGCGGGACATCCGAGCCGGGCGGAGGACCTTCGACAAGCGTGCCGTCCGCCGCGTGGTAGTGGTCGGGCGGCTTCTCGGTGGCCAGGTGTAGCAGGATCTCGAAGCGTACCTCCCTCGGGATCTCCGCCGATTGCCGCACGGTCCCGTCGTAGCGAGCCGGCACCGTCACGTTTGGCAAGGCCACCGTCTTGACGATCTGGTCGCGATGCGATGCCCACCATTCGGTCCAGAACTGAATGTCCTTTTGCTCGAGGTCGCGGTCGTTGACGGGCGAGCCGTTCGGGCAGTAGCCGGCCATTTCGGGACTCCAGAGCACGGCGGGTGTTGGCATCGGGCCGAGAAGCTGGCAGAAACCCATCAGCGCGCTGCCGCGAATTCCGGGATTCGGGCTCTGGAGCATGACGATCAGGTAGGGCAGCATCTCCGGGCTGCGCGTGCGGGCGAGCGCGAACGCCAGGCCGCCATCCAAGCCCCAGATGGTCGTGTCGCCCAACGCAATTCGAGCCAGCGCGTGGGCAGCCGGGAGGTCGTTTTTCAGATCGAGGCTGCCGAGGAAGGGCGGAAACGGATAAGGACGCACCCCGCCGGATGCGGATAACACGGTTGGCAGGTTCTTCTCCAGCTCGAAGACGGCGGAGGTATCGCCGGCTCCAAGCCGCCCGAGAATACCCAGTGTTTTCAGGTGTGGATCCGGGAGCGTCGACAACGACTGGTAGACCTCGTTGGCCGCCGCGCGGTCCAGCGACTGAAGCGCCATGGTCAGCGATTGATACTGCGCGCGCGCGTTGAGCCAGGCCGGGGCGGCCCCGTTCGCGTTCAACTCCCGGCTCGGCGAGTCGAGATCGGCCGCGTGTTCCGCTACCAGGTCTTCAAGGGCCGCGCCAATCTCGCGGGCGATCTTGGTTGGCAGCGGTTCGTCATCGGCATAGGAGGGCGCGCTGGTGCCCAGCGGCAGGAAAGATCCGCCCATGGGAGCCATTGGCGTCTCGGCCTGCATCGGTTCCAGCCCGCCATCGGGATTCCTGCGAAGGAACCAGAGGCCGCGCGTGTGGAGAACTTTCGTGGTGACGGCCGGGCCTTCGCGCGGGCCGGGCTGATAGTGCCACTGGAGCGTGAGGTCGGCGCCCGGGGCGATGTCGCCGCTGAGGATGCGAACGGCGTTGAGGGTGGCTTTGACCATGACCTGCGAGCCGGTGTCGACCGCGGAGCCGGCCGTGATATCAGCCACCAGGACATCGTTGGCGGTTTTGACCGTGTCGGTGAAGCTCCAGCCGCTATGGGAGGAGTACGTTTGGGCGGAGGCGGACAGGACGAGGGCAAGGAGGGCAGCGATTCTCATGACGGCCTCGCCTAAGATTATAGGCTCCGCCGCTCCCTCACGGTCGCGGCTCTGAAAGGCATCGGAGCCGCGACCGTAAGGGAGCGGTTGTCGGCGATTCAATCGGTTGCCGCACCGCAGATGTTCGCCGGCGGCCCGCCGCCCTGCTTGCCGCCCTGTAACCTTTGCTGAATGAAAACCGTCAGATACTAACGGGCTGGTGTCGGAATTTTACGATTCCCACCTGCCCGCGACGGCGGGCGTACATCCTCCGAGCGCCCGCCGATCCGTTTTTTTCCAGCAACCACCCGCTTTTTCAAGAACTTCTGCGCCTTGCGCCGAGTGGCGGGGCGGGGGTTGCTCAATTGGCGTCGCACGAAGCTGACGACTGCGGCCTGGCGCTGAACGGCTTCGGGGAATCTGGCCAGCGACTCAATGGCGTGCCCGATGGCTACGTTGCGGCACTCCTCGGTTTCGTATTTCGCCCGGCCGACGGAGAGGATGCCGGCTACGAGCTTGTCCGCCAGGCGCGGTTGTGCCGCGGCGATCACGGTTGCCGCCTGCATGACGTTCGCCGCGGCGATCATCTGCGGGCCGCGGATGGGCTGCAGAAATCTGCCGAGCAGCGGCGCGAGCTTGCGCGAGCGATCCACCCCCGCCAGGTTGGCCAGGATGTGCGCCGCATTCCAGCGGAAAATACTGTTGGGATGATCGAGCAGCCGGGCGAACCTGTCGAAATCCGGGTAGAGGAATTGCGGCGCTTCTTCGCTGAGGCGCCGAAGGTCTTTCAGGCAACCGAACCTGACGCGCGCGGCCGGCGCGTCCAGTCCGGCCCAGCAGACCGCAAGGCGGTCGTGCTCTGTCCACAGGATAGCCATAGCCGATTCATACAGGAATGCGCGGCGGAAAGCAAGGTTCAGACCGCGGTTATGCCGTCGCCAATAACGCCCTCACAAACCTGCGAAAGCGAAATATTCGGACCGCGGTTCCTCGGAATTTCAGGCTAATTCGAAACTAAAGTGCGCGTGGCTCGACGCGGCCCGGCAGCGGCGCTCGCCCGTCCCGCGCCTACTCGACCTTGCGCAGTACCATTGCCGAATTCTTGCTGCCGAAAGCGATGCAATTGGCGACGGCATGCTCGATCGAGATTTTGCGGCCGGGCGAGGTGATGTAATCGAGATCACAATCGGGATCGGGCTCGTCCACGTTGATGGTGGGCGGCGCCACGCCGTCGCGCATGGCGAGCAGGGTGGCCGCTACGCCGGCGGCGCCGCAAGCGCCTTGAGGATGCCCGATAAGACTCTTCAGCGACGATCCCGGAAGCTTGTAAGCGTACCCGTTGAAGGCCAGTTTGACGGCGCGCGTTTCGATGCGGTCGTTCAACTCGGTGGAGGTGCCGTGATAATTGATGTACTGCACGTCGGAGGCGGCGATGCCGGATTCCTCGATCGCCAGTCCGATGGCGCGCGCCGGTTCTTCGCCGCATTCCTCCAGCCGCACGCGATGGAAAGCCTCGCAGGTGGAACCGTAGCCGGTGACTTCGCCATAGATCTTGGCGCCGCGGGCGCGCGCCTGTTCCATCTCCTCGAAGACGAAGAACCACGCGCCTTCGGCGATCACGAAGCCGTCGCGGTCGCGCGAGAAAGGCCGTGAAGCGCGCTCCGGCTGCTGGTTCCAGCGGGTCGACATGATGCGCATCAACTGGAACCCGCGCAGGATCAGCGGCGCGATGGGCGAATCCACTCCGCCGGCGATGATGGTATTGAGCACTCCGCCGCGGATGTGGCGGAAGGCGTAGCCCATGGCGTCGGTGGAGGAAGTGCATCCGGTGGAGACGATGTGGCTCAGGCCGCGGAAGCCGAACCGCATCGACACCTCGCTGGCCAGCGTCCCGATGGTGCCGGTGGGAATGGTGTAGACGCTGCACTGTTTCTGGTGGCCAGTGTAATAGAGGCGGTATTGCTCCTCGGTGAAATCCTGGCTGCCGCCGCCGGAGCCCACCATGACGCCGATGCCGCGCAACTCGTCGCGTGTCATGTGCTGCGGCTCCAGCCCAGCGTCTTCTAGCGCTTCCGCCACGCTGGCCAACGCCAGCGGCACGGCGCGCGATACGTGAGGCCGGTCTTTCACCTCCACGTACTTCTTTTCGTCGAACTCGTCGGGCACCTGCCCGGCGACTTGTACCTGAAACGGCGACGGATCGAAGCGCGAAATGCGCCTCACTCCGCTGACGCCGTTGCGGCTGGCCTGCCAAAAGGATTCACGACCGATTCCATTGGGGCTCACCGCGCCAATCCCCGTTATCGCCACGCGACGCATTTCTATGACTTTGCCTTTCCTTGTTTGCTCAGTATAGGCTGAAATGGATGACGACGCGCCACCAACAGGCAGCCGGGCGGCTGGATCGCGCCCTGGCCGGACTTCAGGCAGGTACTGTAGGTGTGCTCTGGATGCTGCTCTGGCTGGGCGTTTGTGCGGCCGGGCGGCGCGAAGATTTCTGGTCCAGCCCCAATCTCCTGGCGGGCGCATTGTATCGGCCGTACGCCTATCGCACCGGTTTCGAATGGAGCACCGCGTTCGGCGCGTCGCTCTACATTCTGCTCTATGGCGTGCTGGGCACGCTGTTCGCGCTGGCCGCCGGCCGCCCCATGACGCGCCTTCGCCTGGCGCTGATCGCCATGACGTTCGGCTTGGGCTGGTATTGGATCACCTACCGCTGGCTGTGGCGGGCGGCGCCGCCGCTGGCTGCGCTGCTCGACGGCGGGCGGGCCGCCGTGCTGGGCCACTTGATCTATGGCGCGCTGCTCGGCCGTTTCCCGCGTTACCTGCCAAGCGCAGCTGCACCCGAAACAATTCCGCTGGCTGCTGAACAAGAGGCCGAAGTGAATTTCGGAACGCCGGCGGATTGAAGCGGGCGGGTACACTGCGCGGCGGCCGGTAAGGATCACCTGCGTGATAGCGGTACAAACCGCTCCCTGACGGTCGCGGCTCCGATAAGAGCCCGGCTGCGCCGATTGACAATTGGTGCGCAGGTTATCAACCTGCCCCACAAAACTGGAATACAATAGCAATGCCTAGGCCAGCTCCACTTCGATTCGTTTCTGCGCGGCATCCAGCTTCACGATGCGGAAGCTGCGGATCTGGCCGGCGCGCGGGGCGTCGCCCCTGGCTGCGCCGCCGGAGAGCCCGCCTTTTTTCCACTTGGCCTCCAGCATGGACGTCAAGGAAGAGAGGTCCGCTTTGTTGACGGCTGGTTCCGATTCCGCGCCGGCGGCGGCGGACTCGCTCTGGATGCGGCAGGTGGCGGGCACGCCCTCGCCCAATTCGACGCGCGCACGGCCGCCGGAAACATCGGTCATCCGCCCCGTCACCAGGTCGCCCGGCTTGTGTTCGGCAATGTACTCGTCCAGGCCGGTGGGGACGAGCTGCTTCATGCCCAAGCGCAGGCGCCGCTTGGCGAGGTCGGCTTCAAGCACCAACGCCTTCACCATTTGCCCCACCTTCAGCACTTCCTGAGGATGGTTGATGCGCTTTTCCGCGCTGATGTCGCCGACGTGGATCATACCTTCCACGCCTTCGGCAAGCTCGACGAATGCGCCGAACTTCTGCAGGCTGGTGACCGTACCTTCCACCTGCGATCCTGCCGGGAACTTCTGCGGCACCTCAGCCCACGGGTCACCCAGCACCTGCTTGAGGCCCAGCGAGATGCGGCGTTCGGCCTGGTTGACGCCGAGCACGGCCACTTCCACCTGCTCGCCGGGCTTGACGGCATCGGCCGGTTTGCGCACTTTCTTCGACCACGACATTTCGGAGAGGTGGATCAGCCCTTCCACGCCTTTTTCGAGCTCGACGAAGGCGCCGAAATCGGCTAGCCGCGTAACGGTTCCCTGTACGCGGTCGCCGGCTTTGTATTTTTCGCCCACCAGGTCCCACGGATGCGGCAGAAGCTGCTTGAGGCCGATGGCGATGCGCCGCTTGGCGGCATCCACCTTCAGCACCTTGGCTTCCAGTTCCTGGCCCGGCTTCAGCACGTCGGCCGGCTTGTCGACATGGCCCCAGGAAATATCGGCTACGTGCAGCAGCGCATCCACCCCGCCGATATCGACGAAGGCTCCAAAACCGGTCAGGCTGCGCACCGTGCCGGTGACGGTCTCGCCTTCCTTGATCTGGCTGTAGCGCTTCTCCTTGACCTCGCGCTCTTCGTCTTCGAGCACGGCGCGGCGGTCCACCACCACGTCCTCGTCGGCGGTATCGAGCTTGATGATGCGGCAGCGGATCTCCTGCCCGATCAGTTTTTCAACGTCGGCCGCTTCGCGCGCGCCCGAACGCGACGCCGGCATGAAGGCGCGCACGCCCACGTCCACGCTCAAGCCGCCCTTGACGACCGCGGTCACCATGCCCGCGATGGGCGCCTTATCGGCAAACGCTTTTTCCAGCGCCGACCAGTCGCGCGGCCGCTCCACTTTCAGGCGCGACAGCTCGTAGTAGCCCTCGGGATCGCGTCCCTTGATGGAAACGGCGACCTTATCGCCGCGCTTCACAGCTTCTCCGACATTGGTGAAATCCGCTAGCGGAAGAATGCCTTCGGTCTTGAAACCGATATCTACCAGGACCGATTCGGCGGTCACGGCCACCACCGTGCCGTTGAATCCGCGGCGTTCCTCGCCGGCGTGAGAGCTCGTCTGCTCGTATTGCGAAAGAATATCGGCAAACGATTCGCCGGGCTCACTGTTGGTTTGAGAATCCGGACCGGCAGACGGGTCCTGATCCAGCATACTCGAGTTGGACATGAGACGTTTCTATCTCATTGTGGCATAATGTAGCGGCGACAGTCTTGGCCGTTTTTCGTTTCGACCGCGATTTTGCCGCGGCCGTTGCAGCGGCCCGCGTTCATTCTTATGCCGCGTCCCCCGCAATTCCTCGCCCGCTGGGTTCGCCTCATCCAGCCGCGGGATTTCGTGTGGGTGGTGCTGTTCGGCGTGCTGATCGCGTGGCCGCAGACCGGCGAAGCTCCTGAAATCGTCTTCCTGGTGGCGCTGTGCGTGACCCAGGTGCTGGAGCCGAAAATCCCCGCTGAGCCGACGACGCGCAGCCGCCTGCTGTGGATTGCGATCAAGCTGGCGCTGGCGTTCATGTTGATCGGCTACGCCGGCGCCATCAACAGCGTGTATTGGCCGGTGCTGCTGTTGCCGGTGGTCTCGGCGGCGACCATGTTCGGCGCGGTGGGAACCACGCTGTGCGCCGCCGCAGCCGGCGCTGCGTACCTGGTTTTTCTGTTTTGGGTGCGCGACCCGTCGGAGGTCATCGTGGACCCGATTCCGCGCCTGGTGTTGCTGGCCATGATCGGCAATCTGGCCAACTCTGTGGCCGAGGACTTGCGCAGCCAGACGCGCAAGTCCCGCGCCGCGGCCGAGCAACTCGCCGACGCCAATCTGCAGCTCCAGCAGGCCGAAGAAGAGAAGCGCCGGGCAGACCGGCTGGCCGCGCTCGGCCAACTTTCCGCCGGCCTGGCGCATGAGCTGCGCAATCCGCTCGGCACCATTCGCGCTTCTTCGGAGATGCTTACCCGCAGCCTGGCCGCGGAAAACGAGGTGGCGCGCGAAGTGGCGGGCTTCATCGCCTCTGAAGTGGACCGGTGCAACGCGCTGATCACCCGTTTTTTGCAGTTCGCCCGCCCGCTCCAACTCCAGCGCGCCCCAGCCGACCTGGCGCAGACGCTCGATCGCGCCGTGGCGTTGGCCGAACGCGAGGCGCCCGGCATTTCCTTCTATCGCAATTACGAGCCCGGCATTCCGCCGTTTCCTTTCGATGCCGAGCTGCTGGAGCGTGTGTTCTACAACCTGCTGATCAACGCCGCGCAGGCCAGCCCGGCTGGTGGCGCGGTCACGCTGAAGGCCCGCGCTGGCGGAGGCAATGCGGAGATTTCGGTGATCGACCGCGGCAGCGGCATCGAGCCTTCACTGCGCGACAACATTTTCAATCCCTTCTTCACCACCAAGCCGCAGGGCGTCGGCCTGGGGCTGGCCATCGTTTCCAAAATCGTCGACGAACACGGCGGTAACATAGCGGTGGAGAGCGAACCGGGGAAGGGAAGCATCTTCCGGGTACTTTTGCCGATGGAGGCTCAAACGGCGCAGTAGCAAATCGGGGAATCGCAAGCTAAATCGGCGGATGGTACCGCGTCTGTCGAGGGCTCGCCAAATTCACAAGCGGCATCGCTTATGAAGAAACGCATTCTGGTGGTTGAGGACGAAGACAAGCTCCGCCGTGTGATCGAGCTGCAACTCGTCTCCGGCGGGTTCGACGTGGATAAAGCCGCCACCGCCGAAGAGGCGCTGAAAGTGGTCGATCGCGCCGACCTGGTGCTCACCGATCTCAAGCTGCCTTCGATGGACGGCCTGGCTTTTCTCGGTGTCATCCGCCGCCAGAACGCGCAAGTCCCGGTGATCATGATGACCGCGTTCGGCAGTGTGGAAACGGCGGTGGAAGCCATGAAGGCCGGCGCCACCGATTTTCTGCTCAAGCCGTTTGGTCTCGATCACCTGATGCAGGTGGTCTCGAAGGCGCTGGAAGTGCGCGCGCTGCGCGAGGAGAACCGCGAGCTCAAGGCCGAGCTCGGCCGCCGCTACGAGTTCGACAACATCATCGGCCGCAGCCCGGCGATGCAGGAAATCTTTGCTTCCATCGAGCGCGTGGCGCCAACACGCGCCACTGTCCTGCTGGCCGGCGAGAGCGGCGTTGGCAAAGACCTGATTGCCCGCGCCATCCATTTCCATTCGCCGCGGCGCGACCGCCCGCTGGTGAAGATCAACTGCAGCGCCATCCCCGAAAACCTGATGGAGAGCGAATTGTTCGGCTACGAAAAGGGCGCGTTTACCGGCGCGCAAACCTCGAAACCCGGCAAGTTCGAGCAGGCCGACACGGGAACGGTGTTTCTGGACGAGATTGGCGACGTGCCGGCGGCCATCCAGGTGAAGCTGCTGCGGGTGCTGCAGGAGCGCGAATTCGAGCGGCTGGGCAGCAACGTGACACGCCACATCGACGTGCGCGTGGTGGCGGCCACCAACCAGGACCTGCGCGCCGCGCTCGAGCAGGGCACTTTCCGCGAGGACCTGTATTACCGCCTCAACGTGGTGCCGCTCAATATTCCTCCGCTGCGCGAGCGCAAGCAGGACATTCCGTTTTTGGCCAACCATTTCGTGCGCAAGCTGGCGCCGGAAAACGGCTGCCAGGTGGAAACGATTACCGATGCCGGCATGGAGAAGTTGATGGCGTACTACTGGCCCGGCAACGTGCGCGAGCTGGAAAACGTGATTGAGCGCAGCCTGGTGATGTGCACCGGCACGGCTCTCGACGCCGCCGATATCAAGCTGGAAGCCGACCGCCGGCCGCGCCCGCAAAACGATACGCATTTCCTGCCCGAAGGGATGACGCTCGATGCCTATGAGCAGGAAATCATTCGCGAAGCCCTGCGCCGTGCCGATGGCAACAAGAGCCAAGCCGCCAGGTTGCTCGGCCTCACGCGCAACGCCTTGCGGTATCGGCTGACGCAGATGGGGATGGAAGCGTAGGGGCCGGCTTCGCCTCGCGGAAAATTCATTTCGAGCCGCAGATCAACGCGGATGAACGACAGTTCAGCGCTTTCCGGCAGCCCGCTTCGGGGACTTCGCCGCCTTCTTAACGCCCGATGCCGAAGGCCGCCGCGCGTTCGGAACTTTGCCGATGCGGGGATCCCTGACAGCGATCAACTCGCAGGCGCGCAGCGCGGTCTCCTCGAAATCCGGCGCATCGGCGGGAAGGACCTGCCAGTCCGTCACCTCCTTGCCAAACACCCGAACGGAACGCATATTGGGAAACTCGCGGCGCAAGCTCTCGTGGTGCGCCACGGAAGTGGCGAGCCACACCCCGTTGTCGGCGTCCGGCCCGCGCTTGTCGCGCAAGATGAGGACAATTTTGTCGCCGACATAGATCGCGAGGCAGCCGAACATGGGCCGGGTCCAAGGCGACAATGCAGCGATCGCCTCCAGCACAAACTCATGCGGCATAGCCTTGCGGGGCTTGACGAACAAGTGGGAATCCGAGGGCAGAGACTGCGGCTTACGGCGGGACGGCATGGGATTCAGGATAGGCCGGGCGGATCACACCCGGTAGGTATCGGCGCGCCAATGCACGACGGCGCGCTTGATGGTGTCGGGTTCCATGCTTTCCTGAGCGGCGCGGGCGGCCAGGGCGGCGAATTCGGCGTCGGAGGCAAAGCGCAGGGCGATAATCTGGCGGATGCCGAGCCGCGGGTCCAGTAACTTGCCGGTCAGGACATAGTGGCGCAGGTTTTCCTCGGCGCGAATGGCGCGGTCCTGCGCTTTGAGCGAGAAGATGCGGCAGAAGAGAGCAATCATGATCGAGGTCACGACCAGCACCACAATCAGCGCCGCGCTGTACAGGCGCTCATGGTCGCCCCACGACTTGTAGAGGTTGACCAACGATCCGATCAGCGTCAACAGCAGAATGCCGGAGAGTACCACGTGGTAAGCGGGCACGAATTGCCGGTGATTGGCGTAGTTCTGTTCCTGCATGAATCCTCCTTCCAAACGGGCAGCGCGTTCCGGCTCAGAATAGCACGTTAGCTATGACCCGGCGGTAACTTCGGCGGGCGCGCCGTAGTGGCTGTCCACGTAGGCGTTGAGGATGTCGATGAACTCGGCCACGATGTGGTCGCCCTTGAGGGTGACGGTGAGACGGCCGTCGACGTATACCGGGGCTTTCGGTTCTTCGAAAGTTCCAGGCAGGGAAATGCCGATGTGGGAGTGCTTCGATTCGCCGGGACCGTTGACCACGCAGCCCATCACGGCCACCTTCATGGTCTCGACTCCGGGATGATTCTCTTTCCACTTCGGCATCTGCTCGCGCAGGTAGGTCTGGATCTGGTCGGCCATATCCTGGAAAAAAGTGCTGGTGGTGCGGCCGCAACCGGGACAGGCGGTGACTTGCGGGGTGAAGCTGCGGATGCCGAGCGATTGCAGAATCTGCTGGGAGACGATGACTTCCTCGGTGCGGTCGCCGTTAGGTAGCGGTGTGAGCGAGGTGCGAATGGTATCGCCGATGCCCTCGAGCAGCAGCGGAGCCAGCGCCGCGGTGGTGGCGACGATGCCCTTGCTGCCCAGTCCGGCTTCGGTCAGGCCGAGGTGCAGCGGGTAATCGCAGGCCGCGGCGAGAGCGCGGTAGACGTCGATCAGGTCCTGCACGCCGCTCACCTTGGCGCTGAGAATGATCAGATCGCGGGCGAGGCCGTAGCGCTCGGCGGCGCGCGCTGATTCGACCGCACTGGCGACCATGGCGTCAAGCGTCACCTGGCGCGCGTCTTTCGGTTCGGCGGCGCGCGAGTTTTCGTCCATCATGCGGGTGAGCAATTGCTGATCGAGCGACCCCCAGTTGACGCCGATGCGCACTGGCTTGTGGTTTTCGACGGCGACTTCGATCATGGTGCGGAAATTGTTGTCCGTCTTGCGGCCTATGTCGGAGTTGCCGGGGTTGATGCGGTACTTGGCCAGGGCGCGCGCGCACTCGGGATATTTCTTTAGCAGGATGTGCCCGTTGTAGTGGAAGTCGCCGATGATGGGCACGCGCGAACCGAACAGGCGCACGGTCTCGACGATTTTGGGAACGGCGGCCGCGGCGTGTTCGGTGTTGACGGTGACTCGCACCAGCTCCGAGCCGGCTGCGGCAAGCGCCAGCACCTGGTTCACCGTGCCGGTGACATCGGCAGTGTCGGTGTTGGTCATCGATTGCACCGCAATCGGATGATCGCCGCCGACCTTCACCCCTCCCACATCCACGACTACCGCCTTGCGGCGGGCGCCCACAGCCATCGAATTCCCTCCTCGAGTGGAGATTCTATTTTACCAGCGGCGGGAATGGACGCGCTTCGCGAGCGGGGGGAATGGCAGGTGCTACGGCCGGAACCTGTTTGGGCACACTACGGGCTTGAGGCTTTGGGTGAAAAAGGGGAAAGATACGTTGCGGGTGGCCGGGCTTCGGACTTATCGCCGTGCGTGCGGCCACCCAATGGTTTGAGTAGAAACTACGTTGATGTGAGCCCGCTGTATAGCGGACAATATCAGGTCGATTCGTTCCTTACCCTCTGATATCCGGCGGGCGGCAATAATAGCTATCCGTTTACCGCCGGCGGTTGTGGATTCCAGAATCCAAAGTCTTCCGTCGGGAGTCCAGCCCAAGGGGGACCCCGCATGCCGT
>Ga0187876_1000353_pt1 | contig 49136 bp, 47 predicted proteins | sample June2016WEW_17_4_FD_133000 | JGI IMG/M metagenome (GOLD analysis project Ga0187876, IMG submission 133000) | Peatland microbial communities from SPRUCE experiment site at the Marcell Experimental Forest, Minnesota, USA - June2016WEW_17_40 | ecosystem: Environmental > Terrestrial > Soil >... | reverse complement strand
CGCCTGATCCACACGGACATCGAGTTTCCAGTGGATCAGGCGCTGCAGGTTCGCACTGAGCTTCGCGAGCGCTGCGAGATCGAGCTCAAGCCTCCAAGAGACGCTGCAGGCTAGATGGGCCGGCTACTCTACGCTGTGCACCCATTGGCTTGACAACCAACCTCTCATCCTAGCGTGAGGTGCTACTCCTCAGGCGCTTAGGTGGCCCATGCTACGCCTGTGCTTGCCTCCCCCTCGTCCGGCCGGATCATCAAATTCCGTATCACCGTCGCCCTACTGTACCGGACCACGCTGAGATCCACGCAAAGCGCCTCGATAGGCGCCAACCAAGTCGCATGACATAAGCCACCATTGCCGTGCCCGCCGCGCCCACGGTCGCCTATACTTGGTGACAGGATGTAATCCGGAGCACGTGGGGCGCGGCCCGCTGGCTTAGGACCTCCGATAGCTGGACAGCGCCGGCAGGCGGCAGCGGGGAAGAGTGGTGGCCTCGACGATCAGTTACCTGTCCGCAGCGGACACGGGCACGGCATTTGATGCACTGGTTGCCTCGATTCGTAACGCAGCGCGTTTCGACGGGAATGATCAGGTGCCTCCGGCCGTGGTGCTCTGGACCGACCGCGACAAGCAGTGGCTGCCGCTGCTGCCCAGGTTGCGGGTCGCGCTGCCCCAGCTCGTGACGCTAGGTGACTATGACCCGGCTGTGAAGTCGGGACCGGCGATCTGGCTCCGGCCGCTACTCGGTCGCCGTGTCCCGGAGGCCGACTGGCCTCCAGAGGCAGTTCCTGTGCTGTACCTACCAGGAGTAAGCCGGCACCACCTCCGCGCCATTGAGACCTGCCCAAAGCACCTGCAGCCAATAGCCGAGTTGCAGTACCGGGGTACGTTCTGGACTCAGTCCAACACCAACGACTGGACTGTAGCCGCCTTCCTCTCCTCTACGAAGGGCGGTTTAAGGCCTGGATCTCTCGCGCGATGCTGCAACCGCGATCGCGCTCCGCGATGCCCTTGGCGAGCTTGTAGACCAACAGGTGTCCGCGCTCCGCGGCAAGCGTCTCGACGCCGATTTCCTGAATGAGCTGCTCATCCAGGATCCAGATCGCGAGATGCTTCGCTGGCTCGACGACCCCGAAGGCACGCGCGCTCGTTGGGACCGGGGCCGCTGGAACGCGTTCCGCAGTCTGGCCCGCGAACACTACGGCTTCGATCCCGAGGCCGACGGCTCGTTCATTGGCACGGAGAAGCTTGGCTCGTGCCAGGGTACGTGGCAGAATGTGTGGAAACGTTTCGCGGAAGCTCCACAGCGCTACGTCGTCCTGCCGGAGGCGTTGCGTCGCGCCAAGCCAACGACCGGTCAGAGCATACTATTTCATTCGCCGAGTTGGCCGCAGGATAACGAGGAGGCCGAGAACGTTCTGCGGCATGAACTCCTGCAGCTCAGTGCCGGCTCCTCCACCGAATGCCGGCAGCAGCTGCGAGAGCTGGACGAAGTGCACGGCGAGCGACGCGGCTGGGTGTGGACTGCCCTCGGGAAAGCGCCCCTTGCCACTGCTCTTGGGCATCTCGCACGCCTGGCTGAGGCGACTGCGGTGCCGCTCGCCGGGTCGCTTCCAGAGAACATCGCTGAAGCGTATTCCCGCACGGGCTGGAAGGCCGATGCAGCGGCAATCGACGCCATGGCGCTGCTTGAGAAACCCGACGACGTAGCCCCAGTGCGCACCGCTATTCAGGCCATTTACGGTCCCTGGATGGACGAGGCCGCCGAGCAGTTTCAGCACGCGGTTGCCAACAATCCTATGCCCCCTGCCCCAGCGGACACAGGCGTTCCTACTGGCGTTCCTGGTAGCTGTGTACTCTTCGCCGATGGACTCCGCTTCGACGTGGGCATGCGGCTTGCAGCCTTGCTGGCAACTGTGCCAGGACTCAAGGTTGAGTCGCGGCGGCGGTTCGCCCCGGTGCCGTCCGTCACGTCCACCGCCAAGCCCGCTGCCGCACCGATTGCCCCGGCGTTCGGTGGGCCCGGCTACGCCGCCGAGTTCATGCCCTCCGTGAGGACAGGCACAAACGCCGGCAAGACGCTGACGCTCGATCTCTTCCGGCAGCTCCTAGAAGGCTTCGGCTACAGGGTGCTGGCAGGTGACGAGACAGGGCCGGTGAGCGAGAGCAGCATGGCGTGGTGCGAGTATGGGCATCTTGACAAGCACGGCCACGACGAGGGCTGGAGACTGGCCAAGCGCATTGACGAGGAAGTGCGCGCCCTGGCGGTACGCGTGCAGGCGCTGCTCGAGGCAGGGTGGAAGCAGGTCCGTGTTGTCACCGACCATGGTTGGTTGCTCCTCCCGGGCGGGCTGCCCAAGCACGATCTGCCGGTGTTCCTTACCGAGTCGAGATGGCCTCGATGTGCCGTCCTGAAGCACGGTGCAGACGTTCAAGGCTCAGTCACGCCCTGGTACTGGTCGGGCGACGTGCAGATTGGAACGCCTCCGGGTATTGCCTGCTACAAGGCCGGCCTGGAGTATACGCACGGCGGTCTCAGCGTGCAAGAGTGCGTCGTACCTGAGCTGGTTATCAGCAGAGCCGCCGCTGCGGGCGCACTTGTCAAGATACAATCGGTGGAGTGGAAGCGCCTCCGGTGTCAGGTGCGGGTATCGAAAGCTGCAGTCAACCTCTCGTGCGACATGAGGACCAGCGCCAACAATCCGGCGACTTCTCTTGTGGAGTTGCCGAAGACGATACCGGAGAGTGGTGCTGTGTCGCTTCCGGTACCTGACGACACCAAGGAGGGGGCTGCGGCGGTGGTCGTGATCCTCGACGGCACGGGCGCCGTGCTCGCAAAGCAGGCCACTACTGTGGGAGGCGATGGCTGATATGGAACTCGACGCGCTTGACCAGCGTGCTGCGAAGGCCTTTGATGGTTATATCGTGCGCAAGGATCTGGCGCGCAAGTTCCAGGGCCAGTATCCCGTGCCGACCTACGTCGGGGAGTTCCTGCTCGGCCGCTACTGCGCAAGCACCGATGAGGCCGAGATCACCGAGGGCTTGCGCATCGTGCAGCGTCAACTGGCCGATCGCGCCGTGCGCGCCGGCGAGGAGGAGCTGTTCAAGGCGCGTGCTCGCGAGCATGGTGCGGTCAAGATAATTGACCTCATTACGGCACGGCTGGATGCACGGTCCGATTCCTACCTGGCGACGCTGCCGAGCCTCCGACTCACCGACGTGCGCATCGAGCCAGACCTGGTCAGCGAGCATGAGCGGATGCTCACCGGCGGCTTCTATGCCGAGGTTGAGCTGGAATACGATGCAGGCATCGCGGACGAGCATAACGGCCGCCCATTCGGCGTACGCGCGTTGAGAGCCATCCAGCTCTCCAAGCGGAACGTGCTCGACGAGTTCAAGCGGGGTCGCGCAGCCTTCACGAGCGGCGAATGGAAAGCGTTCTTGCTGCGCAGTGTCGGTCTAGAGCCGGAGCGTCTGACAAGCCGGGCCCAGGACATCATTCTGCTGCGCATGGTTCCCTACGTGGAGCGCAACTACAACGCCATTGAGCTTGGGCCCCGAGGGACCGGCAAGTCCCACCTCTACCAGCAGATTTCTCCTTACGCCCACCTGGTCAGCGGCGGCAAGACGACCGTGGCCCGCCTCTTCGTCAACAACGCCAGCGGCCAGCGTGGCCTAGTGTGCCAGTACGACGTCGTGTGCTTCGACGAGGTGTCGGGCGTGTCCTTCGATCAGAAGGACGGCGTGAACATTATGAAGGGCTACATGGAGGCCGGCGAATTCAGCCGCGGCAAGGAGAGCATCCGCGCCGACGGCAGCATCGTGCTGGTGGGCAACTTCGAGGTCGACGTAGAGCATCAGCAGCGCATCGGCCATCTGTTCGGACCACTACCCCCGGAGATGCGCAACGACACCGCGTTCATGGACCGGGTTCATAGCTACCTGCCGGGCTGGGACGTGCCAAAGATGGCAACGGATCTGCTGACCGACCACTTTGGCCTGGTGAGCGATTTCATTTCCGAGTGCTGGGACCGCCTTCGCGCGGAGAGTAGGCTTTCTGCCCTGCAGAACCGCGTGCAGTTTGGCGGAGCCTTGTCGGGGCGCGACAACCGCGCCGCGCAAAAAACGGTGAGCGGCCTGCTCAAGCTCATCAGTCCAGATAGCGCAGAGCCCGTAAACGACGACGACCTCGAATGGGCGGTGCGGCTCGCGCTGGAATGCCGGCGCCGCGTCAAGGAGCAGCAGAAGCGCATCGGTTCTGCCGAATTCCGGAATACGCACTTCAGCTACGTGCTTGGTGAGACGGGCGTGGAGAAGTTCGTGGTGACCCCGGAGCTGCAGAGCGAAGAGACGATTGGCGACGACCCGCTGCCGCCCGGTCAAGTCTGGGCGCTGAGCCCTGGCGGCACTGACGAGGCTCCAGGGCTTTACCGCATCGACGTCAATGTGGGTCCCGGTTCCGGCGTGCACATTCTGAATCGGCCGGCACCCCAGGCTTTCACCGAGAGTATGCGCTACGGAGAACAGAACCTCTATGCCCGCTCGCAGGTTCTGGTTGGCGACCGCGACCCACGCGCGCATGCGTTCAGCGTCCAGCTCCGCGCTTTCGACGCGTCGCGCTCAGGCCAGGGACTGGGCCTCGGCGCCCTGCTGGCTCTGTGCAGTGCACTCCTCCAGAAGAGCCTCAAGGGCGGTTTGGTCACGGTCGGAAGCCTCAACCTCGGCGGTACCGTCGATCCGGTCTACAACCCAGTGAGCCTGGTCGAGCTGGCCGTCGAGAAAGGCGCGAACACTATCCTCATGCCGGTGAGCGCCCGCAAGCAGCTCTTCGACCTGTCCGACGACATGGCGACGAAAATCACGACGCAGTTCTACACCGATGCTAGAGAGGCGCTCATTAAAGCTCTAGGGGATTAGGGGTGCATCCGGCAAGTTCGCACTACATCTGAGACTCCGGCCTTCAGGCCGGAGAGCCTCACCTGCCAGGCTAGCCGTGGCCTTCAGGCCGCCCCGGTTCCCGCGAAGATGTGGGCTAGACATACCGGACGCACCAATTAGCTCGATTGCACTCGTCGCGACATGTTGTCCTTGACAACGCCCAAAGCCGTGCTACAATACCCCTAGAGATAGGACCTACGTTCTATCTCCGCGCCCGCGCGCTGCACGCCGTTCGCACCACCCACGTAGCGCACCCCTGTCGAGGTCTCCCATGCCTGAGGTACGTCTGCCGGCGAGCACGCCCCAGCGCGTGGGCGCTGCCAGCCACCTGCGGATTGATCGAGAGGAAGCTTCGCCATGCCAGGCCGGTCCGCCCGCAACCAGTGCCCGTCGCTCAGCTACTCCACCGCACACGCGAGTCGCCCAAACAAACCCAGCCCGCCGCCCTGCCCTGCTCCGCGCAAAACTGCGAAACAAACCGGTCTTGCCGCAACGTACACGCGGTCTTGCCGCACAAAGCCAGATGCGCCCTGCCACCGAATCACCGGAGAATGCCCAAACGAAGCCAGACGCGCCCACCGCTGGCGTGCAAGGAGTGCGAAACGAACTGTCCGGCCACGGCCGCGGTCGCCGCTGTCAATCGGGCCAAAGCCGGAGACGAGGACAAACGAGAAATGCCAAACGAAATGGTGCTTGCTGCCCATCGCCCACACTCGATTTTGCCGAACAAAGCCAGCCGCGCCCACTGCCGGCCTGCGAAAACTGCGGAACGAACTCCCCAGCGCCCACCCGGCCGCAGCCGTGGGCCCAGTATCCGTCTCTCTGCACGCCCCTGTCCACAGTTGAACGGAGCACCTCATGCCGCTACAGTACTATGGTCACGGGTGCAAAGGGTCGGTGCTGGCTCTCGACGGCCAATCGGGTTATTTCTATTTGCCTGGCATGTGCCATACTCGCCCTGAGCCGTCAGGGAGTCACGCAAGCCGCGCTCGTGGGAAGTCCGCTCGTTTACCCCGATCGGGCTACCATCGCCAGCGTTTTGCGCCCTAGATACCCCCTGATCAGGCCATGCATTGTGGGTTGCTCGAATGCCATACTCGACGCAGAGATCTTTTCATCGGAGAGGCAACTTGCACGCGGGATCTAGCGCTCCGGCCTGCGGAGTGGTGATCTGGTCGCCCGACGGCCGGGTGCTGGAGGCCAACGCGGCGGCGCTGGAGCTGCTCGGCCTGCGCCTCGACGAGCTGCGCGCCGCTACCCCGTTTCCCTGGCACCTGAGCTTGCCCGACGGCACGCCGGTGCCCGATTCGGAACGCCCTTTCGCCTTGGCCCTGCGCTCAGGACGCCCCCAGCTGAGTGCAGTGTTCAAGCTCCATCGGCCCGATGGGCTGGAGCGCTGGGCGCAGATCGATGCCGTGCCTGTGCTCGACGCACACGGCGCGGTGGAACGGGTCGCCTCTACACTCCTCGACGTCTCCTCCCACTCCCTGCCGGACCAATCGCCCGAGCGCAGCGCGCAGAGCTTTCAGGACCTCTTCGCCGGCAGTGCGGAGCCGGTGCTCGTCTACGATCTCCAGACCCTCGGCATCCTCGCAGCCAACGCTGCCGCCTGCACCTTCTACGGCTATACGCGCGAGGAGCTCCTCTCGTCGGCCATTGGCTACCTCTGGCCGGCCGACGGTCTGGCCCGGCTGCAGCAGGATTCCGCGACGCCGCGTCCTTTCCTCAAGCAGTCCGGCGAGTGCCAGCACCGGCATAAGGACGGCCGCATCTTCGATGTGGAGATCGCGTCGCACCGCCTCGCGTTTGCCGGTCGAGATGCCGTGCTCCTCATCGTCTACGACGTCACCGAGCGCCGGGAAGCCCAGATTGCCCTGGCCCAGGAGCACGATTTCAGCGCCAGCATGCTCGACACCGTGGACAGCCTCGTCCTGGTCTGCGATGCGCACGGCCGAATCGTGCACGTCAACCGCACCTGTGAGCTGGTAACCGGCTACACCATCGCCGAAGTCCGGCATCGCGTGTTCTGGGATCTCCTGCTGCCGCCGGAGGAGACCGAGGATGCGGCGCGGCAGATTCAGGCGGTGCTCCGCGGCGACGCCGGTCCGCTGGAGTTCCACTGCGTGGCCAAGGATGGCAGCAGCCGCCTGATCAGCTGGTCCATCAAGGTGGTGCCCAACGTCGCCGGCGGCGTGGCGTTCCTGATCGCCTCCGGCACGGACGTGACTGAGCAGCGGGCGGTTGAAGCGGCAATGGCCCGGCTGAGTGGACAACACGCGAAGATCCTGGCCTCAACGGGCGAGGGTATCTTTGGCTTCGACCGGCACGGCAGCACCACCTTCGCGAACCCCGCTGCGGCACGAATGCTCGGCTACGCAGTGGACGAGCTGGTCGGCCATATGCACCACGCCCTGATCCACCACAGCCACGCCGACGGCCAGGCATATCCTCGAGCCTACTGCAAGATCTACGACGCGCTCGTCGATGGCGGCGCGCACCAGGTCATCGACGAGGTCTTCTGGCGCAAGGACGGCTCGTCGTTCCCGGTTGAGTACACCAGCACCGCTATCTGGGAAGACGGCGAGATCTCCGGCGCCGTCGTGACCTTCGCCGACGTCACCGAGCGGAAACTGGCCGAGGCCGCCTCGGCGCACCACGCCTCGCACGATCCCTTGACCGGCTTGCCCAACCGCACACGGCTGCGCGAATCGCTCGACGAGACCCTGAGTCGCGCTACTGCCTCGAACCAACCCGTGGCCCTGCTGGTGCTGGACCTCGATCGGTTCAAGGAAGTGAACGACACCCTCGGGCACCACGCCGGCGATCTGGTGCTCAAGCAGGTGGGCATCCGCCTGCAACACGCGCTGGGCGCCACGAACATCATCTCGCGGCTGGGCGACGACGAGTTCGCCATCATGCTGCCGGGCGCGGATGCGGCCGCCGCCGACTACGTGGGCCAGCTGCTGGCGGAATCGCTGCGAAGCCCCTTCCAGGTCGAAGGGTACGCGGTCGGTATTGGCGCCAGCATCGGCATCGTCGTCTTCCCAGGGCATGGCCACGATACCGATACGCTGCTGCGGCACGCCGACGTGGCGATGTACGCCGCCAAGAGGACGCACATCGGGCAGGCCTTCTACGACCCCGCCGACGACCAGTACAACCCGCACCGGCTGGCCCTCCTGCGCGACCTGCGCCAGATGATCGAGGAGAACCAGCTCGTGCTCTACTACCAGCCCAAGGTGGGACGGACCGGCACGCTCCAGGGCGTCGAGGCGCTCGTACGCTGGATGCATCCCGAGCAGGGCATGATCCTGCCCGACAACTTCATCCCCCTCGTAGAGCAGACCGGACTCATCGGCGCCCTCACCGAATCCGTCCTGGACATGGCCCTTCGCCAGTACCAGATCTGGCGTGCCGCGGGACTGCACCTGCCCATCGCCATCAACCTCTCGGCACACAGCCTGCACGATGGCCAGTTCCCCCAGTACGTCGCTGCCCAGCTCAAGCGCTACGACGTGCCGGCCGACGATATCACCATGGAGATCACCGAAAGCAGCCTCATGGTGGATCCCGTGCGCGCACTCGAGATTCTCACCGAGCTGCACGACCTGGGTCTGCGGCTGGCTATCGACGATTTCGGCACCGGCTACTCTTCCTTGGGCTACCTGCGCGATCTGCCCGTAGACGAGGTCAAGGTGGACAAGTCCTTCGTGCGCGGCATGGGCCCGACTACCGAAGCTCAGGCTTCGACCAAGGACGCAGCGATCGTACGCTCGGTCATCGCCATGGCGCACGAACTGGCACTCGACGTCGTCACCGAGGGCGTGGAGCACCAGCATATCTGGGACACGGTCGCGGACTTCGGCTGTGACATCATCCAGGGCTACTACATCAGCCGGCCACTACCGCCGGCCGAGCTGGAACGCTGGCTCCGCGACGCCCCGCCCATGGCCGCTCGGCGCCTCGACCGTCGGGCTCCCTGAGACCGCAGCCGCTGCTGCTGCCCCCGGAACTCATTCCGGTGCACCGACAACTTGCGCGCCATCGATGCCCCGGACTTCAGTCCGGGGAGACTCACGGCCAGCCAAGTGTGGACTTCAGTCCGCCCCGACCGTCGCATCTCAACGACACGCGCCCGCTGCCTCAGTACCCGGCGGAGGACCCGTCACCCATGTTCGGGCACCCACCTTGCATCGGCATGGCGCTGGCATTGGTCGTCTGCGCCGTGACCGGCTGCGAGTGCACCGTCGTCGGCGGCTGGTTCGCCACCGCGGCGCCGACGGCCGCAAGCGTGAGGGTGCCCGCCAGGACGTATGCGGCGCCATGCCTGCCGACCAGCCAGAGGGTGAAACGGGTACCAATCAAGTGCAGGAAGTTGATGATAGCCTGGATCTCCATGGACAGACCCCCTCGTGAACCACAGCTCAACGGTTGATGCATTCCATACTACACGCGTTGTGGCTAAAGATCATCCCGGATCTCGCTGAGCTCGCCGATCGTATCTTCGGCCACCCCAACCGCCGCGCGCAAGGTAGCCGCGTCGAAGGCAAAGCGGGCTCCGGCCGCGGCGAACAACTCCGGCAACGCCACGGTGTTGCCCAGCGCGAGCGCCGCACGGTAGGCAGCTACCGCGCCTGCCTGGTCCCGCCTGGCATTGGCCCAGACCTGCACCGCGCCGAGCTGCGCCAGGCCGTACTCCACGTAGTAGAACGGTGCCACGTGAATGTGCAGCTTGAGCTGCCAGCCGTTGCGCTGCTCTCGCTCCAGCCCGCTCCAATCCACGCCCGGCATGAAGCGCCCCCACAGCTGCGCCCACCGCGCGTCGCACTCGTCGGGATTCACCGCGTCCGCCGGATGCTCGTAGACCCAGTGCTGGAAGGCATCGACCACGGCCATGTACGGCCAGAAGGTAATCACGCTCTCCAGGTGCTCTATCCGGGCACGCTTGGCGTCGGCGTCGCTGTAGAACCCGCCTTCCGCCGCGGCAAGGTACGGCGACGCGAGCAGCTCCATCCCCATCGAGGCCACCTCGGCGAATTCCGATCCGGGGAACCCATGCAGCGTGCCGTAGGGCAGCGCATTCATCTCGAAGGCGTGCACGGCATGGCCACCTTCGTGGAGCAGCGTCTGCACGTTGTCGTGCACGCCCACGGCACGCATGAAGATGAACGGGCGCTGGGCGTACGGCAGCGTCTCACAGTAGCCGCCCGGCGCCTTGTTCTTCCGGGCGTCGAGGTCCAAGAGGTGCTCGCGCTGCATCGTGGCGAAGTACCTGCCGAAAGCCGGATCGACGCGTCCAAAGATCCGCGCCGCCGTCGTCGCCAGCGCCTCCACCGTCTCGAACGGCCGGAGTCGGGGCAGGCCGAGCGGGTCCACCGCCAGGTCCCAGGGCCGCAGCGTTTCCACCCCGAGCCGCTGCCGGCGCTGCTCGTAGAGCCGGCTGGCCGCCGGGACCACGACCTCCTCAATGGCCTGCTGAAACCGGAGGCTATCTGCCGGCGTGTAGTCGAAGCGCTTGAGCTGCTGCCAGCGGAACGAGCGGTAGTCGGCGAAACCCGCGTTCGCTGCCTGCTGCAAGCGCACGCCCAGGAACTCGCGCCACAGGTCGGCGATGGCCCCGCGATCCTCGAGCTGCCGCGCGCGCTCGAGCCGCCAGGCTTGCTCACGCCGGGTCCGATCCCGGTCCAGGTAGATGGGGTGGAGTTGATCGAGCGTCCGCTCCTCGCCCTCCCAGCGCACGGTTTGCGCGCCCGTCACCGCGTAGTAGCGATTCTCCAGCGCCTGTTCGCGTACGAACAGCGGGAGGTTGGCCTCGCGGAACAAGGCCACGTCCGTGCGCATGTCGCGCACCGCGATCTGCAGCCCGGCCGGCTCCAGGCCGCTCGCCAGCAGCTTCTGCCGCAAGCGTTGCTCGGCCTGGGCCGAGGGCGGGAAGATCTCGGCCAGAAAGCGCTCGAACCGCTCCTTGGCTTCCGCGTCGGCCGTATCGATCGTCGTAGCGATGTGCAACCGGACCTGGAGCTCGGTCAGGCAATCGCTGAGGCCGGCCCACTGGCGCAGGAACGCCTCGAGTGCATCCGCATCCAGGGCAAGTGCGTCCAGCTCCTGGTAGTACTGCGCTATGTCGGGCCAGGTCCACTGCAGGAATGCATCGTCGCGGGGCAGGTCGGTGAACATCCACGGACTCCTTATTATCTCAGTCGCCACGGGTTCAGCTCCGTGACCCCACAACGCGGCAGATCGGCCTCATGCCGGTCATCGACTGTCCGTTTGTGCACCCGCGCCCTAGCGGCAAGGAGACAGGACAGTCGCTGACCAGGAGCGCCCTCCCGCGTCGCCGGCCTTCACCCTGCAAGATACCCCATACCTGCCATACGGCTACCGCAACCGCTTGCGGGCGCACCCGAGCATCGCGATCGCACGCCTGACGCCGGCGCTTCCGGGGGCGCGGGCATCTTGCCCGCCCTCGATCGTGCCAAGAATCGGCTCCATCGCCGTAGTACCGCCAACCCCATGCTGATCACATGTTGCGGCTGCGCTCACCGGTTGCGTGCGACTGTTCAGACATCCCAGCCGTCCGGTACTCTGGCATCAACACCTTGAGCAGCGGCGCAGGTCGAGATCGTATCCCCTGCCGCGAGCCGGCAGCGACAACAGCTTGGAGCATGAGAGGTACGCACGATGGCACCTGAACACCGCGACCGCTGGCTCGCCGAGCCGGATTGGTTGGCCGCCCACCTGGACGATCCCGCCCTGCGCATAGTCGACATGCGCGGCGTGGTGCGCACCACCACCGAGGCCTCGGGTTCGCAGCACGCCACCTACCTGGGCCTGCGCGAAGACTACCTCGCCGGCCACATCCCAGGGGCCGTGTTCCTCGACTGGACCAAGGACATCACCGATCCCGACGATCCCGTCCCGGCACAGGTGGCGCCGCCCGTCCGTATGGCCGAGGTCCTGGGCGTAGCGGGTATCGGCGACGAGACAACCGTCGTCGCCTACGACGACCATCCGGCCGGCCAGTTCGCCACGCGGCTCTGGTGGGTCTTGCGCTACTACGGCCACGACAATGTCCGGGTGCTCAACGGCGGCTGGCCCCGCTGGCAGCGCGAGGGCAGGCCGGCGACCACCGCCGTTCCCACCTACGCGCACGCCACGTTCACCCCCCAGCCACGGCCCGCCTGGCGCGCCACGGCCAACGAGGTACTGGCGCTGCTGGGCCGGCCCGATACGGCAATCGTCGATGCCCGCGACGAGGCGCAGTACACCAACGCCGTGCGGCGCGGTCCGCGCGGCGGCCACATCCCCGGCGCCATCAACCTGCCGCGCGAGGTGTTCATGGACGCTGCCGGCCTCTTCCGCCCGAACGCCGCGCTGCAGGCTGCGGTAGACGCCGCCGGCATCCGGCCCGACAGCCGCATTGTCGCCTACTGCAACGGAGGCGTCGCCGCTACTTCGGTGCTCTTCGTGCTCAACCTCCTCGGCTACCCCCAGCTCACCAACTACGACGGCAGCTGGAACGAGTGGAGCAGCCGGCTCGACCTGCCGGTAGAAGCCTAACTGCCCGCGCTGCCGCCAACCTCCCATGCCAGCGCGCGCAAGTGCTCGTTCGACTCAGACGGCACCCACCTGTCCACTGGTGGCGCTCCCGCCGCCAGCACGACTGATACCATAGGCAACGGTGTCGTCGTAGTCGGCAGGATTAGCTGGCACCGGTACCGTCGGAGTGCCTCATGCCAAAGAAGTTTCGCGACGTCTACACACTCTTGAAGGCAGACGGCTGGTATCTTGACCGGCATCAAGGTAGCAGTCATAGGCACTTCAAACATCCCGTGAAACGTGGTACGGTAACCGTGAACGGCGAGCCAGGAGAGGACTGCAACGAATGGCTGTACCATCAGATTCTCAAGCAGGCAGGGATCAGGGAGCTATGATGGCCGGCCCCCTAGAGGTGCGGCGGGAAACAGTACTTGGCCAGCTTGTGGAATACCATAGACAGCCAAATAACTGGTGCGCTTGGACGCCGAACTTGCCCACGATTCTGGTAGGCGGCCCGACGCTTGAGGATTGCCGCCGCAGGATGCTTGAATCCATCCCCTGGCATCTCGAAGCCCTTGCGGCAGATCCGGCACCGCGCCAACGGCGGCATCGGCAACAACGAGCTGTCACAGACATCACCTGAGGACCGCTGCTCTGCGCCAAGAGGCTTGATTGCGTGCGGCCCGGGCGGGCCGTTCAACCTTTGCTTGCTCAGTGACACGCCGTACGCCGCCTCCATCTCCGCGCGTACCAAAGCGTGTATCGACGCACGCTCTCCATCGTTGGCGCCCCCTACCTGTGCGATCAGTGCCTCGCCCTCCGTATGCACCACCTCGGCATCAACGATGTCCCCGCACGCGATGGCCGACTCGAGACGTGCTTGACAGACCCACCCACCGGAGCGTATACCCAGAAGCAATAACTGCCAGGTGAGGACGAGTACCTGAGGATCGACTGCCAGAGAGGGTGCGCCACCGACTGCAAGCGCGCCTAGTCCAGCCCTCGGCGAAAACCACCTCACGTGCTTGTTCCCTGAACACATCAACTCAGTAGGGGAGCACGGGAGCGCCCGTTACCAGCGCAATGAGCTCGCACCACACGCGGCATGCGGTGGCCAGGGAAACTTTGGGTGGAACCACGACGAACCCGTCGTCCTGATTTGAGGGATGACGGGCTCTTTTTGTTGTATTCCTGGAGGCTGCAATGCCAGTTTCACCCGACACCGATCGCTACTACCGCCTGCGTCACTCCGCAGCCCATGTGCTCGCCCAGGCTGTCCTCGAGTTGTTCCCAGAAGGCAAGCTGGGTGTCGGCCCCCCTATCGAGGACGGCTTCTACTACGACTTCGCCCTGCCGCGACCACTCATCCCCGACGATCTGCGCGAGATAGAGCGCCGCATGCGCCACATTATCGCCCGCAATCACCCCTTCAGCTATCGCGCCGTCAACGCCGCCGAGGCACGCGCGCTGTTCCAGGATCAGCCGTACAAGCTCGAGCTGATCGACGGACTGACCACCGACCAGGATGCTGCTGGGATGGCTGACGCCGAGAGCACCGCCCTTTCCACCTATCGGCAGGACACCTTCGAGGACCTGTGCCGCGGCCCGCACGTGGAGCGTACCGGGGATATTCCCGTCGACGGCTTCGCCCTGCTCCACGTTGCAGGCGCCTACTGGCGTGGCGACGAGCAGCGACCCATGCTGCAGCGGATCTACGGCACCGCCTGGCACAGCAAGGAGGAGCTCGATCTGTATCGTGGACGCCTCGAGGAGGCCCAGAAGCGCGATCACCGCCGGCTGGGCAAGGAGCTGGACCTCTTCAGCACCTCGGAGGACGTCGGCCCCGGCCTGATCCTCTGGCACCCCAAAGGGGCGATGGTGCGGCTGCTGGCCGAGGAGTTTAGCCGCTCGGCGCATGTGGAGCACGGCTACCAGTGGGTCTTCTCGCCCCACATCGGGCGCGCCACCCTCTGGCACACCTCCGGGCACCTGGACTTCTATCGCGAGAACATGTTCGCTCCCATGGATATCGACGGCGAGCAGTACTATGCCAAGCCCATGAACTGCCCCTTTCATATCCAGATCTACAAGACTCAGCTGCGCTCCTACCATGACCTGCCACTGCGCTACGCCGAGTTCGGGGCCGTCTATCGCTACGAGCGGAGCGGTGTGCTGCACGGCTTGGCCCGCGTGCGCGGCTTCACGCAGGACGACGCCCACATCTTCTGCCGGCGAGACCAGATGGAGGAGGAAATCGGGCGGGCGCTGGCCTTCTCGCTCTACGTCCTCCGCGCCTTCGGGCTGACCGCGTGCAAGGGCTACCTCTCCACACGACCCGCGCACTTTGTGGGCGACCCGATCGAGTGGGAGCGGTCCACCGAGGCGCTACGCCGCGCTCTGGTCCAGCAGGCAGTGCCCTACGAGATGGACGACGGCGGAGGTGCCTTCTATGGCCCGAAGATCGATCTCAAAGTGCAGGATGCCCTGGGCCGTGAGTGGCAGCTCTCCACCATCCAGTTCGACTTCAACTTGCCCGCCCGCTTCAAGATGGAGTATATCGGGGAGGATGGGCAGCCGCATCAGCCGTACATGGTGCATCGGGCCCTGCTTGGCAGCATGGAGCGTTTCTTCGCGGTGCTGATCGAGCACTACGGCGGTGCGTTTCCCCTCTGGCTTGCTCCCGTTCAGGCTGTGGTGATCCCCATCTCCACCGAGCGCCACCTCGACTTCACTCGCAGCGTGGAACACCGCCTCCGCCAGGCAGGCGTGCGTGTCGAACTGGATGCGAGCAATAAGCGCATGCAGTCCAGGATTCGCCAGGCACAGCTGCAGAAGGTGCCCTACATGCTCATCGCTGGCGACAAGGAGCAGGCCACTGGCGCCGTAGCCGTCCGGCTGCGCACCGGCGAGGATCTAGGCGCGCTGCCCCTCGACGCCCTGCTTGCCCGGCTGCGAGACGAGATCGCGATGCGCAGGTGATTCCGCTGCTTATGGCAATCTCGCGCTGTGGATGATATCCAGAACCACCACACTGCTCTTGACTACGCGATAGATAAAGACATAACGAGTGCCCGCGACGACCAATTCGCGCGTGCCAGCACGAAGGCCCCGCACCCCGCAAGATTGCTGCTTCGGGGGCCTCGTGCTGGCGCGCCTACAACGGCCGGGCTTCCGTGCCCACAGAGACCACCAGCGGCTGGACGTGGTGCGCCGTGCGGGCGTAGATCAACACCGCGGGTACGAGGGGCAACGCGGCGGCGGTCATTGCGGACCGCGTGCCGCACAGCGTGGCAACTGCTCCCAGTGCCGGGCCGCCGACGATCCCGGCGAGGGCTGCGGCCTGCCCGCGCAGTGAGAACACCGTCGCTCGCACACCGGCGTCAACAACGTCTACCATGTAGATCGGTACGCACTCTATAAGGTAACCAATCTCACACAGACAACGTCACCCATGAATCTAGTCATACGATAGACTCTTCATTAGCAATACTAATCGACTAGCTGCATTCCTCTCGACATGCATTGCGGCTTGGCTGATTAGGTCTGTGCTCTCGACGGCTCCGCGCCTGCCACGAACCTGACCGCCGGGCACCCCTCCCCAGCTAGTCCGCCCGCGATCTCCGCGATCATCCGCCCCAGCTGCCGCTCCAGCCAGTGGCAGGTAGCGGCGTCCGGACAGCAGACCACGATCGCTCCCGCATCGTCCGAGGCGATCTGGTAGGCGGGAGCAACGCGTGTCTTGTAGACTGTCGGTGCCAGTACGGTAGCCAGCTCGCGCTTGATCCCCTCCCAGAGCGCCGCTTCCTCGGCTGTGCGATCCCCCGCTGCTGTCTCTTGAACAGGTTGGCGTGCTACTGTTTCTTGTCTCTCTGTTAATTGCAGAGACTGTATCTTGTAGGCGTCCAGCGAGACACGTGCCTCCAGAGAGGAGGACGTGCGTAGCGGGACACCAGGCTGGTGTCTGGCCCTGCGGGAGCCTGGTGTCTGCCCGGACACCTCCCTGGCGCCTGGCGAGACGGGTGGGGGGGTCGCTTGGCGCGCGGGTGCCTGCCAGACCTTGCCTACCTGATCGCAGAGGCGGAGGCGAATGTAGCTGGGCCGCCAGCCGCGCTCGGGATCGAGCTGTTTGTGCCGCTCGATGAGCCCCTTTGCCTCCAGGCCGGAGAGCGCGCGCTGCACGCTGCGCTCGCCGAGCTGCGCTCCCCAGTCCAGCCGGATGCCCTCGCGCGTGACGATGCCGCTGGCGATCTGGTCGATGGTAATCTGGTCGCCCTGCTTCTTGAAGCCCAGCGTGCGCCGTATCAGGTAGAGCAGCACGCGGAGCTCTATCTCCGGCAAGAACGGCGCCACCCAGTCGAACAGCACGTCGGGCGTCTGGGTGTAGAGCGGCGGGTACAGGCCGGGGAACGACTCCCAGTCGGGCGGGGCGCGCAGGTCGTACGGACCCACCGAGAAGTCGTCGTCACGCGGCATCTCAGGCTCCCCCGGCGCGGCCGCGCCCCGCTGCCAGCAGGCGGACGGCATGGTCGACGACGGCCAGCAGCTCCTCGCGCGCGCCGACGGGCACCGTCTCATCCTGCAGCACGTCGACCAAGGCGCAGATCACCGGATTGGCGGTAACGGCCGGGCCGAACCCCTCCGCCGGGAGGTTGGCCGTGGCGAGCAGCCGGTTGATCTCGGCCGGCGTGAGGCTCAGGGCGCGCGCCAGATCGAGGACTTGGCCACGCGTGGCGGGCAAGCGCAGGTCGTGCTCGAGGCGATTGACGGTGCCAGGATTAATGCCGGCACCTCGAGCCAGCGCATTCTGCGCCAGTCCGGCGCGCAGCCGAAAGCCGCGCAGCAACGACCCGAAGGTACCAGAGTCCCCCATCCCTGCCTCCAACGGCGCCTCTTCTTCTGGACAAGCATAGCCTGCCGTTGCATATTCGTCAATTGTCGCCCGCAGCCCGCAATGGCTCCTGCATAACTATACAGTATTGGCGGAGACCCCCCGGCACCCGGCGCACCTCATTGCCATTCTGCAGTGGCGGCTGAGGGACCGCCGCTTAGGAATGCGGCGGTGCAGAAAGGTGCTCTGCCTGGCACCCGTCGCGGGGGGCACTGGCGCTGCCTCCAGGGTGCCCGCGTCGGCGCGTGCTTGCTGGACAGCGGATTGCCGGGCTGATCGTCCGGCACATCTAATTCTCTCTAGAAAGTCGCGTTTCCGGACTCCAGAGACGAGCCGGTGGTACCCTGTAGCTGGAGCGGAGCGCTCGGACACGTTGGGCCGTAGCTCTGGGGGAGGCAAGGCGCATATGCAGTACCGCACACTCGGGAAGACGGGCTTCGAGGTTTCCACGATCGGCTTCGGCGCCTGGGCCATCGGCGGCAGCTGGGGCTCGGTCGACGATCGCACGTCCCTGGCCGCGCTCCACCGCGCCATCGACCTCGGCGTGAACTTCATCGACACCGCCGACGTGTACGGCGACGGCCGCAGCGAGCGCTTGGTCGGCCAGCTGCTCAAAGCTCGCCGCGAACACGTCATCGTGGCCACCAAGGCCGGCCGCCGGCTCGACCCGCACACGGCCGCCGGCTACAGCAAGGCCAACCTGACACGGTTCGTCGAGCGCTCGCTCCAGAATCTGGACGTCGAGGCCCTGGATCTCCTGCAGCTGCACTGCCCACCCCACGCCGTCTACGACGACCCCAGCGTGTTCGCCGCCCTGGATGACCTCAAGCGTGAGGGGAAGCTCCGCCACTACGGCGTCAGCGTGGAAACCACCGAGGAAGCCGTCGCCGCCATGCACCAGCCGGGCGTGGCCACCATCCAAATCATCTTCAATATGTTCCGCCTCAAGCCGGCCGGCGAGGTATTCCCGCTGGCGAAAGATCACAACGTGGGCATCCTGGCGCGCGTGCCCCTCGCCAGCGGCCTGCTCAGCGGCAAGATGACGCACGATCGGCACTTCGACCCCGACGACCACCGGCTGACGAACCGGCACGGCGAGCAGTTCGACCGGGGCGAAACGTTCTCCGGCGTGGACTTCGCGACCGGGCTGCGCGCAGTGGAGGATCTCCGGCTCCTGGTGCCCGCCGGCGCTACCCTGGCCCAGCTCGCCCTGCGCTGGATCCTCATGTTCGACGCGGTCACCTGCGCCATTCCGGGCGCCAAGACCCCGGTGCAGGCCGAGGAGAACGCCTGTGCAGCGGACCTGCCGCCCCTGAGCGACGAGGCCATGCGCACCGTGCAAGCACTGTATGACCGCGAGATTCGGGCACAGGTGCATCACCTGTGGTGAGGTAGAAGCAAACTGTCGAGTAGGAAGGCGGTGCTGCGATGAGCGATGCCTGGACCATCAGTCCTCCAGTCCCGGTGAACGAGCCGGTCCGCACGTACGCCGCCGGCTCGGCTGAGCGCGTGCAGCTCGAACGCTGCCTCGCAAGCCTGAGCGGCCAGCGGCTCGAAATCCCCCTCATCATCGACGGCCAGGATGTACAGACGGGCAAGCTCCGCCAGTCCGTCATGCCGCATGCGCATGGTCACGTGCTCGCCGACGTCCACCAGGGCGGCACGCGCGAGGTGCTGCAGGCAATCGATGCGGCCAAGCGATCCTGGCAGGACTGGGCAGCCCTGCCCTGGCGCGCACGGGCCGCCGTCTTCCTCCGTGCCGCCGATCTGCTCGCCGGCCCGTGGCGCGACACGCTGAACGCGGCGACGATGCTCGGGCAGTCCAAGACGGTGCACCAGGCCGAGATCGACGCCGTCTGCGAGCTCTGCGACTTCTGGCGCTTCAACGTGGCGCACACGGCGCGCCTCTATGGTGAGCAGCCGCTCTCCTCGCCGGGCACCTGGAACCAGCTCGACTACCGCCCGCTCGAGGGCTTCGTCCTGGCCGTCACCCCCTTCAACTTCACCTCCATCGCCGGCAACCTGCCGACCAGCGCGGCCCTCATGGGCAACACGGTCGTCTGGAAGCCCGCCTCGACGGCCGCATACTCGGCCTACTACCTCATGCGCCTGCTGCAAAAGGCAGGACTGCCGGACGGCGTCATCAACCTCGTCTACGGCTCTGGCTCGGAAATCGGCGCCGCGGCGCTGCAGAGTCCAGATCTCGCGGGCGTGCACTTCACCGGCTCAACCGCCGTCTTCCAGGGCATGTGGGGCACCATCGGCGCGAACATCGCCTCCTACCGCAACTACCCCCGTATCGTGGGCGAGACCGGCGGCAAGGATTTCATCATCGCCCACCCCTCCGCGGATACCGGCGCGCTCGTGACGGCGGCGATTCGCGGCGCCTTCGAGTACCAGGGCCAAAAGTGCTCCGCCGCGTCCCGGCTCTACGTGCCCTCCAACCTCTGGCCCGATCTGCGGGAGCGGCTGGCCGCTGAAGTCTCGGCCATCCCCATGGGCGATCCCCGCGACTTTCGCAACTTCATGGGCGCCGTCATCGACGCCGCGGCATTTACGACCCACCGGCAGGCCATCGAGGAGGCGCGGCAGCACCCCGGAACCGATCTGGTCGCCGGCGGCGAGACCGACGATGCGGTCGGCTACTTCGTGCGGCCGACCGTCGTGGTGACGCGCGATCCCGATTTCCGCCTGCTGCGCGACGAGCTCTTCGGACCAATCCTCACGGTCTACGTGTACCCCGAGCACGAGTATGAGACCACCCTCGGCCTGGTCGACCGCACGAGCCCGTACGCCCTCACCGGTGCCATCTTCGCCGAGGATCGCCGCGCCATCCTCCGCGCCGCCGAGGTGCTGCGCTTCGCCGCCGGCAACTTCTACATCAATGACAAGCCGACCGGGGCGGTAGTCGGCCAGCAACCCTTCGGCGGCGCCCGTGCCTCCGGCACCAACGACAAGGCCGGCTCGCTGTGGAATCTCATCCGCTGGACGAGCCCGCGCGCCATCAAGGAGACGTTCGTCCCGGCCCAGGACTACCGGTATCCGTTCATGGCGTCCCAGGAGGACACGGCGGACCGTTGAGATTGTGGGCATCGTCGATCACCATCGCCATGAACGCCAGGGCGTCGTCGCGCCGTGCCCGCCGGCTGCGATAGAGCGATCGGCCGTTCGCATCGCAGCGAATGCGCAAGCACTCGTCGACAATCTGGTGCCACCGGGCGGGAAACGCCTCGCGCGCATAGAGACCTGCCCCGCGTTTCGAGGTGATCTCGCCGGTCGCGAGCGTGTAGTGGAGCCGGCTAACGCCCAGCACCCCCCATTCCGCGCTCCCGGAGCCTAGCGACGTCAGCCCCGGCTTGGAGAAGAGGCGCGCGCTCCGCTCGAGCCAGCGGCGCCAGTAGCCATCCAGATTATCCAGAGTCCACGCACGCAACCGGTCGCGATCGGTCCAGATCGCCACACTCTCGCGCGCCGGGCCGCGCAGCGCCAAGCCGTGCTGGGCAATCTCGTGCCAGGTCACCGGGTGGCGCAGGCTCCTGCCACGTGCGGTGAGCCGATCCCCCTGGGCGTGTGGCCCTGGGGCGGCTAGGCGGGGGTCGTGAGCCAGCTCCTGCCAGGTCACGTAGGTGCCGTCGAACGACGGCCAGGGAACCTGCTGGCGCAGCTGCGCGTGCACCCGTATCAAGCCGGCAATGCCGCCGGCATCGGGCGCAGTGGCCGTAACGGCGACGAAGTCGACGTCGCTGACCCCGGGCTGGAAGTCGTCCAGCGCCACCGAGCCAACGAGGTAGAGGCCCTCGACAAGGCCGGGCAGCTCGCTATCGACCGCGCCAAGGTAGGCGTTCACGAGGTCCTGCACGCGGCAATCGATTCCCATAGATGTAAGTCTACAGCTTTTCGCCGCCACTCACGGATGCAGAGATCCCGGGAGCGCGGGCATCTTGCCCGTCCCCTGGACCTTCCGAGCACCCACTCCCATCGCCACGGCGCCACACCATAGCCGGATCACGGCTGCCAGGCCGGGACAGCGGCGCAGGAGCGGAAGCCGATCCCGGGAGCGCGAGCGTCCCGCTCGTCCCCGGATCCACCGAACACAGCCTCCATCGCCACGGCGCCACACCATGGCCGGATCACGGCTGCCAGATCCGGCCGCAGCGCAGGAGCGGAAGCCGATCCCGGGAGCGCGAGCGTCCCGCTCGTCCCCGGATCCACCGAGCACGACCCCCATCGCCACGGCGCCGCGGCAAGACTCGAGCACATCGCACAGTCCGCCCGTCAGCTAGCGCGATACCCAAGCCGCGAGGCATGCAGGTCGATGCGGCCGATCTCCTGCGCCAGGTCGCACTGGCGGAACGCCTCCTCCACCGCGTCCCGATACCAGGGGCGGTAGAGGACCAGCCACAGGCCGTAGGCGCAGGAGCTGCCGGGGTGCCGCTCCCAGCCCAGAATAGTGCACATGAGGTAATCGTTGATCGCACGGCGTTCCAGTGGCGGGGCGCCGCGCAGCCCCCGCTCGAGCCACGACCGCAGCGCCGGCCGCTGGCCCCCGAGCCCGGCGAGCTCCACGGCAGGCGCCGCGAGCGCCCGCCACTCGGGATGCGCCTCCGCCCGCGCCAGGCCGTGCACCACGGTAGAGTGGTTGAGCCCAAGGTGGCGGGCAATCTGCGCGGGATTGAGGCCCGCCCGGTTGAGGGCCCAGAAAGCCGTGTGCCGGGCGGCGGCGATCCGCGGCGCCCGGTCCCGCGCGCGCACTCGTTCCACGGGCACGCCCATGCGGCGCGCCACTTCGGCAATGATCGCATCCTCGTACACCGGCCCACTCCCCGCCGCGCCCCGGATCGGCGCAGGCTAGTACATACATTCTATCTTTCCTTCTATCTTAGAACAAGGATCCTAGCTGTCAAGAGCAGAAGTGAACAGGTTTGACGACATTTGGCAGCACCGCGCGCGCGGATCGTGCTGTGGCAGAGGGGCATACCCGAAGAATGCTGCAATCGCGAGCGATCCCGGGGGCGCGGACGTCTCGTCCGCCTCCGGACCCACCAAGCACAGCTCCCATCGCCAGCGCACGCCCGGGAGCGCGGGCATCCTGCCCGTCCCCTGGATCTGCCGAGCACGCTTCTATCGCCACGGCGCCGCGATGTCCCTGGCTCCCACTTGCCAGGCCCGGCCGCGGCGTCGGGGCAGAAGCCGATCCCCCGGGACCGCGGGCATCGTGCCCGCCCTTGAACTCACCGAGCACAGCTCCTATCGCCAGCGCACGCTCGGGAGCGCGGGCATCCTGCCTGCCCCTGGACCCACCCGAGCACGGCCTCATCGCTACGGCGCCACCGACCCCCCCTTGGATCGCATTTCTCAGGTCGGCCCAGCTGGCACGCGCCGCTTGCACCGCCTTGCACTCCTCCTGGATAATGCATGCGTGTCTACGCCCGGGAAGCTGCACCACAACGCGCTCGTCCACACCCTGCGCCTGCGCGTGAGCGCGCAGGACACCGCCCTGGCGCGCGGGCTCCACATGCACTACTCCGTCTACCTGCGCTACCTGGAGCTGGCCGCGATGGACCACCTGGCCGCGGCGGGCATCTCCTTCGACGCACTGCTCGCGCGCCATGCCGCGTACTTCGCCGCCCGCCGTATCGAGGTCGAGTACCTGGCGCCGGCGCTGGCCGGAGACGACCTGGATATCCGCACCTGGGTGGAAGCTGCCAAGGGTGCCCGGCTATGGCGCCGCTCGGAGATCCACCACGCCGCCACCGGCCGGCAGCTCCTCACCGCACGCACCGAATGGGTCTGGTGCGACCGCTCGCACCGCCCGCGCCGCCTACCCGCCGAGATCCTCAGCCAACTGCTGCCCGACGCTACGTGCTGATTGCAACTGGTGCGCTCGCATCCGCAGACTGCCGATCTCCTCAGCCAACTGCTGCCCGACGCCACGGACCCCGCTAGCCCATGAACATACCGCCGTCCACCGACAGCACCTGCCCGGTGATGAAGGAGGCGCCATCCGATACCCCGGAATTCATTCCGGGGAGCCTCACGGCTAACCTAGCGTGGACTTCAGTCCGCCTCGGCCGCCGCGCCTCTACGACAGCAGGAAAGGACCTACCCCTGAAAGCCGCATGCCTCCCCGGCTCAGCCGATGCGCCGCTCCAGCGGCAGGTCGAACTCCTCATGATCGGGGAACACGACCCGCAGGTGCGCCTCGCCCCCCAGCGCGTGCACGTAGCCCAGCAGCGTGGAGAGGTAGAGATCGTCCTTGTGCTCGATCTGCGACACGTGCGCCTGCGAGACGGCCATCGCCTCACTCACCCCGTCCTGTGTCAGCCCCCGCGCCGCGCGCAGCTCCGCGAGGTGCAGGATGGTCCGGGTCGCCGCCACGCCGGCGGCCAGGCGCGCTTCCTGCTCGGGCGTGCGGGGCCCCCGAATCTCGCTCCATTTCCGCTGTCCCCTCATAGCAGTCCCTCCGCTTTCAGAGTGCCGAACCAGGCCGCGAACTCGTCGGTGCCCTCGATCTCCCACAGGGGGACAATATAACCAGATAGTTATAGAGCGGGCAAGCGCTGCGCGTCTCCATCAAGCGAGAAACCGCTCGGCCACTGCGGTCATGAGGCGCACGGGCGACACTGAGGAGGATCGCCGTGTGCGCGTCGTGGCCGCACGCGTGCATCACGCCGTCGGTCTGCGAACGGTAGGGCACGTCGTTCAGCTCGTGGATCGGCAGGGCGTCCATGTCGGCGCGCAGCAGCACGGTCTTGCCGGCGCGGCCCGTGTGCAGGACCCCCAGCACACCCGTCTTGGCGATGCCCGTGTGCACCTCGATCCCGAGCGCCCGCAGGCGCTCAGCCACGAACCGGGCAGTCTCATGCTCTTCAAAGGCGAGCTCAGGGTGAGCGTGCAGGTAGCGACGATCCTCGACGACCTGCTCGTCGATTGGCAGTAGTGCCGAAGCAGCGGGCAGCATGCTCGATCTCCTCATCATGCGCTGTGTGGCCGGCCCGTCCTTGCCTCATGCCCGTCCGGACAACACCTGCTTCGGTGAGTATACGGGCATCACAGAAGCAGGGAAAGCCCTCCGCCAGACGGTGCCGGCGCGCCAGGCTGCCCGTCTTATACCAACGCCAAGCTGGGATCTCCATGCGCGAGCACGTCCCTGGGAGGGCGAGCGTGCTGCCGCGGGTTCCGGGAGCGCACGCATCTTGCGTGCCCCAGCGCGTGGCAGTAGCGGATCCCATCGCCGCGGCGCGGCCATGCCGCAGGATCACATCTTGCAGATACGCCCACATCGCCCGTGGATGGCCCCGTAGGTCCCGTCGAGGTTTCACCTCACAACGTCTCCGATTCCATACGGCTGTGTCTGGTGATACAGTAATCGCAGCACGAAGTCGAGTCGTATCCATTGAGCGGCCAGCGTAACTCGGAGGGGCTGACGTTCTCGTACAGTGTGATGATTACTAGACGATCGTGACTGTAGTGTAGCTTTGTCGGCCCAGCTAGACGTGCTCTCAGATGCAAGGTAAGTAGGGTAAGGTTATCGCCAAGTGGCACTCTCGCTTAAGGAAACACGAGCCATCACGGGCATGGCTAACGCCCTTCGCGACTTTCTGCCGGGCTCAGGTCGACCCGACTGGAAGGGGCACGTCACGTTTCAGACGGTAGCGACAAAGGTGGGAGTGGGGGCCTTCTGGCCCAGCGGCAGCAAGGTGCCTGCAATTACTGGCCTTCTCTCTCAAACACTTGAGCGCAGGCGAGGTTTGTTTCAGACGCTGGTCCTTGAGATCGTCCGAGCCGGGATTGTATATCGCGAGAAGAAGAATCAGCCAATTGGCACCGCAGAGATTGATGATCTGAACGGTTGCCTTCTGGAGCTTGGTTTCAAGTTTCCCGACCTTTGGGATCCAGGATTCAGGGCCTCGCTTGCGCAAACTACGACCGAGCGTGCACGTGAGCATGTCAGGCAGGAGGACTTCAGGCTACAGAACCAGTCAATTGCCGCAACGCGTTCGCAGGAACTGGCTCGCCTCAACCAGGCGTTTGCCGAGCTGAGTGCCGAACAAGACAGAAACAAGGCCGGACTAGCTCTGGAGGGCTTGCTGAACGACCTGTTCTACCTGTTCGATCTCCAGCCGCGGTCTGGCTTTCGTGTGACGGGCGAGCAAATCGATGGCTCATTCGAACTAGATGGACAAGTTTACCTGCTTGAAGCGAAGTGGGAGAAGGGACGCCTGCCAGAGGCAGACTTGCTCGTATTTCAAGCCAAGATACAGGCAAAGTCCTCGTTCACACGCGGCGTATTTGTAGCGCTGAACGACATCAGCGATCAGGCAAGGGACGCAATCACGAGAGGGAAGGCACCTTCGTTCTTCGTCATGAATGGCTACGACCTCATGGCGGTTTTGTACGAACAGGTTAGCTTTGAGAACTTCCTGCGAAAGCGCGTGAGGCTGTTGGGCGAAGGGCGCGTTTGCGTTCCCTTCCACGAGCTCAGCGTGTGAAGCAGCCGATGAAGTGCCGGTGGCTTGGTGAGGTAGGGAGAACGACTTCATGAGCCGTGCGGCGGAAGCGCGTCATGCCGCAGTACTGGCGGCCCTCGCCGTTGGCCAGCTCGTCGAAGTGCGGCGGCGTCCCTTCGTGGTGCAAGACGTCGTCACCTCCCGACTTCCGCGCGCTGCTCTCGATGCCCCGCTGTCTGAACAGCCGCAGTATCTGGTCACTCTCTCCTCCGTTGAAGACGACGCTCCCGGCGAGAAGCTACAGCACTTGCACATCGAGATGGACCAAGCTGTCAGCGTAGCTTACGGCTGGCACGACCTCGACCTGCGACACGGCTTCCACGAGATGAAGCGTGCGCTACGCATCTGTCACGATCAGCGAGCCGGCGCGGCGCGAGGCGCTCAACCACGAGCGGTATGCGGAGAAGGTGCGGCCGGGGCTGCTCGACAGGGGGCGAAGAAGCCTGGGAAACGCACACAGAATGGACGGTCACAGGCTCTTCCAGGGCTGCTGCCGTAATCGAAGGCTTCCGTTTAGTCGTACTGGAGATTTCGCGTGCCTACGCCAACAACCAGCGAGATCCCGATTCCCAAGTCATGGGACGAGTTCGAAGATATAGTCGCGGACATATACGTTCGCGAATGGGCCGACAAGCACCTTCAGCGAAACGGCCGAGCTGGGCAGAGGCAGAACGGTGTTGACATCTTCGGGAGGCCAGCATACGCAAATGGTTTGAGGGCCGGAATTCAATGCAAGCGGCTTGAGGAGCGAAAACTAACTAGCGCCACTATCAAGGCTGAAGTAAAGAAGGCCGAAAGCTTCGAGCCGCCGTTGTTCGAGTTCATTGTTGTCACGACCGACAAGCGGGACGCCTTAGTTCAGAAGGCCGTGCGAGTCCTCAACGACGAGCGAACGAACGACGGAAAGTTCGCCGTCCACGTTGTGTTCTGGGAAGATGTCTGCAGCAAACTCGCCAGCATCGGCAACTACGATCTTCTGATCAAGCACTTCGCGGGCTTTCTGGCGCTCCTTGCGAAAGCACTTGCAGCGACGCTGATCTCCAGTGAGATCACTTCTGGGGCCAGCCGCGAAGAAAGACTACGTCAGATGCTCGCTCGCTCTAGAGGACGGTGTATCGCTGGTTGGCAGTCCCTTGGAGTAGGTCGTGACCTGGCTCTTGAACTAGTGGACGACGTCAACGTCGGTGCAGTGACTGAAGATGTACTACCCAACGCTTCCCATCCTTTCCGTCTGCTAGTAGGGGAACTCGGAATAGGCAAGACTCTCCGCGTGGAGCGTGTGCTCCAAATGGCAATCTCGGTCTCACTTGGGAACCCTTCGGCCCAGATTCCCGTGTACGTTGACGCGCGCAACCTGACAGGACCACTATACGAGCACGTCATACGTGCAGTTAGCGGACTTGGAGACCCGCAGGCTCAGGGCTGTATTGTAGCAATTGAAGAAGCCGACAGATCCAAAGTGGATCTGGCCGATCTGATCGCGAATTCGCGTGAGCTAGTTTCGTCGCTTCCGAACACGTCAGTCCTGATGACGTGCCGGACGTTGCCCGTCTTTCCAAGAGTCGACGAGCGCGCACCAGTTCCGGAGATGTCTGAGCATGCAACTTTCGCTCTCATCTCTAGGATTGTCGGGCGCGCGATCGATCCCACGGTGGGCTGGCGTTGGCCATACGCATTGCGTCATGCGATTCGTAGACCGCTGTTTGCCATCCTGCTAGCGATCTACCTCTCCGAACACGACGGGTTTCCCGCCGCACTCACTGACCTGCTGGCAAATGTAGTCCTGGCGGCGCTGCGCAGGGTCAGCGCAACTGAGGCGAGCATAGGGACAGCCCTGCAGAGCCTCGCGGCGGCAACTATAGACCGCCAGGGTGGCTCGGTGCCTACAGCTGAAGTAATCGGTGGAGCATCCCAAGAGGACCTCCTGCGCTCCGGGCTGGTGACACAGGCACCTGGGTCACTGGCTTTTCCACTGCCAATCCTCGCTGAGTGGTTCGCGAGTCGTTATCTCCTGCGACATCGAGACATCGTCAAGGGTCTTGTCGGCGACCCAGCACGTCTACTGCTCTGGAGATACCCGCTTGAGCTCGCAGTGGCTGATTCGGATTTCGAGCAGTCATTCGAGCTGCTCGCGCCGGTTGTGTCAGCCCGGCCCGGTTTCGCAGCTCAGATTCTGACCGACGCACTGGGCTCATGGCGAAGCGAGGCGACGCCGGCACTGCCACCGGCGCTCGAGTGCGCTAGACGCATGCGGCTGGCAGCCGAGGCATGGCTTGAAAGCTTGCGACCTCTATCCGAGCATCTCCTCCCTGTTGGCGAGGGCGGTGTCCTGCTGCCCCTCGGAGTGCGCATCAATGGAGAATTCGTCGAATACGCCTGGTATCAGGGTAAAGACGACATTGCAGAGGTCGCACCCTTGCCATCCGATGTTGAGATGCACAAGGTGCAGAACCCGCCGTTGTGGTTTCCGCATCACGTCCTCAGCTCAACCGGCCATCCTGCCTGGGCTTGGCTCTGGTCGCTTAACCTGATGCGCGGCGAACTTGGGGGCGCACTCAGCCGAAGTTGGCTGCCGATTCTGTCAGGACCACTCGCTCATGAGAAAGCCTGGCAGATTGCTCTCGAGGTAATGAGGTTTGGCAACCTCCGTAGCCGGCCTATTAGCATCAGCGATCTGGAACAGCGCACTGCCACGCTACGTGAACAAGCTGCCAGCACGGTTATTCGAGCGCGTTCTGGCGAGCAACTCTGGCTGCCGCCCTTGCTTGCCGCGATAGATACATGCAGGGCCGAAGGCAGGGAATTCCTGGACGCGCCATGGCCAGGCCCCGACCTGCAACCCAGAGAGGGAGAAAACAAGATATGGGACGACTACAGCGACCAACGGCTGTTGGAGCGCGCCACGACCATTTACGCTGGCGCTCTGGACGGGTACCAGGCGCTGCTGCATGCATTCTTCGAGAAGCTCATACCTGACCTACCGTTGGCAAGCAGCCTGCCCGTGTGCTTCGAGGCCTCGCTAGAGGTTGGCCATCACAAGAACCCGCCGCAAGCATTTGGCCCGGAGCTGCTCTGGCGCTGGAGACTGCTTCCGCGGGGCACACAAAGCACGGTCAACATCAGACCCGAGGCAGAAGAAGACTGGACGAGATCGGCAGAACGGGACCATGCGGCGCTCAAGCACCTTGAGTTCACGCTAGACAGACCTCGTGCAGCGGCAGTTCTCTACGCATGGTCTCATCGCGGCGAGGTCAGGGCTTTCACGCCCAACAGCATGACGATGCTCGCGTATGCATGGCTGTGGGAGGACTTGAAGGCAACGTCCTGGGTGCAAGGTCTGCTTGGCCGAAGGTAGTGGGTTGCGTGGCCAATTCCAGTAACTTGAATCGATGTAGTGGCTGCTGCGGGTCGCATGCTCCTGCCAGCCGCTGGAGAAACCGGGCTTACGGCGGGCTGCCACGTCATCGGTTAGACGAAGCGGCGCGAGGAACTGGAGCGGCTGTTGGCGCTGAACCACGAGCGGTACGCGGAGGAGGTGCGGTAGGGGCTGCACCAGAAGGGTGCGAAGAAAGCAAATGGCACACTACGGACTGCGAAGGCGGCCATGACCCGAACGCGAAGCCTGTTTGAATCGGCCGAGATCAGGTGAACTTCTCGCCAGCTGATCGAGCCTCTGTGCCGGATAGCGGGCAGCGCGAGAAGAGCCAGTTCAAGCAATCTAGAAAGAAGGTCCGTCATGAGCGGTAGCATTGGCGACATTGCCCGCACAATGGCGAAGCACCGCTTTTCGTCACGCAGCTGCTCCGGGCTCGGCCAAAGCGTGATATAGTATGCGCGTGCCGGAACGTTGCACGACTGTGCGTACTGCTGATCGATCCCTGATTCAAGTTATGATGCGCCGGCCGGAGGACTACCGGATTGGCAGAGATAGAGCCAGTATCGAAGTTCATCCGCGATCCAGTTCACGACATTATCCGCATACACGACCGGTTTGTCCTCGATCTCATCGACACCGCTGCGATGCAGCGGCTACGGCGCGTCCGCCAGCTCGGTCTGGCCTGGCTGGTTTACCCGGGCGCCGAACATAGCAGGTTTACACACTCGCTGGGCGCATACCATCTTGCCGGTCGGGTGATGCACCAACTCGAGGATGAGCATGCGCACCGGAACAATAGCGCTGTTGAACCGCTGTTCGGCGACGTGCGCCGGGCAGCTGTCCTCGCCGCCGCGCTCCTGCACGATGTCGGACATGGTCCGTTCAGCCATGCCTTCGAGCACACTATCGGACACGTATCCAAGAGCCCTGTCAGCCATGAGACGTGGACTAGGCGAATCATTGACGAGAATGCTGAGATACGGCAAGCCCTCGAAGAGGCGGGCGGCGAAGATGTAGTGACTTTGGTCGAGGACATCCTCGCCGGCGTTGCCACGCCGCATTTCATGTCCGCTATTGTCAGTAGCCAGCTCGATGTCGATCGCATCGACTACGTGCTGAGGGACTCGCATATGACCGGATGCCGCTATGGCAGGTTTGACCTCGAGTGGATGCTGCGCACCCTCGCCGTGCGACCCGTACGCAATTCTTCCGGGAACGACAAGCAGCCGGTCGAAACCATCGTCGTGGATGGACGCCGCGGTCTTGACGGCCTTGAAGCCCAACTTGTTGGCCGGCACTACATGTACCGGCACGTGTATTTCCACAAGGCGGTCCGTGCCGCGGAGTGCGTGTTGCGCTCTATTCTGCAACGCGCAGCTACGCTTGTAGCCGACGGTAAGCCGCTTGGAGTCAACGACGCGTTCAGGAAACTCGCTACCGGCCGGGCGGATGACGTGTCTACCAGCGAGTATCTCTCGCTCGATGACTTCGTCATCCTTTCCTGGATTGAGGACTGGGCCCGCACAGATGTGGACGGGATCCTGCGCGATCTCTGCCACCGACTGATCGCGCGGCACCTTTTCAAGGCGATCATCGTGCCACCCACGTCCGAGTGTGATCAATGGCAGTACGCCAACAATCGCGAGGCAGTGCAGCGGGCGCTTGAGAAGCGCAATTACGATCCGGCATACTACTTTGCACGAGATAGAGTCCAGGACACCGCATATAAGGACTTCCTCTACAATTTCGATCAAGGTGGTGATCCTATTGAATCGGAGATCTGGTACCTCGACTCGGCAAGTGGGCCGCCACGTCCGCTATCGAGCTTTCACAACAGCGTGGTCATACAGGCCAGGAATGCACTGCATTATTACGGCGAGTACTGGTTCGTGCCGGAAGATGTTGCTGGCGATCCGGATATCGCCGAGTTCAAGTGGCGCTGAGCCACCAATCGAAGGATCGGGCCGGGAGATGCCTCATGGATAAGCTGGAACAATTGTCACGGCTCACTGCTTTGGTCGAAGCGGCCGGAGGTCGCGTTGACGGCAGAAAGAAGCTGCACAAGCTCACGTACCTGTGCCAACGCGCCGGAACCGACCTCGGCCAGGGCTTCGTCTTCCACATGTACGGTGTATATTCGCCATCACTTGCTCGCGACGTCGAGGAGGCCGAAGCGTGGCAGCTGCTTGCGGAGAAAGAAGGCGAGGGCGGCGGATGGTATCGAATCAGCACCGGCCCGGCTGCTGCCGCGAGCCGCGACAACACCGGCGCGTTCAATCCCGCGGGACTGAATCTCGTCAGCCAGCTTGCAGGGGAGTCGCCCGCTACGCTTGAAGTGCTCTCTACCATCGCCTACTTGTGGGATGCCGGTTATCGCGAACCCCGGCTGAGAGCGAAGCTGCTGCAGCTCAAGGGTCACCTGGAACCGTGCTTTTCGGACGCATATAGCCTTGCAGGACGCCTAGAGTTGACGAAATAGGCATTGAGGGACTCCGATCCCTATGTCCTAGCGGGGCTTGCTTCAGTCCCACGCTCTGTCGCAAGGCGCGGTGGTATCAGCCCCGCGACTCCAGCCTCAGCAGTGGAGATTGCGGATGACTCCAGACCGCCTGCCGCGCTGGCTTCGCAACACGATCGACCTCTACGAGCTGAATCGCAGTCTGCTCGACAGCGAGGTGACGCTGGACTGACGCGATGTCGAGGTCGCCGACTCCGACGCGCTCTTGGCAGACGTTGATCCCGCTCGACCGCCGGTCGGGCTGGGCCTGCATGTTCGAGACGTGACAAAGGATAGCCGCACAGAATCCGACGCGGTGTTGCGATCGGATGTCGCGCCGCTCCTGATGAAACCCTCCGCGCGGGCCATTTGCGCCGAGTTGGAGCAGGCGGTGCTACGCGATCTACTCGGGCCAGCAGGCGGGCCCGAGGAAGAGGTCAACGAGGATTCGATCCGCGACCGTTACCTCGTGGAGGTGGTGGCGCCGCTCGGCAGGAGGTTACCGCCCGAGCAGGATGACGAGCTGGCCGTCACAGAGGCGCGTTCGCCTGACGAAGCACAGCCGGAGAGCAACATGGCTGCCGCGATGTCGATGTTCCCTTCGTCGATCGGCCTCAGCTTCATCGTGTCGGGCGACGCGCCGGCAATCGTGGTCGGTGCGAGCTGGGGCCGCGACCACCGCGAGCAGAGCGAGATGCTGGTTACGGCCAGGACCGGCGCGCCCATGGTGTGGAAACGCGAGCAGGTCGCGCAGACGTCGCCGCCGATCCCTCTCCGGGTTGGGCGCACCGAACCGTGGGCGCGGTGCGACGAGCAGCCAAGGTGGTGGTCCGGGGCTTGATCCGTCCTTTGGACGCGGTCCATGTTCCAAGCCACTCCTGCATGCCGTGGCGATTGCGAAAGGCTCCTACATGGTGTACGCTCGTGTCGGATACACTTCAGTCTCGATGATTCGTTCAGACAGGTATTCAGCGTGGGACGGATGAGACGCCTGTATGTAGCCCTTCGGCAGCACACACGAGCCGCTCTAGTAGCGACGACGTTGCTTCTACTTCTGGCGGTCGTTCTCAGCCTCGCCGGGGTCATTGCATGGCCACAGTGGACTGGCTTCGGAGCGGAGAGCGGTCCCACCAACGGAATTCACGTAAGTGTGGTGCAGTACCAACGGACACTCTGGGACTGGCTGCAGTTGCTCGGCGTTCCGTTGGCTGTGGCGGTTGCTGCTTGGTACTTGAACATGGTTCAGCAGCGCCGTGAGGAACGGCTGGCCAATAGACGGGAGCTTGACTCCGTACTCGATACCTATCTTACCCAGATAGCGACCCTTCTGCTGCACGAGAAGCTCGGCAACACTTCAGACGCTGGTAAAGCGGCCCAGCATGTCGCAAGAGCGCAAACGTTGACGGTACTTCGTCGCCTAGACGGAGGACGCAAAGCAACCGTTGTCGAGTTTCTATCCGACTCGGGCCTACTGCCTGTCGTTGACTTGCATGGGGCGGACTTGACTGGGGCCACGCGCAGGGAGGGTTCTGACCTGACCAATGCCAGGCTGAGCAAAGCCAATCTGAGCCATGCCAGTCTGGTCGCTGCCGACCTTGCCCTGGCCGACCTGACCTGGGCGATACTCAGGGAGGCCATGATGCCACGAACAAGCCTTGCCGAGGCTAAGCTGACCTGGGCCGACCTAACTGAGGCCGATTTGGCCAAGGCCGACCTAACGAGTGCCGATCTCAGTCACGCCGACCTGGAAAGGACTTACCTCCGTGGTTCTAGGATGCAGGGAGCCAAGCTGCACCTCGTCAGGGCCGAGGGAGCACGGCTGAGGGGCGCTGACCTAAGCTATGCCGATTTGAATCAGGCCGATCTTACTGGTGTCGAGCTATCCGCAGCCAACCTGACCGGGGCCAATCTAGCCGGGGCGCTGTTGTGCCGGGCAGATCTTCGCAACGCTTGCCTAGCTGACGCCAACTTGCAGGGTGCCTGCCTCGGCGAAGCCAACCTGCGTGGTGCGATAGGCACGACGAAGGAGCAATTGGAAAGGGCCGAATCGCTGCTCGACACAACCTTGCCTGACGGAACCGTAGTGCCTTGCCACCCGGCCGCCCCGACAGCAACTCAGCCTGACTTCCACTCATATCACTGTCGAGACGCACGCCAGCCTGATAGGCGCCACCACGCCAACGACTCTCGGCACGGCAGCGGTTCTTCAGAGTCACCAGACACAGGCCCGCTTGCCGCAGTACGCGGACGTCCTTTCATGGACACACCAACCGCTGAGTCGCAGGCGAGAGGCGGGCAGCCGCAGACGACGGACGAACAAGGGCCATCCAAGACCCCTCAATCCTGATCTCAGTGCCACGGCTCCCGGGCCTGCGAACAGTGGACAGGGGCTGAAGAGCGGGGTTGTGGAGCCCTCAGCCACACTTAGGGAATTAGTAACCATCTGCCATGCTTGGCGATCAATTGCCACGGAACGCGATCACGACCTGATAGATGAGAGACAAGATCATCTAGAGTGTCAGGCCACCCAAGCCGTGGCGTCACCCAAGTCCTGTGTATTCCTTGACAACGAGAACGCCCGTGCCATAATCGTCTGTACTAGCACGCCTGTACTAGCCACGCTGTGCCCTACCCGCGACGCGCCCATCGCCACGCACCCCACATCGATATGCGCGAGTCGCACCCGGCCGCACTCCAGCTATTCTGACTCAGCCCGCTGCACCCTTGCCATCCGCCCGCAAAGCGATGACAAGAATACTATCCGGCGGCCCACAGAAGGAGCCCGCTATGCTCGCCGCATTTCCGCCAATCCGGCTTCTGGGACGGATTCCTGGATGAGACCCGAACTGCACATCTGGACGCTGACTCCGCGGTACACAACGCTCCCGACACGGCGCTTGCACCTTAGCAACGAAGGATTGCAGCTCGCACCCTTTACCACTCAACCTCCAGCGCGCATCTGGTACATCTGCGCCCATCTGGTACATCTGTGTTTCTGGGAACCGGCGCCAAGCATAGCGCAAGACATTGAGCACAAGCCGCGAGCGAACCAGGCCCATTGCAGGGCGTGCGCGCCGGCAGCAACCCGTGCGTCTCGCCAGCGCCGCCGGCATCCGCTGGCCGAACGCGAGGTTGGCGGCAGAGCACCCAGCGCCATACCCAGACGACCCTTCCGTCAGGCGACATGCGACCGACCACGCATCTGGTACATCTGCCCGCATCTGGTACATCTGCGTTTCCGGGCACCCGCCGCCACGCCCGTGTCACCTGGCTACGCAGGCCCCGGGTCACGGCGCCGGGCGCGTCGCGAGCGCATGGGGCGGCTGGCTCTCTGCGCTTCGTGGATTGATGAGCCGCTGGAACTCGAGACGAGGCGCGCCGAAGTTCAGCAGCAGGCCGATGCGAAGGCCGCTGGCTTTCAGGTAGGACACAGTCTGAACGAAGTCCTGGGGCTCAAAGGCCGCTTTAGCCTTGATCTCGACCATGACGTCCTCGACCAGAAAGTCGACGCGCTTCGTGCCCAGACGCTCGCCCTTGTAATGGACCTCAATCTCCACTTCGCGCGCCGCGTCGACGCCGCGTGCGGCAAGCTCCCGGTGCAGGGCGCGTTGGTAGAAGATCTCTTCATAGCCGGGACCCAGCGTGCTATGCACCTCGAAGGCGGCGCCAATGATCGCCTGCGTGCGCGGATCGCGCTCCACGGCGTCACCATCCCTGCGACCGGCGGACGATCCGTCCATTGTTCCCCTCCAACGTTGTTGCCGTACCATGGTACCCGCTCAGAAGCGTCGATCTTCAACGTTGCTGCCGTATTATGGTACCCGCTCAGAAACGTCGATGCCTTGGGCATCGGGGCCGAACTTCCTGGTCCATAGCCATCCCCACGCCGGCGGATTCGTATCCCAGTGCAAACCAGGTCCATCGCAGGGAGTTCGAGTCGACAGCAAACCGCGAGTCTCGGCAGCGTCGCTGCCGGCTGGCCCAGCGCGAAGACGGGACCGGGCGGCCAGCTCCATGCAAATACGATCCTTCCGTCACGCGACATGCGACCGACCTCGTATCTGTGTCATCTGCGCCCATCTGGTGCATCTGCGTTTCCGGGCCACGCCGCTATGGAGCTATCATCACCCGCGACTCCAGCCTCATCAGTGGAGGCGACAGATAACCACGGGGCGCCTGCCGCGCTGGCTGCGCAACACCATCGACCTCTACGAGCTCGATCGTGCCCTACTCGACGGCGAGGTCGCCGGCTCCGACGCGCTCCATGCACCCCCTCACGGTTTCCGGGAGATGGTAGGTGCTGGCATCGGACCTACAGCATCCTCACGATGCGCGTCGCCTGAACCGCATAGATGAACGGCCCGGAATCACGGCAGGCGCCTTCCATCGCCGGAAGATTGTGCAAGAAGCAGTTATGGGGTCTCGACCGGCGTCGGCGCAGTCTCAGGGCGCACGAAGAAGTCCGTTCGATCGAGGTAGCCGGCGGCTTCGAGCACCCGTCGCATGCCTCCCGCTCGATCCATGGTGAGGAACCGCAGGTCATACTGCACGGCTACACTGGCAATCCAGAGGTCGTTCTCCTGGATGCCAAGCTCCTTAGCAGTAGTCGGTTCCCTGAGGTCCTCCGGTACCTTCGCCGTCAGGCGACCACGGCGGTCACGTGGCGAGAACCGCTTGAATAACTCAGCGCGGATACGGCCAAACTCTCTTGCCGTGTGATGGTCGACAGGGAGTACCTCATACTCGGCCAGGGCAGCGCGCGCCGCGGCATGCCGTGCGGGGTCAATCGCTGGGCTCACTCCCAGTCCGTACTCGATCTCGCCTACCGTGAACATGCTCACGTAGAGCATGGCATCAGCAAGCCCGGCAAGGTAGCCCCGCACCGCGGCGCAGTAGGGGCTTTGGCCATCTACCGCCTGTGAGGCGACGGTCGTGTCGAGCAGGTAGCCCTCGGTAGTCATTCGTCCGAGCCGCTGAGCTCAGCGAGCGCCTCGGATATTGCAGCATCATGCAGCACAGGCAACCGGGCAAGGGTGCGTTGCGCGTCGGCTCGCAACAGAGACCCGCTACGGGCCAGTCGCCACGGTATAGCGGGGCGGAAACCGGGCGGAAAGTAGCCGGAAAAGGGAACAGGGCCGGGCCGTTGTTGCCCACTGAAGTAGCTCAACAGCTGCCGCTCCAATCGCGGGGGAAGATCATATGCGGCCAGCAGCTCGGCGTCGAGTTGCTCGATTATCTCCCGGCAACGCTCAATATAGCGCGCTTCTTCCAGGGGCTCGTGCAGCCACTGCCGGCGAAGCACCCCATAGTCCTGTACCAACGTGGCAATAGAAGCCTTGCGGGCAGGCGTGAGGCGGGGAACGGGGATGGCCCGTAGCGCCTTGACGCGGTTGTCGCGACTCGTCCGATCTTCGCTCATGAAAGCGTTGGCCACTGGCCCATTCAAGATCGCGGCGATGACCTCTATGGTCAGGTTGCCCGTTGGCCAGAGGCCTATGAAGCGTTGGTAGGCGACCAGACCAGTGCGATCCGGCGCGCCGCTGAGCACCCAGTGGCCTCGGCTTAGTCGCGCCGCATTGGCAAGCACCTTGGGCAGATGCCACGGCAGGCGAGCCGCCCTTCGGATGATGGAGGGAGTTGTGTTCAGGTAGAGGCGGGACTGAACAGATAGCGGCTCAAAACCCTCGTCCACACGTGCAATGCCCGGCTCGAAGCCAGAACGAGCGCTGGCAGCTACGAGTTCCTCGTAGTGCTCGTCGAATGCTAGGCGATACTCGATGCCGCGGTGAATATCCGCGAATCGGTTCAGCAATGGCAGATCGCCAAGGTACTCCCAGATCTGCTGCAGATCGGCAAGCCACAGCCTCGGCGCCACGACCACAGAAGCGCGCTCAACCAGCGCAGCGTCATCTGCGCTGAGTCGTGCTGAGTGGGTAAATGCGCCGTATTCGTCTTTGCGCACAAAGCCGGCACGAATCCGCATCCATGGCTTAGTAGCTCGGCCATGGGCTAGCAGCAGCACCGTTTCTATACCCGAATGAGCAAAGGCATTGTCTGGCAGCGCTACCTGCTGAAGGTCGTCGTAGGTTTGGGCCAGTTGGCGCCGGACAGCGCGGAACCGTGAACCGTCCGGGAACGAGCGTGGCAGGACAAATCCCAGGAAGCCCGGCGGCTTTTGCAGCACCCGCCTGAGCGTCTCTGCTGCCTTATTCACACACTGCAGGTCAGGGTACGCCGCACGCTCTTCTGGGGTGAAGTCTTCAAAAGGGGGATTGCAGAGCACAACGCTAGCCCGGTCGAGCTCTGTGTCCATCGGGCCGGGAACAAAGACATCCCCCACGGAGAGGCGCCAGCCGTTGGGGTTCGGATAGTCTGCGAGCATCAACGACATGCGGGAGATCTCAACGGCAAAGGCGTCGACCTCAAGGCCAGCAAGCTTGTCAACAAGATAACGATGCTGGCTCTGCGGCTCGGTACCAGCGGGCAGCAGATTGCGCAGGCGGCTCAGGGCAGCAAGTAGCAGCGCACCATGGCCGGTGAAAGGCTCGAAAACACGTCGTTCATCGTTCGGCAGAATATCGAAGGGCAGTTGCTGCACGAGATACTCAGCGACCTCGGGCGGAGTGCTGTGTATGCCAAGGCGCCGCCTGTGCTCAGGGGTAACGAACGTATTCTCATAGATATATGCCAGGGTCTCTACTGATATGTTCTGCAGGTGGAACGACGAGCGAATGCGCGCCCAGGCAACCTGTTTCGCGGCCGGGTCATCTAGCACCGGCTGCGTGAGATCTGTCCCGGTGTAGTGGCGCTGTACCGCATGGAGAATCGCATCCGGATCTGTGTCCAGCCAATTGCCAGGGAAGCCCCGATCGCCAAGGAGCTTGGCTGCCAGCAGCCGGAAAATCAGGCGAAATAGACCTGCGTAGTCAAGCTCCCCAACATGGTGCTCGCTATGAACGGCTCTGGTAGCCGCCACCGTGTCGCGGAGTACCAGGTCCAGCTTCCGCCGCACGTGCGACTCGATCACGGGAATCAAGCCAATATCGTAGAAGTCCAGTTGAACCGGCGCGTTGTCAAAGGCGATCGAGCGAGTGCGCAGAATGGCGTTCGGGCCCCATTCTGCGCCATGCTGGATGATTGTCTCGTGCAGGAACTCGGGCACTATGCGTTCCAGCAGTTCGGGTGCGCCTTCGGCGGTCATCTTCCAGCGGCGCACCTCGTCATCTGCAACTTCCAGCAATAGCGGCGCGCCCAGCGATCGGTACGCCGCGAGGTCCATATCCGGGCGTGCCACGCACACGCCGATGCACGCGGTACGGTAGCTTGACGGCTCCTGCGCAAAGGCTGCAAGCGGAATGCTATGCACCGTATCGACTGGCCTTACCGTTTCCGCAAACTGATAGTCCCTCCGCAAGAGACTCTCCGCGTAGCCAATCGCGAGAAGTCCCTGCATGGCCACATCAAGCGCGCTTCGCTCCGGCAGGCTCAGCATCAGACCGCCCCGCCCGAACCCTCTTCCCGGCCCCGCCCGGCGGACGCTTGCTGTGCCGGGCGGGCGAGCAATTCCTCGATCGCCCGCAGTACCAATTCCGTCATCGAGCTGCGTTCCTCCACGGCACGAAGTTTCAAGCGGTGATGCACGGCGTCCGGCAAGTAAATCGTAGCCTTGACCTTGTCCTTCGGCATAACAGGTCTCACCTCCCCGCTGTACACCACCATCATACCGTTGTGCCGTCAATCCGTCATGCAGGCATGCAAATATCGCCGGCATGTCGTGGTGCCGCAATTCGGTGGTATCATCAGCCGCGACTCCCGCCTCAGCAGCAGCGGCGGCGGATGACTACCGAACGCCTACCGTGCTGCCTGCGCAACACCATGGGCCTCTACGCGCTGAACCGCACCCTGCTCGACGGCGAGGCGGCGCTGGACTGGCGCGACGTTGAGGTCGCCAACCGGCCCGCGTTCGACACGCTCCTCGCAGGCACTGACCCCGCTCGACCACCGGCCAGGCTGGACCTGGACACGCTCCCCGAGGGCCTCAAGGATCGCCTCGCCGCATACAGCAACGAACGAGTGCAGCCCGCACCCTTTACCAATCAAGCTCCAGCGCGCATCTGGTGCATCTGCGTTTCTGGGAACCGGCGCCAAGCATAGGGTGAGATAACGAGTACAAGCCGCACCTGAGCCTCGATGCAGCACGCCAGGCCGTGGAAACCATGGGCGCCCTAATCCGAGAGGCCAGCGCCCTCGATCGCGTCTGCTTGCCGGCATAGAGCGCTGTAGCGACACCCATTCCTGCAAGACGAGCCGATCCCACGGATATCGTCGTACCATTAGCCGCCGACCCCAGTCTCATCAGTGGAGGGAGCAAATGACAACTGAACGCTTGCCGCACAACACGATCGATTCGTTAGGGCTGCACCCCCAGCGAGTCCAGTCATTGACAACGTAGGACGACTGTGGCACATTACAGGTGTTGATCACCCCTCGTTGAGGGGCATTTTCATCGGGCCGCTTTGCGGCCCTTTTTCTTTGTGTGAGGTGTGCGTTATGTCGCAGGCAGTTGGGTTTGTTGATGTTGGCTACCTCAAAGCAGAGGGAGCGCGGACACTAGGATATCGACATGGTGACTCCTTTGTGGATGCGCCCGGCTGCGTTGCCGTTCTTCGCGAGCTGGCCGGCCAGGAAGGCGCTACCCTGCTGCGTGCATACTGGTACGACGGTGCCTTCGAACCGAACGACCCCCGCTTCGTGGGGCAGCGAAGGTATCTTGATGCCGTTGCGAGCTGCCCCGGGATCCAACTCCGCCTTGGTCACTTGCGCACACATACGCCCAAATGGCATGTACCCATCCAAGCCGCGCTCGAAGCCTGTGGCGTGGACATGACCGAGTTCAAGAAGCACTACACGTTCAGAGACGAGGTCGAGCAGAAAGGTGTCGATAGCCTGATCGTTCTTGACCTTGTGCGCCTCGCGCAGCGTCATGCGTACGACACAGCGTTCCTCCTGGCCGGTGATCGCGATCTCGCGGAGGCAGTGCGGGTCGCCCAAGACGAGGGGAGGCGGGTCGTAATACTCCGACCGCAACAGGATGAAGGAGTCGCGGCTGAGCTACGCCACCTGGCAGACGAGGTATACCAGCTTACGACAGCCCAGCTCCAGAGCATGGTTCAGACACGCGTGAAGCGTTAGTGCCATTGGCAAGCCCTGCCCAATGGCGTTTCCGAGAGGCGGCGAATCTTGCGAATCGACGCAACTACGTCCTGCTGTGGACTGCCTACTCTGTCGAGCGCCAGCATCGGCGAGACAAGCTGCACAGAGAGTACGAGACGTACCAGAAAACGCTAACGCCGCCCTGATATAGGACGGCGTCGTTACTCCTTCTACAGGTGGCAGATGAGCTGCTTCGTACCATAGCCCTCAAAGTCACCGGCGTCAATCGCTCGATCCGGAGATTCGGATCATTCCGACTTCCTTCCTGCGCACGCAACGCCAGCAACGCATCTGTGTCATCTGCGCCCATCTGGTGCATCTGCGTTTCTGGGGACCGACGCCAAGGATGACGATCGGCGCGCTATCGAGGTGGGTGCCAGCCGGCGGCCACCCACAGGCGTCGCGCCTGCACCACGCGCTCCCGATTCATGCGCAGCCGGACGACGGTGGCGCGGCCAATGGGCGTCCGGCCTACCAGCCGAGTGCCTTCCTCACGCCAGGCGAAGTGCGATTCCCAGTCCTGGCTGCGCGGGTTGAACAGCGGCACCTCCTCGCCTGTCAGTGGATCGATGGCAGTCTGAAATGCCAGCTTGTAGCCGTTGCAGCCCACGCACGAGAGACAGAGGTTATCGACGTCGGTCATGCCACCCGCGGACTCCGGCACCACATGGTCGACTCCCATCTCCACCACGATCGCCTGGGGCGTTTGGCAGTACTCACAGCGGCCTCCGGCGCGGGCGACAACCCTGCGACGCAGTGCCTGTGAGACGGCGGCCACCTACGCGCTCAGCTTCAGGCGCGCCTCGACATCGTATCCGCGTCCTTTGAGCAGCAGTAGTGCCCGCGAGCGTACGAGAGTGTAGCGGTCGGCATCGTCGATAAGCGCCTCGAGCTCCCTCTGCTCATCATCCGTCAGGGGTGCCAGTCTCCCCCGAGCCACGAGATCGTGCAGCCGCGCGCTCTCCGGCCACGCCAACCGGCGATAGACCAATGCCCAGAGCTGATCGTCGGGAAGCGACTCCAGTGTGGCCTCCAGTTGATCCCAATTCGGGGGTGGATCCCCGAACAGCAGCGCCAGGCTACCTACCAAGACCGTTTCGACCGGCTGGTCGCTCCGCTCAGCGGCCTCCTGCATCTTCTCAAAGAGCTCCTCGGGCACGTCGATGTGGATAGGACGTGTGGCAGCCACGGTGGATGACCTCCAGTGTGTCTCGCGAGCCTACGACGAGTATACACCGCTAACCGCAATTATCCGCACTTGATTGGCGTTAAGTGTGCTCTACCGCCGTTAACTGGCGTTATCTGTGCTTGACTGGCGTTAAGTGTGCTTTACCGCCGTTAACCGTCGCCAACTGCAGGCAGCCGCGGCGATTTGACCGACCTCGTATCTGTGTCATCTGCGCCCATCTGGTGCATCTGCGTTTCCGGGAACCACCGCCCAGCATGGCGTGTCCTGGCATCATCACCCGCGACTCCAGCCTCATCAGTGAAGATGGCGGATGACCACGAAACGCCTGTGCTATAATCACACCATACTAGTACGCCTGTACTAGCTGTGCTATGCCCTGCCCTGCCCGCGGCCATCACCAAGCAACCCACGTCGCTACCCGCGAGTCCGACCCGGCCGCACTCCAGCCACCCGAATCCATCCGCCCGCGCAGCGCTGACAAGAATACTACCCGGAGACCCACGGAAGGAGCCCGCCATGCTCGCCACTTTGCCGCCGATCGGGCAGTTCACTGCACGCCCGCCGTCGACACCGGCCCCGTACCAAACAAACTCCCTGCTTCCGCGCTGCCCGTTCGCACCATGTCGAAACCTGCCAAACGAAGCCACACACACCCTCGAGCGCAGCCTATCAAGCAGATTCTGCCAAACGAACAGCCATGGCCGTGCCGGCCAGGGAGAGGCATGAAAATGGCTTGTGCCAGCCCTACAGGATATTTCCCGGCATTTTCAGAGGAACTCGGGCCGTCCCTCCGGTCGCAGCCGTCCAGCCACTGTCCGACCCACTGCGTGTGTGCCCCGCGCCGTTGCAGGCCCCAGTACCAAACGAACCCAAGAGCTCTCGGCTGGAACGCGGGCTCCGCGTCTCTCGCTCGCAGGCATTTTTGCGAAACGAACCCCGCGGCACAGCCGGCGCGCCCACCCCGTCAACCCACTCCAGTACCAAACAAACCCACCACGCGGCCGAAGCCACCCCACACGCTGTTATGCAACCGCAGTCGCAGACTCCAGTACCAAACAAACCCAAGCGCGCGCGCCCACACCGAAAAGTGCGAAACGAACAGCCATGGCCGTGCCGGCCAGAGAGAGGCATGAAAATGGCCAGCGCCAGCCCTTCAGGATATTTCCCGGTATTTTCAGAGGAACGCACCCGCGTCAAACAAACCCAAGCGCGCGCGCCCACACCGAAAAGTGCGAAACGAACAGCCATGGCCGTGCCGGCCAGAGAGAGGCATGAAAATGGCCTGCGCCAGCCCTTCAGGATATTTCCCGGTATTTTCAGAGGAACTGGTCCGCGACCGCAGTCGCCCCGAGCGCTGCCATGCGACCGCAGTCGCAGGCTCTCACACCGCAGCCGTGCGCGACTATTGGGTACCCTAGATGCAGAAGGATGCCCCGTGCAGTTTCAGCCAGCACACGTTATTGCCGTGGACCATACACCCGGCCGCAGCCGGCCCCGTGTCTGCCATCCGGCCGCAGCTGGAGGCCCGTTGGATGGATCCTAATAAGGAGGTGGCTCGTATGCGCGTAGTCGTGATCGGTGGCTGCGGCCACATCGGCACCTACCTCGTGCCCCGGCTCGTCGGGGCCGGACACGACGTCGTCGTGCTCAGCCGTGGCCGGCAGGCTCCCTACCTGGCACATGGCGCCTGGTCCAGTGTGCAGCGCCTGCAGGTGGATCGCGCGGCCGAGGAGCAGGCAGGCACCTTTGGCCGGCGCCTGCAGGCGCTGCACCCGGATGCGCTGATCGACCTGATCTGCTTCGAACCCCAGAGCGCCCGGCTGCTCGTCGAGTCCTTGCGCGGCGCGATTGGCCACCTCCTGCTCTGCGGCACTATCTGGGTGCACGGACCCAGCGCCGTCGTGCCCACCACCGAGGACCAGCCGCGGCGCCCGTTCGACGAGTACGGCCGGAAGAAGGCCGAGATCGAGACGTACCTCCTCCACGAGGCCCACCAGACCGGCTTTCCCGCCACCATCCTGCACCCCGGGCACATCGTGGGGCCGGGCTGGGCTCCCGTCAATCCCGCGGGCCACCTCAATCCCCAGGTGTTCGCCGTGCTGGCGCGCGGGCAGGATCTGGCGCTGCCGAACCTCGGCCTGGAGACCGTGCACCACGTGCACGCCGATGACGTGGCGCGGATCTTTGTCAAAGCCATGCAGTCCCGCGGCGTGGCCCTGGGCGAGAGCTTCCACGTCGTCTCGCCCGCGGCACTCACCTTGCGTGGCTACGCCGAAGCCGTCGCCGGCTGGTTCGGGCAGCCGGCCAGGCTGCGCTTCCTCCCCTGGGAGGAGTGGCGCGGCACCGTCTCGCCCGAAGAGGCAGAGGCCACCTGGAGCCACATCGCCCACAGCCCCAACTGCAGCATCGCCAAAGCACAGCGCCTCCTCGACTTCCGCCCGCGGTACAGCTCGCTGGAGGCCGTCTACGAGGCCGTGCAGTCGCTCATCGCGCGGCAGGTCATCGACGTGCCACCACTGAGCATGCTGGCAGCAGAGAGCACCGAGACTCTGCGTACCAATTGACCGGCGGTCCTCGTACGGATATCATACGTACAGACAACAGAATCATCGGAGGCACGATGGCGATGAACAACGCGCCGCGAGAAGACAGGATCGAAGTGCGGGCAACCAAAGAGGAGAAGCGACTCCTGATGGCCGCTGCTGCATATGAGCGACTCGACATGACCAGCTTCATCCTGCGGAACGTGCTCCCATCCGCGCGCGACGTGGTGGATCGGGCGGAACGAATCGCTCTCTCGCCGCGTGATACGGAACGGGTGCTAGCCCTTCTGGAGAATCCGCCCAAGCCAACGCCGGCGCTGCTGGCCGCCGCGCGGCGGCGGGGGGCGCGTGCCTGACCATGCGCGCGTAGATTGGCGTGAGGAGCCAATCGCACGGCACCACGACCGCCGCTCGTTCGATTGCGGTTCACCAGAGTTGAATGACTACCTGCAGCGATTCGCGCGGCAGAATCACGAGTGGGGCGGCGCGAAGACCTTTGTGGCAGTGGCTCCAGTAGAACCGGCGCGGATACTTGGCTACTACACGATCAGCCCAGGAGCGATAGAGTTTGCCCGTGTCCCAGTCACGCTCACGAAGAAGCTTGGGCGCTATGACGTGCCTGTCTTTCGCCTTGGGCGTCTGGCAGTCAGCGTTACACTACAGGGGAGAGGTCTGGGCGCCGATCTGCTGCTGGCGGCTGGTGCGCGTGCCCTGGCAGTCGCCGCGGAAGTCGGCGGTGTCGCACTCGCCATTGACGCAAAGAACGCTGCGGTGGTGCGCTGGTACGAGCGGTTTGGCGCGCTGCCGCTCCTAGATGATCCGCTCAAGCTCGTGCTGCCGCTGAGCGTCGTCGCGGAGGCGGTCACAACCACTGGATAACCTAATGCCGATGACTGGTCAGAAAGGCGGAGAGACAATGGGCGACGACAAGGAGACACGGCAGCAAGTGCTCGATCTGCTGCACGGCGGCAACGCGCACATGACGTTCGCTGAGGCCGTGGCGGACTTCCCCATGGATGCGATCAACACGCACTTCCCCAACGGCTCCTACAGCTGTTGGGATCTCCTGGAGCACATCCGGCTGGCCCAGCTCGATATTCTCGAGTTCATGACGGACCCGCACTACCAGGAGCGCCGTTGGCCGCAGGACTACTGGCCCGCGCCGGGCACCACGGCAACCCCCGCGCACTGGCAGCAGACCATTGCCGAGTTCCACGCGGACCTGGCACGCCTCGAGCAGCTGGTGCAGGACCCCGCCACAGACCTCGCACAGCGTGTTCCCTGGGGGGATGGACAGACTCTGCTGCGTGAGTTCCTGCTGATAGCAGATCACAACGCCTACCACCTGGGCGAGTTCGGCCTGCTGCGCCAGATCATGGGCACGTGGCCTGCCGGGCACGTGTAGAGGGGAAACTACGACGCGAACTGCATCGAGCCGCACGCTCCCGGGACCGCGAGCATCGTGCTCGCCCCTGGACCTGCCGGCTACCAACCCCATCGCCAAGACGCGGCATGCAGGTCCCATCACGGCTTCACTATAGTCGGAGACACTATGCAGTTTCGTAATAACCAGGCACGCAATGGCATCGAGGTCGTGCTCTTCGACCTCGGCGGGGTACTCGTGGAGCTAACCGGTGTGCCGGTGCTCCTGGGGTGGCTCAACCATTCGATGGACGCCGAGGCGCTCTGGCGCTACTGGCTTGCCTCGCCGGCCGTGCGCCGCTTTGAGCTCGGGCAGACCACTGCCAAAGAGTTCGGCGCGGCCATGGTGCGCGAGCTCGATCTCCCCGTCACGCCGGACGTGTTCCTCGAGGCCTTCACCCAGTGGCCGCGCGGCGTGTACCCCGGCGTGGAGCCGCTGCTCGAGTCGCTGCGGCGCTCGTACCGGCTGGCCTGCTTCTCGAACAACAACGAGCTGCACTGGGAGCGCATCTGCACCGGCATGGGCCTCGGCCGCTACTTCGAGGCGAGCTTTCCTTCCCACCTGATCGGCCACCTGAAGCCGGATAGGGCGGCATTCGAGTATGTCGCCACCGCCCTGGGCTGCGCGCCCGGGCGCATCCTTTTTCTAGACGATAATCAGGTGAACGTCGATGGCGCGTTCGCCGTGGGCATGCAGGCCCGGCGCACCGGCGGCTTCCCAGCGGTGCAGCTTGCCTTGGCGGAGCTTGGGCTCATGTGACGAGACCATGGTGCTGCGTCCGGCAAGTTCGCACCATATCTGATACTCCGGCCTTCAGGCCGGAGAGCCTCACCTGCTAGGCTAGCCGTGGCCTTCAGGCCGCCCCGGTTCCCTTCTTACGAAGTCACCGCCTGGAGGAGCTGCCCATCGAGGTAGTACCCGGGACCGTCTGGGCCGTTGGCATTGTAGCCGTCGTAAGGTGCCGCGCACATACGTCCAGCATGCCCGATGCATCCTTATCAGCAGGCAGCCCTCGGCGAAGATCTCCGGATTCGCAGGCGCTGCCTGACTCGAAGCGGGTGTAGCATGTCATGAGGGCCCTGCGCAGCAGGATGATGGCAGCCGGGTGGGGCTACCAGCTAGAAGCACAGCTCCCACTGTCGGGAGGAAGGCACTATGCATAGTGAGCAACGCGCAATCGCCGATGGCCTGCTCCGGAGCCACGGCATCAATTGCGCGCTCTTCGCGAATCCACTGAGCGTCGGCTGGCTGACGGGATACGTTCCTCCGGTACCGCTCGGTGGTCGATCTCCCTTCAGCGGCGGTCCCCTGCTGGTGTGGTATGCCGGCGGTGAATTCGTGTTCATCGTTCCCGATACCGCTGCTGCGGACGCGGCGGCGAGTGCCTGCCCCCTCGTCACCTACACGACCTACAGTGTCGATGAGCCCATCGCCGGGGCTGTGCATTTGGCGGATGTCCTGCGTGCCGTCGCCGGCAGATCCGCTCTCACGAGCACGGCAGTCGGCGTCGAGGCAGTCGACCTGCCGGTTTCTCTCTGGTCGGTGATCCTGGCGGGTTTGCCCAGCACCTGCGCGGTGGTGCACATCGACGGCTGGCTGAAACCACACCAGATGATCAAGACCGAGGCGGAGATCGCGGCGTTGCGCGCGAGCTTCGCGCTGACGGACGTGGGCCACCACGCTGCCCGCGGGGCCGTGCGGGCAGGGCGCCGAGAGATCGACGTGTGGACGGACGTCGAGGCGGCGATACAGCGGGCTGCCGGCCGTCGGCTTTCGCTCGGCAACGACTGCGTCGTGGGCTACCGGCAGAACAACGTCGGTGGTTGGCCCGAAGATCTGGAGATCCGTGCTGGGGATGCGGTAATCGTCGATCTCAGCGTCGTGTATCGCGGCTACCACAGCGATAGCGCTGCTACCTACTACGCCGGGGAGCCGTCGGCCAAGCAGCAAGACATGCATCGCACGGTCGCTCGCGCGCTGGAGCAAGGCCTCGCGCTCATCAAGCCCGGCGCCGTAGCCTGCGACATCGATCGGTCGGTGCGGCAATGCATCGCCGCTGCCGGGCACCCCGTCTACGCGCACCACACAGGGCACGGCGTGGGGTTGAGTCCGCACGAAGATCCGCGCATCGTGCCCTACAACCGGCAAGTGCTGGCCCAAGGCATGGTGCTGATGCTGGAACCGGGCATCTACTATCCGGGAGAGACCGGCGTGCGCCTGGAGGACGCGGTGCTGGTCACGGACACAGGCGCCGAGGTTCTCACCCACCACGACAAAAGCCTGCCCTGAGCTGCCGCGTCGCAGCATACGGATCAGAACAAGCCTGAGACAGTACCAATCCGCGTGACGTGGCGACGACCCCGGATCACAGGAGGTATTCGCGGCTTACCGCCCAGCCTGACTACATCAGGTACACGTCACCCTTGACGGCTACAGATTGGTAGACTCAGAGTAGATTGAGGGGGTCAGGAACGATGATCATAGATGACGCGAGCTACGAGCAGCTCCTGGCACAGGCCAGCCGGCTTGATGCAGCGGACCAGCTTCGGCTCCTTGAGGGGTTAGCAGCGGTGCTGCGCCGAGGCCTCGCGCCTGGTTCGCGCTATCGCATCGCGGCGCTCCGCGGCCTCGGCCGGGAGATCTGGCAGGATATCGACGCCCAGGAGTATGTGCATCGGGAACGTGCCTCGTGGGATGGATAGAAGCCTTCCTGACCAACGACACCCATTTGGCCAGAGTGCCAGACATGCGCGTGCTGGTAGCCGATCAACTTCTGGCCCCTTGACACCCCACCTGGGGTGGGGTACGATAGCTGTACGGGTCGATCCCACCCGGGGTGGGATACGAGGGCAGATATGGCGTCATCTTGCGAGCGTGCGCGGCGCTGAGACCCCGGACTTCAGTCCTTAGCCTTACCCACATCTAGGGAGCCAGGAAATGAGCTGGCTGCGCGGTGAAGACTTGATACATGGCGGTGAGGTCCATCAGGTGTTGGAAGCCGCGCCAGAGGACCGTGGGCCCGG
>Ga0187876_1000349_pt1 | contig 49564 bp, 45 predicted proteins | sample June2016WEW_17_4_FD_133000 | JGI IMG/M metagenome (GOLD analysis project Ga0187876, IMG submission 133000) | Peatland microbial communities from SPRUCE experiment site at the Marcell Experimental Forest, Minnesota, USA - June2016WEW_17_40 | ecosystem: Environmental > Terrestrial > Soil >... | reverse complement strand
GCAACGCGAGCCCGTCCAGGGGCGGCCCCTCTGGAGGCGGCGTACCGCCGACGCTGGTCCGGCCGGTCGTTTTGTCGCCGTTTTGCGAGCCCTCCAGAGTAAAGATGTGGGTAAAGATAAGGGATGAATCCCGGGGCATCGACGCTGTGCACGCCCGCGATCCGCGCTTGCCATGGACTCCTGGAGCTGGCACCCGCTCATGCTGTCACGATATCTATCCTTGCAGGGCCCTTCTAGGGGGATACCGCTGCATTGGCGCGCTCAGCGAGGGCGCGCAAGATGCGTGCGCTCCCGGGCCGACGAGGAAGTCGGTGCAGTTATCGCTATCCACCACCCGTTACCCGCCCTTCGCGCGTGTACTATAGGTGCGAACGTCTCAATGGGCACCGATTACGCGAGAACCGAGATCTCCTATGCCTGCGCCAGTTGCTACGCCTGAGACCGGCGACTCCGAGCGCCCGGGTGCCTGCTTGATGCCGCACGGTCGGGCTCCCGACGACACCTGGCTCTTCGGCTGGGACCCGATGCCCGGCATCGTCTCCGTGTGGGCCGATCGCGACGGTCGCGCGCTGGTGTGGCAGCGCACGAGCGAGGGCGTGCGCTGCACGGATGATCGCTTCCGGCCCTGGCTGGTGGCGGCCGGTCTGGTTGACGTCGCGCATCTAGGCGCCGCGCTGGTGCGCGAGGAGGCCACAGGCGCGGGGCAGGCGCCGTTCACCTACCGGGAGCTGGAGGGTGCGGCCGACTCGCTGCGCTACCTGATCGCGGCGCGCGACGGCCGCGCGCTGCAGCGGGCCATTCTGTCCGGCGCGCGGCGGCGCCTAGGACGAGCCGTGGAGCGGTTGGACGAGCTGCCCGGCGAGTACTACCAGGTCGGCGCCGTGGAGCAGTACTTGATGGCCAGCGGCCGGGTCTACTTCCGCGGCATGGGCTATGGCGATCTGCACCGGCTGCAGTTCGACCTGGAGACGACGTCGCTCTCGCCCCGGCAAGGACGCATCTTCCTGGTGGCCGTGCGTGACAGCCACGGCCTGGAGGCGATTTTGGAAGCGCCGGCCCCCGAGGACGAGGCGCGGCTGATCGCCGACCTCTGCGCGCTCATCCGGGAGCGCGATCCCGACGCGATCGAGAACCACAACCTCTTCGGCTTCGACCTGCCCTTCCTGGCCGAGCGCGCGGCCACACTGGGGGTGCCCGTGCGGCTGGGTCGGAAGGAAGGCCCGCCCTTACTGGAGCGCTACGATGCGCCGGCAGGCTGGGGCCGGGGACGGCGCACCTGCTACAGCGTGGCGGGGCGCGAGCTGATCGACACGCTGGACGCGGTGCGGCGCTACTCCTTCACCGACCGCGCGCTGCAGCAGCACGGCCTCAAGGCTGCCGCCCGCTACTTCGGTCTGGCCGCGCCCGATCGCACGTACATCGCCGGACCGGAGATCTACCACACGTACGAGCGCGATCCGGAGCGGGTGCGGCGCTACGCCTTCGACGACGTGATCGAGGTGGATGGTCTCTCGCAGCGACTGCTGGGCACGCCGTACGCCCTGGCGGGGATGGCGCCGCGCCGCTACGAGCGCGTGGCGTCCGCCGGTCCCGCCACCGGCATTCTGGAGCCGCTGCTGGTGCGCGCCTACCTGCACATGGGCAGGGCGCTGCCGCGCAACGCGGCACAGGGTGACGCGCTGCTGGAGCCGCACCAGGGTGGCGCCACGATTCTATACGCGGCGGGCGTGGCGCGGCACGTGGTGAAGGCGGACGTGGCCTCGATGTACCCCTCGATCATGCGGACCTTCCGCATCGGGCCGGCCTGCGACCCCTTGGGCGCGCTGCTCTATATAGTAGATCGCCTGACCGAGCTGCGGCTGCAGCACAAGCGCCTGGCGGCGCAGTTTGTCGCCGGCGACGCGGCGGCTGGTGCAGCACGGCCGGCAGACGGGGGCAGTCGCGACCCAAAGGGTGCCCCGTGCGCTCCCGGCATGATGCACCAGGCGCAGCAGGCGGCCATGAAGATCGTGATCAACGCGGCCTACGGCTACATGGGCGCGGGGGAGATGGCGCTGTTCGCCGACCGCCGGGCGGCGGACGAGGTGACCAGGCGCGGTCGGGAGATCCTGGGCCAGATTGCCGAACGGCTGCGGGCGCGCGGCGTAGCGCTGCTCGAGGCCGATACCGACGGCGTGTTCTTCAGCGTGCCGGAGCTGTGGACCGAGGCGGACGAACGCGCCTGCGTGGCCGCCGTCGCCGCCACCCTGCCGGCCGGCATACAGCTGGACTACGAGGGGCGTTACCAGGCAATGCTCAGCCACGAGATAAAGAACTATGCCCTGCTGACGTACGACGGCCGGCTGATATCTCGCGGCGCCGCGTTCCGCTCGAGCCGTAGCGAGCCGTTTGGCGAGAGGTTTCTGCAGGAGGCGCTGCGCTGCCTGCTGCTGGGCGATTGCGAGGGCGTGCGCGCGGCCTACTTGGAGGCGGCCGCCGCCCTGCGAGAACGGCGCGTCCCGCCCGCCGAGGTGGCCACAGAGGCGCGGCTGGCGAAGAGCGCCGAGCAGTACGCGGCGTCGCGCACGCGGGCGCGCGAAGCGGCGTACGAAGCGCTGCTGGCCGCGGGCCGCACGCAGTGGCGCGGGGGCGAGCGCGTACGCTTCTACCGCGCGGCGGACGGCACGCCGACCTGGCTGCCCGACGTGCCGGAGAACGACACCAGCCGCGCCGGCGAGTCCGGCTCAATCCGGCAGGCCGGCGGCGCGCTGCCCGACTACGACATCGCGCACTACCTGGGCGTGCTGCAGAACTCGTACGCCTCGCGGCTGCGCAAGGCGTTCGCGCCGGAGGATTTCGCGCAGCTCTTCCGCCTGGACGGCCAGGCCGGGCTGTTCGACCGGCCGATTGGGGAAGTGCGGCCGCTGTGGATCCGGCCGGGCAGGGTCGCGTGAGTCTGGATCGTTAGCAGAATCGCTTGCCGGAGAACCGGTTAAGCGCCTACTGCCAAATACAGCGTGAGATCGGCGACATCCTGGTAATCGGCTCTGTTGCGCGTGACCAACGTCAAGTGATACGTGATCGCTGTGGCTGCGATCAGTAAGTCGAGGGATCGCTGCCGGGTGCGGCGGCCGCGTTGCATGAGGTCAGCCCGGATTGCCGCGTTCAGCCTCGATGTCTCGCTTCAATTGGTCTGCGTCAACCAGGCCCCGCCAGCTGCCGGCGCTGGCGCGCAGCCCGTCCAGCGGGGGAATCTTTTCCTGCTGGGCTCGACGATGCCTCACGGGAACGGGCATTACGATGGCAACATCCTTGTGATCACGCTGCAGCACGCGCGGCCGACCGCCAGCCCGCACCTCCTCGGTGAGCCGGATGAGATCCGGTGCGTTGCTGATATCGATGGGCTGAAACGCTCTATTCATGCACTGTTGCCTCCGCGACCATTATCGCACAACTGTAGCCTAGGCTTGAATCACCTCAATGATCTCATCGCACACATAGACGCGCGGGTGTGAGAGGCCGGGACTCAGGCGCAGGATGCCGGCTGCGACCAGCCTGTCGATAGTGAGCTGTGCCGCGCGGGGGGTCACTGCGAGTAGCTGTGTGGCAAGCGGAGCGGTCAGCGCCGGGGTCGTGAAGAGGTACTCGACTAGCTTAAGCGGCAGGACTGATCCGCGTGGCGACTGCAGCTTCTCCCGATAGTCGCGTTGCAGCTGGAGCAGGCGCCACGATCGGTGCACTGCATCGCGAGCCTGCTCTGCGACGCCCGTAAGGAAGAAGGTGATCCACTCTTCCCACGTGCCGGCCTGGCTCACGCGAAGGAGATGGTTCATGTATGCGTCCCGGTGGCGCTCGAAGTAGGCACTCAGATAGAGCAGCGGCTGCGGCAGGTATTGCTCCGCGCACAGCAGAAGCGTGATCAGCAAGCGCCCCATCCGGCCATTGCCATCCATGAAGGGATGAATCGCCTCGAACTGATAGTGGATGAGCGCCAGGCGTATGAGCAGCGGCAGCTCGGACGGTGCGTGAATGTAGCGTTCGAGGTCGTGCAGCGCAGCTTCCATCCGGGGTACCGGCGGCGGTACAAAGGAGGCGTCGACCGGGCTCTGGCCGCGCCACGAGGCAATCATGTTCTGCTGCGTGCGGAATTCGCCCGGCTGCGTGTCGGCGCCGCGCACGCCTGCGAGCAGGCGCCTATGCACCCGGCGGATGAGTCGAAGCGATATGGGCAACTCCTGCAGCAGCTCCAGTCCCAGCTCCAACGCACGCACGTAGTTCTGCACTTCGAGCTCGTCATGCGTCTGCTGCACCGCAGTGACCTCGAACAGCGCAAGCTGCCGGGCCGTGGCGGTCGTGCCTTCGATGCGGCTGGAAAGTACTGCTTCGCGCCGTACGAACGGGTCAATCAGGAGGTGCGGATTGGGCAGCATCCTTCCCACACCGGCAAGCTCCGCAACAGCGCGGTCGGCTTGGGAAAGCTGCGTGGTGAGCGACCACGCCGGCGCTAGCGAGGGTGGCAAGGGCCCTGGGACGTAGCACCAGTAGCCCTCTGGAGCGCGCACGAGCTCGCCAGGCGATCGCGATGAGAAGTCCTCGGGCCGCACCAACCACCTCCAACTTATACAGCTGTATAAGTCACACCCAAGTAATTATACCTAAGACCATGTTAAGTATAATTCCCAGGGTTACGAAGACCCAGCTTCGGCGTGCAGCATCGACGTGCGCGACAAGGTCAGGATGCGAGGCAGGCACGCAATCTGCCGGGCAGTAGGCATGCGGCAGGGGTGGAGGCTATGAAGGCGATACGCATCCACAAGGTTGGCGGTCGGGAAGTTCTCGGCTACGAGTGGATCCTGGACGGCAGTCTGAAGGTGCGTATCGACGAGACGTTCGCGCTCGCCGCTGCCGCCGATGCGCATCGCTACATGGAAGGGCGCCGGACCAAAGGTAAGGTGCTGCTCATTCCGTGAACGACGAAGGAAGGTCAGTCGGGCGCGAGTGGGAGCTGGAGCCGGAAGGTGCTGCCGTGCGGTCCGCTATCTGCCAGGTCCAGGCTGCCGCCCATAGCGCCGGTGAGCTGGCGCGCGAGGAACAACCCGAGTCCGGTGCCGCTTCGGCCGGCGCGCATGACGCTGCCGGGTAGCCGGCCAAAGCGCGTGAAGAGGCGCTGGCGAGCCTCCGCCGGGATGCCCGGCCCATGGTCGCGGACGTGCACCGTGGCCCGCTTGGCATCGACGTGCCAGCGCACCTCGATGGCCGAGCCTTCTGGGGAGTATTTCGCGGCGTTGTCCAGGATGTTTGTGAGCACTTGCACCAGGCGCGCAGGGTCGGCCAGGACGCGCACCTCCGGGGGCCCGGAGGTCTCGATCCGCTGGCCGGGATAGCTGCCGCGCACGTCGCTCGTGGCGACGGCGATCTGGGCGGCGAGGCTCACCGGCTGGCGCCGGACGCTGAATGGCTGTAGCTCGAGCCGGCTAGTAAGCAGCAGGTCTTCCACCAGCCTCCGCTGACGGTTGGCGGAGAGGGCGATGCGCCGCACATGGTCGCGCCGGGTCTCCTCGGTCAGCGTAGTCCAACGAGCCTCGAGGAGCTCCGCATAGCCGACGATGGCGGTGAGCGGGGTGCGCAGCTCGTGGCTCACCGACGCCACGAAATCGCCGCGCATCCGTGCCAGCTCCTCCGCCGCGGTAGCCCTGGCCTGTTCCTGCAGCGCACGCTGCTGGATCGCCTGCACCTTGCGCAGCAGCCAGTAGGCAGGGACCATGGCGACGAGGGCCAAGACCAGATCCCAGGGCTGCTGCTGCCAGAGCTCGGCCAGCAGTGCACCCAGGTAGGTGACGATCATGTCGGCTATGTAGGTTTGCCGGGTGTTGCCTGCAACCGTGCGCCACGGCTGGCCGGCATCGAGGGAAGCCATGAGGAAGACGAGCATGTCCGAGGGCACGCTGGCGATGCCGACCGCGGTGAGGAGTAGGAGCAGGTGGAGTGGCCACATCACGGGATGCGGATCGACCAGACGGATGGGCAGGACCGCCAGCTGGGTGAAGAGCAGGCCGTTGCACATGGAGAAGGCTGCCTGGAGGGATCGCTTCCTGCTGCGCAGGCGATTCTTCCTGAGGAGACGGTCGAGGAGCAGGGCGCTGAAGATCGTGCTGGTGTAGGCGGCCGGCAAGAGCAGTGCGCCCGCGAGCGTGAAACCGCTGGTGACGAAGTGCGTGAGATCGTTGCCGATGATGATAGGCCGCCAGGTACTGGCCAGGGCCAGTGCCATGATTGCAAGACAGAGCAGGACATCGCCCGGCCTGACTTCCGAGGTGGCCAGCAGCAGCCACCAGGTAGCGAGCACCGTGAGGCAGCCGGCGACGATGATGGTGGCCAAGATGAGGGTGAGAATCCGCGGACGCGCAGGCTGTGACACGGGTGCTCCCAGCGGCGCCGCAGTCCGGATCGGGCAGGCCACGGTGGGCCAACCGGCAAGAGGCACCAATAGCCGAACGGCTCCGATTCTACGCCTGACCGGAGCAGGTGGCAATGGGCGGTCTGGGTGCAGTTATCTGTTCAGGTCCAGATCCAGGTTGCCGCCAACCGTTGGCGGATACGTGGTGTGCAGCAAGCTGCCTGAAAAGTGCGCGTGGCCGTGCACGCCCAGGTAGGTGCCGGTCCCGCCCGTGACCTGGAGGTCCACACTGATAGCGCCCTCGGTGACGTCGACGTTCCAGTGCAGGGTGCCCGTTCCCACGGGACCGAACACGGTGCCCTGGTACTGGCCCTGCCGGTACACGGCGAGGGACCAGCTGCCCCCGGTCGCCAGGTGCGTGAGTGCGGGGCGGGGATAGGCAGGGCGGTAGTTGACACTGGCGGTGAAGGCTCCCGTAACGTCGCCGCTCACGGCGGAAGTGAAGGTTGCGCCATAGCGTGTGTCGCCCACCACGGTGCCCGTGCTAGTCTCAATGCCCTGCACCGATTCGTGCACTAGGCGCAACGGGGTCGCGAGGTTCAGCCCGGCTGCGACCAGGATCACGACCGCCGGCAGCATCGTGAGGATCCAGCGACGGTGCTGAGAGAACCGGGTACGGCCCGACACCGGACCACTTGAGACTGGCTTGGGCGCGGCGGGGGCGAGCACGATGCTCGCGGTCCCAGGATTCGGTTGGGGCGACCTCGGGGTGAAGGTCTGGCTGGCCAGAGCAAGGATGCCGAGAAGCGTTGCTGCCACTGCGCAAATCGCAGCGATGGGGATGAACAGCAGCCATAGCAGCAGGAAGTTGCTCGGCAGGGGCAACCGCAGGACGCCTGCGAATGGTCCCAGGATGGCGACGACGAGCGCGACGACTGCCACGGCAAATGGGATGCGGCTAGTTCGCGGGGAGCACGAGAGGGCATAGAGGTTGAGGCTCAGGAGCGCGGCAACAATGACGAAGAGGGTAATCACGCCTGAGCCTGCTGCGGCACGGCGACGATCCGCACCACCACTTCGCCGCCTACACCGCTCGTATCGACGCGTACGATCTGCGCCTCCCGGTCGATCTCGTACGATCCGGCCGAGAGCGTGACCGCGTAGCCCGCCGGATACTGTAGCCCGGGCACGAAGATCTCGGTTGCAGCCAGAATGGACGGGGCGGCCCGAAACACGAGCTCGAAGGTGCGCGTGGCCAGGTCGAAGCGCATGCGCAGCGGCTCGCCGGCCACGGCTAACGCGTACGGACGTACGATGCCCGCCAGCGCGCGTCCTCCAGAATCGATATCGCCGGGATCCGTCTGCTGATCGCGGCTGAAGATCGACAGGTCTTCGCCACACCACAGATCGCCGTGCGCATTGGTGTTGTCGGGCGTGTAGTTCCACCAGGTGTAGCTGAGCAGGTTCTCGTCCATGGCGGCTACATAGGCGTCGAGCGCGGCGATGTGGCTGGAGTAATCGCCGGTACGGTACGCCGCGCCGTCGTCCAGGTCGAAGGGCAAGCCGAACTCGCCGATTAGCGTGGGGATGTTGCCCATCTCGACCACGCTGCTCTCCTTGAGAGCGGCAAGCTGGCGGACGTACGACTCCTGCACTGCTTCGCGCCCGCGTACCGGCTGCCCGGTATGCCAGTCGGTGGTCAGGTCGTCGCGATAGGTCTTGCTGTAGAGCGTCAGCACGTCGTACCAGTGCGTGGCATTGACCAGGCTCAGGCTCGAGGCTTCGTCCTCGCCGAAGCTCACGTGCTCGCCGCCGGGCGCGCCCTCCACGAAGATGAGGGCATCGGGGTTGACGCGCCGGATGGCCGCAGCGTAGCGTTCTATGAACCGCTTGAGGTACACCTGCGCGAAGTCGGCAGTATGGGCGAAGTAGTCGGGCCGGAGCAGCGTGTCACCCTCCCAGACGCCATTCCCGCGCCACACGTCGCAATAGCCATCACGCCAGATGGATACACCCTCGGGATTGAGCAGCTGTTCGCCTACCTTCTGATAGCCACCTAGCACCATATCCCATACGTCCACTTCCAGCGTGGCACCCGAACCCAGGCGCATAGCCTGGAACGGCGCCGGCATGGGGCCGCGCAGGCGCCAGGTGGCGCCGGCGAGGCTCGCTAGGTCTGCCATGCCGAGATAGCAGGCGCGAGGCTCGTTGAGCGTGTCGAAGCCGATCACGTTGGGAAGTCCAGCGAGGGCTTCGGCGACACGCACCATAGCCTGAGTAAAATGGTCCTGCAGGTAGTCCTCGGCGGGGATGCCGTCGATCCGCGTGCGGGGCGCCACGGTGTTGCCGGCGAAGAAGAGGCTGAACATCGTGGCGCAGGCGAGCCGGCCGTAGTTGCTAGACCAGATCATGCGGGGGAAGGGATCGCCATGAGTCTGATGCGTCAGTGCGGCGCCCGCGGCCGGCAGCTTGGAAAGATCCATGCCGACTGCTTCGAGTGTCCAGCCCGGCGCGCCATCGCCGCCCGTCCACCGGCTCCAAGCATCCTGGTGCGGGTCGATGAACACGTCGATGCCATAGGCCGCGGCGCGCTCGACCAACGTTCGCAGGTAGGCCAAGTACTCGTCATCGTACTGGCCGGGGCCGGCATGCTCCACTGCCTCCCACGGCACGAGCAGCCGCTCGAAGGTGAGTCCCCAGGCACGCAGGCGCGCGAAATGCTCATCCGCTTCCTGCAGTGGAAAGGGCCGGCCCACAAACGAGGCCGCGCGATGGTCCAGAAAGCCGGCGGAGAGATGCGTGGCGCCGCTTGGCGTGTATGGCACCTTGCTGCTGCCCGCGAGATTGACGCCACGCAGTAGCAGCGTGCGACCTAAGGCATCGACGAACCAGGGGCCTCGTGCCTGTACCTTGCCGCGCATGTGCGACCGACGAGCTGCGTCAACCACTTTGCAACCTCACTTCTATTCTGCTGTCCCTCAAGTCATCGTGCTGTGGCTGAGCCGCGGTCCGCATCACTACGAACGGGAGCACACGAGACGCGTGCGTTCCCGGGCCAGCCATCCGCGACTCACTCGATCAGTCGCCGTTGGCGGGCAATGGTGGCCGCTTGCGTGCGATTGCTGGCACCCAACTTGTCCATGATCAGGCTGATGTGGTTCTTCACCGTGCCTTCCGCCAGGTGCAGCCTGTGGGCGATCTGCAGGTTGCTCGCGCCGGCCGCTGCCAGCTGCAGCACCTGGCGCTCCCGTTCCGTGAGCGTCTCGCCCCCTACGACGGGCGCAGAAACGAGACGGGGATGGGCAGGATGCCCGCGCTCCCAGGAGGGGTCGGCGAGGGCGGGACGAGAGGGGTCCTCGCGCTCCCAGGCCGGGGAGGGCGACCACGAGTCGGAGGGCATCGGCACCGGGCCGGCGGTCGTTGGCGCGCCCTGCAAGGCTGCCAGCAGCTTGGCGGCCACTGCCGGCTGCAGCAGCGATTCGCCCCGGTGCGCCAGATGGATGGCCCGGATCATCTCGTCGGCGGGATCATCCTTCAGGAGATAGCCCTTGGCCCCGGCGCGGATGGCTTCCAGCACCAACCGGTCGTGGTCGTAGGTGGTCAGGATCACGACCTGGGTCTGGGGACGGGCTGCCAGGATGCGGCGGGTCGCCTCCACGCCGTCCATCACCGGCATCTTGAGATCCATCAGTACCACGTCGGGTGCCAGGGCCGCCGCCACTTCCACGCCTACCTGGCCGTTTTCGGCCTCGCCCACCACCTCGATATCGGACTCGAGATCCAGGATCGTGCGCAACCCCTCCCGGAGGATGCGCTGATCTTCCACCAGCAATACCCGGATTGGTTCTGCGACACGCGGTACCATCGCTTCGCTCTACTCCAATCCGGGTGCGCAGGCACCCGGCCTGCCTTCGACGGCGGCCGGTCGTTCACGCTCGCCGGCCGTGGCGTCTGCCGGGCGGTAGCGCGGTGCCGGGTCGGACGGATCGGGCCGATCCGGCCGATCGGGCGTGGCCTGCTCGATCCCGGCTGCGAGCAGCGTCGCGTGTGCTTCACCGAGCATGCTCAGCGTATCGGCCGTGGCGCCGGATAGGGGCACGATGGCCGTCACTTGCGTGCCTTCGGCGCGCTTGCTGGCAAATACCAGCCGTCCGCCGAGCTGCTCCACGCGCTCGCGCATGCCGCGGATGCCGAATCCGGCTGACCCTGCATCTGCCGGGCCCGCGCCCACGCCATCATCCTCCACACGCAGGTGAGCGCGGGCTTCCTCGATGGCCAGCGTGACCGAGACGTGCCCGGCGTGCGCGTGCCGCGCCACGTTCGTGAGCGACTCCTGCAGCACGCGGAACAGGCAAGTTTCCAGCGCCGGATCGTGCTCCTCGGGCAGTGGCGCGATGGCTGTGTGCACCTGCAGACCATTTTGGCGAGCGAAGTCTTCCACGAAGCGGGCGGTGACTTCGTGCCACACCACAGCGGCGGCTGCCGCGTCGCGGAGTCCGGCCACGGAGCGCCGCACCTCGGTGAGGCCGGTCCGGGCCACCTCCTGCACGCTTTCCAGCTCCTCGCGGGCGCGGGCAGGATCGCTGGCGAGCAGGCGTTTGGCCGCTTCCGCTTTCACCACGACCGTGGCCAGCGAGTAGCCCAGGATGTCGTGCAGATCGCGGGCCAGGCGGTTCCGCTCGTTGGCTACCGCCAGCTGCTCCACGGTGCCGGCGTAGACCTGCAGCTGGTAGTTCATCTCCTCCAGCCGCTGCTTGGACTGCTCGAGCTGTTCCAAGACCGTGAGCCGCGCCGCGTGTTCCAGCTCCTGGCTGCGTTGCAGCCGGGCACTCAGCGCGAAGGCGGCCAGTCCGGCGTCGAGGGGCACGAACTCGAGGGACACCTGGGGCCAATTGACCCGCGGCACGCCCAGCAGCACGGAGAGTTGGACGCAGGCGACACAGAGCAGGAAGAGCCGCATCGTTGCCCGTGCAGACGGCACGTGCCGGGCTTCGCCGAGCACTGGGAAGTACATGATGTTGAACCAGAGGCTCTCGCTCTGCGTGGCGGGGGCGGCGACGACGACGAGGGTAAAGACGAGCGCGATGCAGAGCGCGGTGTAGCGCCATGGCTGGAGGCTCAGTGTACCGCCATGGACGTCGACATCCTTATATTGCCACCAGACGAGGGCGGCATACGCCGCCATGGCCAGGGCACCAAGGGGCACGCCCGGCCAGAGGTACTCGCGGCGCAGCGCGAAGACGTTGCCCAGGGCGATGCCACCCAGCATCACCCAACGGATAGCGTGGTTCCAATTGCGCTCGCGCGGGCTGAGCGGCCGTGTTACCGTAATCGGCTGTGGTGCTCCCCGGATCAGTGCCTGGATGCTCATATTGGCAATTGTAGCATCGGTCGGAGCGGCAGTTCGTTTTGCAGGGTCTCTCCAGGTAGTCGCGCTGCCACGCCTACCGCGGCCCGCCGTCGATCTCGCGGACCATGGCCTCCACCGAGGCCTTGGCCTCTCGCAGGTCGCAGCCGGTTAGCGCGCGGTACCGCTTGATGGCCTCGATGAGCTGGTGCCGTCGGGCCAGCTGTTCGACCTCCTGCAAGCCGCTCACGTCGAGCAGGCCCTCCGAGCGATCCGGGTTTGCCTGCGGGGCACCGCTGAGCTCACGCGCCATAGCTTCCACCGACGCTTTGGCCTCTCGAAGATCGCAACCGGTCAGCTCGCGGTAACGCTTGATTGCGTCAACCGTCCTGCGCTCGCGGACCAGAACCGCGACATCCTGCAGCCCGCCTGCTTCCGACAGCGCGGAGTCGCTGTCAGAAGCAGGCGGCACTTCGCCTCTGATCTCGCCTGCCATTGCGTCCACGGCCGCTTTGGCCTGCCGGAGATCGCAGCCCGTCACGCGGCGATACTGCTTGATCGCCTCAAGCAGTTTCTGCTGCCTGACCAGCTCTCCGACCAGCTCTAATCCACCGCCTGCATCCTCGCGCTTGCGCCCAAGACCGAACACGGCATTTCCTCCACGCGCTGCTCCGATACCGATGCTAGGGTAGGACCCACCTGCAGCAGGGGACAGGCACGGGGGTCAGTCCCTACAGGCCGCGGAATCCACCTTAGCCTCACTTTAGTCGAATGGTTGGCCGGGCGTGCTTCTAGACGTCGGCGCGCGCCAAGCCGATCCCGGATCCTCCACCACTTCTGGCGCCTGGATCTTGCTTGCCTGCTCAGGCATCTGCGCGGTAACGTGCGTAGCTTGCCGCTGAAGCACTTTCACCACAGGCGAGTCGGTCACCTGTTCCATGAGACGCATGACTTCGTCCCAGTCTTCCCTGTCGGCCGCCTGACGCTGTGCGAGCGTAAACACCTCGTTTACGCGCCGGGCGAGCTCATCGACATCCCCCGAGCGTGCTGCCGCGCTGACTGCACGCGAGACCTCCAGATTGGTTGTTGCCCGGTGACCTACGGAAGCGATAAGCGCTCGCAGCTCCCGCGTCGTCTCCTCTTCAGTGCGCGGGTCGTCTGGCTGCGCAATCTCCTGTACCGTCCCCTGCAGCTCTAGCCCAAGCAGCTCATCGAGCTCCGGATCGCCCGTCCGCGAGCTGCCGGCGCGCACGCTACCACCGCTGGCTTGCTGCTCCGCCTGCTGCCCCTGTATACGATCGTGCTTTCGTCCAATGCCGAACATCGTCTCTACCCTTCATGTGGCTGTGACGTTGCTACCAAGCTTGCTCACCGCGCTGTCAACCGGCACGGCTATCCGCGCAGGGACAGGTGCATTGTACGCCTCCGGCGTTGCCGCGGTATTACAGCTGCAAGGGCAGCCATACAGGAGAGACGGGGTTGGTGCCGTTTGTGTGCGCGAGCCCGCGCTTGTGTGCAGTCGTCTTGCCCAGCTAGCCGCGGCACAATGAGTTAGCAGCATAGGTAGTGGAGAGAACCATCTGCCTCCAAATCGTCAAACGACAGTGAGGGTATCTCCGCTGTAGTCGGCGCGTAGCCTACACCAACCATGCCAATAGGGTGATATCCGCCGTTCCGGTAGTTCCGTATTGCCAGCCTGGCGCAGGGAAGATTGCCACCGGGGTCTAGAATGGCAAGAGCAAGGGAGTACTCCCCTGTCTTGAGATCACCGGGAAGGAGAAACGAGTCCTGGAACGAGACAACAGCTGCCGGAATCGCGTACTGCCCTTGAGCAGGGTCCCAATCATCTCCCGGTAGCCAGTTGCGGATATCGGTGGTCCTGAATTCCCCGTGCATGGTTCTCCTGGTCGGCAGGGGCGAAGGAATCCCAATCTTCCAGAGCATTCCAGCGGATGTACGTCTTCCACAGACTCACCGGAGGCATGTTGACGATAGGTCCCGCACCGCGAAAGCCCTTCAAAGGATTCTTGAAGGCACGCGTGTACTCGCTGGGACGGATCGTGACCATATCGCTGTGCGCACAACGTTGTCCTGAAGGATTCAACTTGCCGTACTCCGTTCCATAGCTCTCCTTGGGGGCGACCGTTCAAGTCCCAGCCGTCCTCAACTTAGGCCATCGCCTTCCCGAGCGGCGATTAGCAATGGCATGCATCGCCACCAGGCAGCGGGGCGCGTAGTTGCACACTGGTTTGGTGGTAGAATGAGAGCACGAAGAGGTATTATGTGTGCTGGAGCATGCCGTGAGCACCGCAATCACTTTACCAGACGATCTACACGCCCAGGTACAAGCGTTGGCAGAAACTACCGGCCGCCCGCTCGAAGCGGTATTGGCGGAGGCAGTAGCTCAGGGCTTGGCCTACGATCGCTGGTTTCGCGCGGAGGTAGAAACGGGCATGCGCTCGGCTGCACAAGGCCCGCTCATCCCGGCTGAGGAAGTGTGGAAGACTTTCCTCCAGCGCGGCCTGCTCTCGCCCGAAGCGATTGACCAGGTTGAAGCAGAGGCAGATGTTCCTCAAGCGCGTGCATGACGGTTGTCTTCGCACCTCAGGCTCTGCTCGACCTAGAGAACTTGCATGCCTATGTTGCCCGCATGTCTCGGGCGTCCCAGGCATCTGTCACCCTGGCACGCATTCGCAAGTCCATTAATCGCCTGGAGTTGTTCCCCTTCAGTGGGCGAGCGGGCAGTGTAGAAGGTACCCGTGAGCTAGTCGTCTCCGGCCTGCCCTACCGGGTCGTTTACCAGCTTGTGCGCAATCAGGTTGTGATTGAGCGAGTACTGCATACGTCCCAGCAGTGGCCACCGGCGAATGAGCCAAGGTAGCGCAACTGAACGAAACCCGTCCGGCAGCTATGAGGAACGCGCCCATGCCAAAGCCGGCGAAGCTGGATAGACTGCAGCGGCTCAACGCCCTGGCGACATCGCCGGAGGCACAGCTCGAGTATGCGCTGGGCCTGGTGGCCACCGAGGCCAGACAGGATGTGCTAGAGGCGGTGCTCGAGGTGCTGGGCAGGACGCCGGATGACCCACGCATCCGGCCCGCGCTCCTGGCTGCCTATGGCGGCCTTGACGAGGGCGGGCGGCATGATGCAGGGTGTTACGTGCGCAATGCGCTGCTGCAGGCGCTGCGGCCGCTCGCCCGGCGGGAGGACGCCAAACTGCTGGCGCGGGCGGCCAGTACGTACGAGTACCTGCCGCCCGGGCGGTCGGAAGTGGCGGCCGGACTGCGCGCCACGGGGCTGGTGATCCTCAACGAGGTGGACGAGCAGCTGGCAGGCTACCACGCCGTGCGGCTGCTGACCGACGAGCACACGTCCGAGCTGTCTGGAGAGCCGGCGATCACGGCGGTGCAGGTGCTGGCGACGCAGGGCCAGTGGCTGCCGCTCTACGGCTACGTGGTGCGCACGGATGCCACGATGCCCGAGGTCGTCGCCGAGTGTCTCCGTTACCTGGCCCCGGTGCCGCTCTCGATCCTCGAGCCGCTGGTGGATCGCTACCTCAAGTCGCCGCATGACATCGTGCTGCTCGGGCTGTTCGAGCTGCTACTGGCGCATGAGGAGCGACAGGTCTTCCAGCCCATCATCCTCACATTTCTGCGCGAAACCAAGCTCATGGATCTGTATCGCTGGCTGGTCACCGCGGCGCTCACCAGCCGGAACCCCGGGCTAATTGCCGCCGTCGCGGCCCTAGAACCCAAAGAGCCCGACCCGCGCAAGCTGGCGATCTTGCGCGAGGCATTGGCCTTGCGATAGTGGTAGGTCGCAGGAAAGCCAAGGACGGAGCACAATAGTAGCTAACAGCACCGCAGCGCGACACCAGGGAGGGAAGGGCGAACGATGACGTCGTCTCGTGAGCGTGTTGGGCAAGCTCTACGGCACGAGGAAGCCGATCGCGTGCCGCTCGATCTTGGCGGCAGCGGCGTCACCGGCATGCACGTGGACTCGGTCTATAAGCTGCGGCAGGCGCTGACACTCGATCCACCCGGCACGCCCGTGAAGGTAGTAGAGCCGTTCCAGATGCTGGGCGAGATCGCGCCCGACCTGCAGGAGGTGCTGGGGGTGGACGTCGTCCCGCTCGGCCTGCCCACGACCATGCTGGGCTTCCGTAATGAGGGCTGGAAACCGTGGACCACCTTTGCTGGCACACCCGTACTGGTGCCCGCTGGATTCAACACTGACCCGGAGCCCAACGGCGACATTCTGGCCTATCCGGCCGGCGACAAGTCGGTGCCACCGAGCGCGCGCATGCCCAGCGGCGGCTTCTACTTCGACGCGATCACCAGACAGGATCCTATCGACGACGACCACCTCAACGTGGACGACAATGTGGAGGAGTTCACACCGATTGCCGAGGAGGACCTGGCACACCTCGAGCAGGAGGCCGGGCGCCTGAGTGCATCCGGGAAAGCGATCCTGGCAAGCTTCGGCGGCACCGCTTTCGGCGACATTGCGCTGGTGCCCGGCATGCAGCTGAAGCATCCCAAGGGCATCCGGGCGATAGACGAGTGGTACGTGAGCACCAGCATCCGGCAGGAGTACGTGTATGCGGTGTTCGAGCGCCAATGCGAGATTGCGCTGCAGAACCTCGAGCGCATCCACCGCGCCGTCGGCGATGCCGTGACTGCCGTGTTCGTCACGGGTACGGACTTTGGCGCGCAGCGGGGGCCATTCATCTCACCCAAGGCGTATAGAGTCCTGTTCAAGCCCTTTCACGTGCGGGTGAACGACTGGATTCACACGCACACTACCTGGAAGTCGTTCATCCACTCCTGCGGCTCCATCTGGCGCCTCCTCGACGACATCGTCGATGCCGGCTTTGACGCGCTCAACCCGGTGCAAACCTCGGCCGCGGAGATGGATCCGGCGGCCCTGAAGGCGAAGTACGGCGATCGCGTGACCTTCTGGGGCGGCGGTATCGACACGCAGAGCGTGCTTCCCTTCGGCACGCCCGCCGAGATACGGGCCATGGTCCGGGAGCGCCTGCGCCTGTTCGGCGCCGGTGGCGGCTTCGTCTTCAACCCGATCCACAACGTGCAGGCAGGGATTCCTGTCGAGAACCTGACAGCCCTGTACGAGGCAGTCAACGAGTATCGGAACTATGCAATGGTGTAGCCGTTCCCCGGCGGTGGTTTAGGAGGGACAACGCGATGGGTGTGCTGGAAGAGCTCCGTGAGGCCGTGGTAGAAGGACAGGCGAAGCCGGCCGCGGCGAAGGTCACGCAGGGACTGGCCGAAGGGATTCCCGCGGGCACCTTGCTGCAAGAGGGCCTGATCGCGGCCATGCAGCAGGTGGGGCAGCTCTACGAGGAGGGCGAGATCTTCGTGCCTGAGATGCTGGTAGCGGCGCGGGCCATGAGCGCGTCCCTCGCCGTGCTCAAGCCCCAGCTGGTCGAGCAGGGAGTTGAGGCGAGTGCCAAGGTGGCAATCGGCACGGTGAAGGGGGACCTGCACGACATCGGCAAGAACCTGGTGGCGATGATGCTCGAAGGCTCCGGCTATGAGATCGTGGATCTGGGTGTCGACGTGGCGCCGGAACGGTTCGTGGAGGCCGTGCGCAACGGCGCGAGCGTGGTGGCGCTGAGCGCGCTGCTGACCACCACCATGACGAGCATGCAGGGCACGATTGAGGCCATCACGACTGCGGGCCTGCGCAGCAAGGTCAAGATCGTGGTGGGTGGCGCGCCGATTACCCAGGTCTACGCAGAGCAGATCGGCGCGGACGGCTACGCCCCGGATGCCTCGAGCGCCGTGCGCCTGCTGCGCCGGGTGCTGGTGGCCTGAGCCGTCGTGCCGCTCGCGCCACGGCGACGGGCCAAACTGAGGTGAAGCCATAGTGAGAATCGCGGGATCGCAGCGCACTGGCAGTGGGGCCGGTAGCCGGCAGGTCCAGGGGCGAGCACGATGCTCGCGGTCCCAGGAGCGTGCGGCTGCCGGAGGTCGCGCCGTGGCTTCGGTATAGACTGGAGGCAGGATCTCGATGGAAACCTATAGCCGGCTAGCCATCGCCAAGCTGGAGGACTTCGTCTTTGGCACGGCGCCCCGGCCACTGGCGATCGGGCGCGGCCTGACGGTCGGCGGCGGTACGGTCTATCATGAGCTGAACTTCACCTTGCCAACGATGCACATCGCGGCCGACACCATGCCGCGGGTGCGGGCCGAGTACACCCAGATGATCGGCGAAGCCTGCGAGCGTGCCGTGGCGCTCCAGGTGCCCGGACTGGTAGTCGAGCTGGAGCTACTGCCCGAGCTTACGCTCCAGCCGGCCTGGGGTGCGGAGGTGACCTCCATTCTGCGCGAGACGCTGGACAGGCACAACGCGCGCGACGGCCTGTGCAATGCCCTGCGGGTAACGTCCAACGACGTGCGCGAGTTCGTGCGACCACCACTCTTGCGAGAAGGGGAGCAGTGGGAGCAGATGGTGCGCAGTTTCACCCTATGCGCGCAAGCCGGGGCAGATCTGCTGGCCATCGAGAGCACGGGCGGCAAGGAGCTGGACGACGACGCGGTGCTCACCGGCGACCTCCGGTTGTCGCTCTTCTCCCTGGGCATCCTGGCCTGCAGAGATATGACCTTCCTCTGGGATGCCATCGTCGACATCGCGCGCCGGCACGGCGTGGTGGCCGCGGGCGATACGGCCTGCGGCTTTGGCAATACCGCCATGATGCTGGCCGACACGAAGCATATTCCCAAGGTGTGGGCGGCGACGATCCGCGTGATGACCGTAGCGCGCAGCTTGGTGGCATACGAGCGCGGGGCACAAGGCCCGGGCAAGGATTGTGCCTACGAGAACGTGTACCTGAAGGCCATCACCGGCTACCCCATGGCGATGGAAGGAGCGGAAGCCGCCTGCGCGCACCTCTCACCGGTGGGTAACATCGCCAAGGCCACGGCCGACCTCTTGAGCAACGAGTCGGTGCAGAACGTCAAGCTCTTGGGCGGCATGGCGCCTACCGTCTCGCTCGAGCAGCTGGCCTACGCCACGCGACTGATGAACGTGGCCGGCAGCCAGGGCCAGGCACGCACGCTGCGGGACTGGTTTGTGGCGTCGGACGCCGGTCGCGACCCCCAGGCCTACGTGCTGCGGCCGGACGTCGCGCTGCGGCTGGCGGCGCGGATCGTGGCCGAGCCCACACCGTACCTGCGCACGCGCCGGGCAGCCCTTGCCACCCTGGAGGAGCTGCGCCTGGCGCACGAAGCGGGAGCGCTTAGCCTGCCGAAGGCGGAGATCAAGTGGCTCCAGCGCCTGTCATTGCAGGCGGAGGATTTGCCTGAGGACGAGCATGCCTTCATCGAGCAGATGGTTGCCGGGGCAGAGGGGATAGATCGGAGCAAGGTACGCCTGGACCAGTATGGCCTCGGCTGAAGGGCCCGGCGTTTGGCGGTGCGACGCTCAGAGCGGCACCCAGCGATGCTCGCGGATGGACTGGTAGGCAGCGTCGAGAATCACGTTGACGGCCAGACCATCGGCAAAGGTCTCGCGCGGCTGCTCGTGCCGCGCCAGGCACTCCACGAAATGCTTCATCTCCTCATGGTAGCCATACACCCGTGCCTCATCCGGCAGGGGGAAGACCCAGCCGTTATCCGACTCGGCTTTCTCCAGCAGGTAGCTGCCGGTCGAACGCACGAAGGCGTGAATTGGCGTAGCGCGGGTAACGTCCGTGAAGATGCTGCCCTCGGTACCGTAGACTTCGTTCCGCAGGTCGAGCGACCCACGGGCGGTCCAGCTGAGCTCGCTCTGTCCCAGGGCGCCGTTCTCGAACCGCAGCAGCACCACGGCGTTATCTTCGGCAGTCGTCTTGTCCTTGTGCACCAGCAGGTCGCCCCAGGCCAGCACTTCGATCGGACGCACCTCCTTGCCGATGAAGTAGCGCGCCGCCTCGATGGTATGGCAGCCCATGTCCAGCAGTGCGCCGCCCCCGGCCTCCTCGGCATCCCAGAAGTGGGGCGCATGCGGCCCGGCATGCGCCTCGCGGGAGCGGACCGTGAGCACACGTCCCACGGCCCCTTCGTCGATGAGCGACCTGGCGCGCATGACCGCCGGGCTGAAAACCTCCGTTTCGGCATAGCCGTGCAGAATGCCGGCCCCTTGCACGGCCTCGAGCATCTGTCGCGCCTCGTGCGCGTTTCTCCCCAGCGGCTTGGCGCAGACCACGTGCTTGTGCTGGGACGCGGCGAGGGACGCGGCCGCCAGATGCAGCTTATTGGGCAAGGCAATGATGAGCAGATCCACCGCGGGATCGGCCGCGACCTCTTCCATTGACGCCGTGGCCTTGGGAATGCCCCAGCGCTGGGCAAAGGCCCTGGCTCCCTCCGCGGTGCGACCGCACACGGCTACAACCTGCTGATTGGGGACCTCTGCCAGACCCTGCATATAGAAGTTGGCGACAAAGCCCGAGCCGAGTAAGCCAATACGGACCATCGGACGACTCCTCTCTCCTACCGTAGCTCACGTGACTTCACCCTACCGTTGCCTGCCGCGCGGTAGCTCAAGTGAAGCCACGCCGGAACCCGCGGGTTCGGTGCCGGTGCGGGCACGCCAACGGGGACGAGCAGGATGCCCGCGCTCCCAGGTGTGTGCCCGCTCATGGAGATCCCAACGTGGTCTCACTATAGCTGCGCTCACCATCTCCGGCCGGCCCTGCCTGCTTGGCGCCTGCCGGGTGCTGCAGTGCGACCGGCGGGTGGCGCCGCTTCACCGCGGTGCGGTGCGCCTTGCCGGTCGCCGAGAACTCGCCGATCGTCTTGAGCCCTCCTTCGAACCAGCCGTCGAGCAAGCGGCGGGCGATATTTACGTGCACGACCTCGTCGGCCCAATCGAAATCTTGGAACGTGGTCATGAGTGGATGCCGCGCCGCGTCCCGGGCAAACTCCCACTCCTGCCGCTTGCCGGGCGGGTAGCGCATGTTCTTCCCCTCGACCTCCAGTCCCAGCACGGCATACTGCTCGAGCGGCGGCGACTCCATGACGAACGCACCCTCGTAGTCACGCATGGGCAGTGCCGCGGGATCGCCGAAGGTGTCCTCGATGCCCGCTTCGCCGAAGAGCGAGTGGCGCATCTCGTCCCAGCAGTGGCGCGAGATATCCAGGTAGAAGTCCCACGGCATGTCGGGCGTCTCGCAGAGCACGATGGCCAGGCCTTCGGCCACGTTGATCTCCGAAAGGCGGAGGCCCATCATGTAGTCGAGGTGCAAGGGTACGTCCTCCAGTGGCGGCGCCACGTAGTCCCACACGCGGGGAATTGCCGCGTCGCGCACCAGGGCGTGAGGAATGACGTAGGGCTGCTGCGAGGCCCTGCGTGGCAGCAGTGGCGAGCGCTCGGCAGTACCGTCGATCCCGCCAGCGGCCGCCAGGTAGGATGCCAGTCGTTGCGCCCACGCCCCGGCCTCATCGCGTTCAGGGTCGGTAGAATGCACCTCAGCGAGCGTGCAGGCGAGCAGCCGCTCGTGCTCAACGCCTGCGGCAAGCGCTTGTTTGGCCAGGCGCACGCCCGCGTAGTCGGCCAGGTCATTTGCCTGCTCCAGGTACGACTCGTACGCCGCCCGTAGCGCGGGCAAGAGCTGCACAGCCACCGCCGAGAGGAACACATACGTCCCGGGAAGGTGCTCGGCCTCATCGAAGAGGATTGCAAGGGCCTCGTCGGGCACGGCATCCAGCCTGCCCTTGCTGGTGCGCAGCTCGACCACGCGCGCCTGCCAGGCATCAGCGAGCTGCGCGTGCTCGTACTGCAGCCGTGCCAGCAGCGCTTTCACGTGGCGTTCCGGGATTGTCACCACGCGCGAGGCCAGCAGGCGCATCAAGCGCCGCTCCACGTAGGCAAAGCGCCGCAACCTGCTGGCGGTCTCGGCGACCGAGAGTCCCGGCGAGAATGGGTTGCGGAGCCCGGCGTAGCGCTGTGTCTGGTCTGTCATTGGGGACCTCCGCTCAATCAACAAGCACCGATAAGGGTGGAATTCGAGGGTAGGCTCCTGGGCCGGTCACCGCATAGGAGGCGGCCCGGCAGGCGAGCCGCGTGCACGCGGCAAGCGGGCGCTGCTGCACGAGTCCGGCGCTGAAGCCGGCAACGAAGGCGTCGCCGGCGCCCGTGGTGTCGGTAGCCTTCACCTCCGCGGCCGGTATGTGAACGAGCTGATCGCCCTCGCGGTAGCAGCAGCCGTCGCCGCCCAGGGTCAGCACCACGCGCGCCCCTGAGAGCGCTTCGACTGCATCGAAGATCTCATGCGGCAGGCTGCGCCCCGTCAATTGACGGCCCTCCAGGTAGCTCAGGATGAAGTAGGTGGCGTGCGCCAGCGCCGGGCGGAGCCATTCCTGTTGGCCGTGATCGGGGGGCCAGCCGATGTTCACCATCGTCGCCGCACCCTGCGCTTGGGCGCGCGCGAGCAGACGCCCCACGGCCTCACCGCTGAACAGCGGCAGGACGAACAGACTCCCCACGGAGACGACATTGTAGCCCGATAGCCAGTCGTCGGGTACCTCGTCGAGGTCGAAGGCGGCATTGGCCTCGTTCACGTAGAGGACGCTGCGCTCCCCCTCTGGCGTGACGGCGATCACGGACACGCCGGTCCCCGCGTTCGGGTGGCGCAACAGTCTGCTGGTGCCAACCCCAAGGCTGGCCAGCGTGTGTTCCAGCGCCTCGCCCACGGTATCGGCCCCGCGGTAGCCCGCCAGATCGACCGGGACGCCAAGCCTGCCCAGCACGGCGGCGACGTTGCCGCCATTGCCGCTAAGCATCAGATCGATGCTGTCGGTGGCCGCGAGCGCGCCGGGCGGAGGAAATGCCGTAATCGGCCGGCAGAGCACGTCGAGCTGTAGATTGCCCAGGCAGAGCACGCGCGCCATACGCTACGCCCCCAAGCATGAGAGCCCTACCACCTCAGCGTACAACTTGGCACGCAACGGAGCCTACGGGGGCTACGTGCTTGTCGACAGGCAGTGGTTGCGATGTGAGCGAGCCCAGTAGTGCGGGTTCTGCCTGGCTTGCTACCATTCCGCGAGGGCAGCGTTTGGGGAGACCGCAGCCAGGTGGATGTTAGGTTTCGTTCTGACTGCCGTTCCGCTCTGGTCAGGGCTGAGTCCTCTGTGGTTCACGCTCCATCCTCATGCCGGTCGCGAGCCTTTCGAGGCACCGCCTGAGCAGGGCTCCCGCTCGACGGAAGTGTGCCCGTGGCGCCGGTGCGGCAGGGCGGCTACCGTGCTCATGTTGCTCCATATCCGGGCTCACCGCGAACAGGTCCCGCGCCCGGCGCCGTACCTGTTGCAGCGCCCACAGGTGATTTCCCATGTCCACCATTGCCGTGCCTCCTTGACGGTCCCAGGCCTTGCTCCTGCAAGCCCCGTGGGAACCGCTCCTCCCGTTGTTCACCACCATCATTGGCGATCCGTGCCGGCTTGACCACGGACAATCCCAACAAACAGACCGAACGATGCGGCGAGCGGGGCGATTGTTCGGCCGGCCTGTTGGGAGCGCGTGCTATGATGAGGGTGGCGCCGGCTCGACCGGCCAGCGGCCCGCCGGTGTCGCGGCGGCAGGATGGCTGCCGTGCGCGCACGTGAGGAGCACTATCGGCGATCCCTATGCCAGCAGCACCAGCTCTCGCCTCATCCTTCGGCCGTCTCTTGCGCCGCTTTCGGGAAGCGGCCGGCTTGACGCAGGAGGCGCTCGCCGAGCGCGCCGGGCTGACACCCGAGGCCATCAGCCTGCTGGAACGGGGTGATCGCCGTCGTCCGCACGCCGACACCCTGCACCGACTTGCCAATGCCCTGTCCTTGTCGTCTGCGCAACGGACTGCACTGAGCGCGGCGGCGCGTCCTGCCGGCACCCCACGGGTAGCGAGAGTAGCTACACCGCTGCCGGGACTGCTGGCGCCCCTGACTACCCTGGTGGGACGTGAGCAGGAGATGGTCACGCTGACCGCCATGCTGCGCTCACCAGGACTTCGCCTGCTCACCCTTACCGGACCCGGTGGCGTGGGCAAGACGCACCTGGCCATGGAGGTGGCGCAGGCTGTGTGCGGCGAGTACGCCGACGGGCTCGCCGTGGTATCGTTGGCGCCCATCGTCGACCACACCTTGGTCGTCGCGGCCCTGGCCCAGAGTGTGGGGATAGTGTCCGGCGCTGGACAATCGTTACGCGAGAGCCTGCCGGCCTATCTCCAGGACAAGCAGATGCTGATGGTGCTGGACAATTTCGAGCACGTCACGGCTGCAGCCCCAGCCATGGCAGAGATCCTGGTAGCCTGCCCGGCGCTCACGCTGCTCGTGACGAGCCGCACGCCGCTGCACGTGCGCGGCGAGCAGCTCTTCCATGTGCAGCCCCTGCCTGCCGGCGTGCCGGAGACAGACCCTGCCACGCTCGCTGCCACTGCAGCGGTGGTGCTGTTCGCCCAGCGGGCACGAGCGGCCGATGGGTGCTTCGCTCTCACGCCCGAGCTTGCACCCATCATCGCGGCCATCTGTGAGCGCCTTGATGGGTTGCCTTTGGCCATTGAGCTGGCAGCCGCGCGAGTGCGGTCCTTGCCTCCCCGCACGCTCCTGCCGCGCCTCGATCGCCGGCTGCCGCTGCTGACGGGAGGGGGACCAGATCTGCCGGCGCGTCACCAAGCCCTGCGTCACGCCATCGCCTGGAGCTACGACCTGCTGAATGCGGTGGAGCAGCGGCTCTTCAGGCGCCTGTGCGTCTTCGCGGGAGGGGGCCAGCTCGACGCGGTCGAAGCCGTCTGCGCCGCAGACGGTGACGCGGACCCGTCGTTCCTGGATGCACTCCGCGCGCTTGTGGACGCCAATCTGGTGCGCATGGCAGATCGGGGCGCAGCAGAGGTACGGGTGGAGCTCTTGGAAACTATCCGCGAGTATGGCCGCGATCAACTCGCGGCCAGCGGCGAGCAGATCGCCGTGGAAACGCGGCACGCCCGCTACTATCTCGACCTGGCCGAGATCGCCGAGCCGGAGCTGCGCGGGCCGGACCAAGTGCGCTGGCTGGATCGCCTGGAGGCCGAGCACGACAACTTGCGTGCTATCTTGCAGTGGGCGCTGGCCGAGAGTGCCGATCAGATTGCCCCACCCCTTGCGGACGCGATGCGGCATGGCGACCGCACGACCCGCGGCACGTTGGGCCTGTGCCTGGGCAGCGCGCTTGGCCAGTTCTGGTTCCGGCGGGGCCACCTGGAGGAAGGCCAGCGCTGGCTGGTCGCCCTCCTTGAGGCTGTGCCCGCGGGGGATGAACCGGCGTGGTCTGCGCTGCGCGCCCGCGCGCTGAAGGCGGTGGGGGTACTGACGTTCCACTACTCTGAGCCGGAGCAGGCCCAGTGGTTCTTTGCCGAGGCGCTGGCATTGGACGAGGCTTCTGGCGACGTGCGCGCGCGGGCCGAGAGCCTCCTGCACGTGGGCAGCTGGCCCAGCGGTCCGGAGCGTGTAGCCCGATCGGCGACTTGCCTGCCTGCTGCGCTGCACCTGTGGCAGGAGCTAGGCGACACGCAGGGAGTGGCCGAGACGCTGATGCAGCTGGGCTACCTGGCGCAGGTGCGCGCGGACGAGGAGCGACTCACGACGCTGGAGGACAGGGCGCGTGCTCGCGCGTACTACGAGCAGAGCCTGGCCCTCTTTCGCGACACCGGTGACCTCTGGAACGTGGCCGACACGCTCTGGCTGTTGGGACAGGTGGTCGAGGTGGTCGACGAGGCGCGGGCCGGCGCGCTGTACGAGGAGAGCCTTGCCGTGGGCAGGGCCATCGGCAGCAAGCGCGGTGTCGGCATTGCCCTCGGCTTGTTAGCCGGTCTTGCCGAACGCCGGGGCGATCTCGAACGGGCGATTGCGCTGCACGAAGAGAGCCTTCCCCTGCGCCGTGCCGCCGGCGACCGCTTTGGCCTTGCCACATCGCTGGCAGGTTTGGCTCATGCGGCGCAGTTGCGGGGCGAGCACGCACGGGCCGCTCGCCTGCTGGAGGAGACGCGTGCTCTCTGGCACGCTCTGCGCAACGAGGGGTGGGTGGTGGTGGTGGTCTTCCTCCAGGGTGACGTCGCCTACCAGCAGGGCCTTGCCGTGGAGGCTGCCGCTCGTTTTGCGGAGGCTCTGGCCATGTTGCGAACGCTGGACTGGCGCTTGCCCTGCGCCGAAGCTGCTGCTCTGGCATGCCTTGCCGCAGCCAGGTGGGGTGCGGGCGATCACGCCGGCGCCCGGTCGGCCGAGGCGGAGAGCCTGACCATACTGGACGGCTTGGAGGCTGGCGACGCCGGAGCACAAGCATGGGCGGACGCGAGCGGGAGCGTGCTGCTAATCCACGCCTTCACCTACCTGGGCGACCTCGCGCTGGCAGAGGGAGATGCGCTGGTCGCCGCGGCACGCTATGCCCGCGGCCTGGCCAGCGCCGCGGGACCTCAGGATGGGCTGCCGGCCGTCGCGCACGATCTGGTGATAGGACTTGCCGAGGGGCTAGGACTTGCGCTGGCTGCCAGCGAGCCGGAGCAGGCCGCAGCACTCCTGGGGGCGAGCGTCACCTGGCGCGGGGCACACGGCGTGGCGCTCCCAGCCATCCGCCGGCCCGCGGTGGACGAGGCGCTGCAGACCCTGCGCCACAACCTGGGTGCGACCGCATTCAGCGCTGCGTGGGACCACGGCAGCGCGTGGTCCGTGGAGCAGCTGCTCGACTCGGCAGCACGCCGAGGCGCCGAAGTCTGCTAGGGCTCGACCTCCGGCTGCGGCCGGATGGTAGCGACGACGACGGCCGCGGCCGGTTGGATGGGTCCGTACATCAAGGCGTGCCACTGGTTCATGCACTAGCCAGTCGCGGCAATAGACGCCGCCAGCCAGTCGCGCGCGGCGGTAGCTTCGCCGGTGCTGAGGCTGTGACCGCCGGGTGTCCAGTGGAGCGTGACCCTGGCATTCGCCTCCTGCAGCACCGCTGCCAGACGCTGGGTCTGATCCGGGCCGATCATGGTATCGGTCCGCCCGCCGCTGAGGAATACCGGCAGCCCCGCGAGATCGGGAAGCTGGGCGGGATCGCGCGGCAGCAGCGCGTGGAAGAGCACGGCGCCCGCGAGGGTACCCGGGTGCGCCAGGATCAGGTTGACGGCGACGTTGGCGCCGTTTGAAAAGCCGGCGGCGACCACGCGGCGAGGATTGAAGCCGTAGACCTCGGCCGCGGCAGCTACGAAGCCGGCAAGATCTCGGGTTTGCTGCTCGAGGTCCTCCAGGTCGAACACGCCGGGCGCGAGCCGGCGGAAGAACCGCGGCATGCCCTGCTCCAGCACCGGCCCGCGCGGGCTGAGCAGGCCGGCGCCGGGCCAGAGCAGGCCGCCGAGGTCGAGCAGATCGTCCTCGTCCCCGCCGGTGCCGTGCAAGAGCAGCAGAGTGGGCACATCCGGCTGGGTTGGCGGCACGAAGCGGTGCCTGAAGGCGAGGTCGGCGCCGCTCACTGGGCACCTGCTGCCGGCGCGTACAGCGAGCTGATCGCGGGCAGCGGGCGCAGGCCGGCCACGATCTCGGCGCGCCGAGGCTCCAGGAATGGGGGCAGCGCCAGGCGCTCGCCCAGGTGCTCGAGATCCTCATCGGCGGCGAAGCCTGGACCATCGGTAGCGACTTCGAACAGTACGCTGCCGGGCTCGCGGAAGTAGATCGAACGGAAGTAGTAGCGGTCGATGACCGGGGTAGGGTGCAGTCCCGCAGCCGCCAATCGCTGCTGCCAGGCGCGATGCTCCGCGTCATCCGGCGTGCGGAAGGCGACGTGGTGCACGCCGCCGATCCCCACGGCGCCGTAGGGCTCAGTTGGCCGCTCTGCCACGTGCACCTCGGCACCGGGCCCGCCGCTGCCCACGGCGTAGACGCGCACGGCCTGGCCATCCTCGGGCGCCGCGTACTCCCCGGCCGGCTGGAAGCCCATGGCCTCGGTCAAGGTACGCTCGGTCGGATCGAGCCGGGAGACGGTGAGCGTGACAGGACCCAAACCACGGATTGCCATCTCCGCCGGCACGGGGCTACCCGACCAGGGTGTGCCGCCGTCTGCCGTATCGGCAATCAGCTGCAGGCGTTGTCCTTCCGGGTCGGTGAAGGCGAGCGTGCGACGGCCGGCGCGTTCCGCGATGCCTTCGGACGCCACGCAGTTGGTCTCGAACCGCTCCACCCACCAGTCGAGCGCGGCGGCTGGCACGCGCAGGCCGGTAGCCGAGATGGTGCCAGTACCGGGGCGCCGGCGAATGGCTTGGGGCCAATCGAAGAACGTGAGGTCGGTGCCCGGGTGGCCGGCGGCATCGGCATAGAAGAGATGGTAGGCCGAGACGTCGTCTTGGTTGACGGTCTTCTTGACCAGCCGCAGGCCCAGCACCTGCGTGTAGAACGCGAGGTTGCCGGCAGCGTGGCCGGTGACGGCGGTGACGTGGTGGATACCGTGCAGGGTCATGGGGTGCTCCTTTGGGACGTTCGGAGGGGAAGAAATCGACCTTCCAGCTGCGGCAGCATGGCCGGGGCACCCGCTTGCGGGTCGGACGGCTGCGGCCGGGTGTCGCCTGAGGGTAGTCAAACTATGCAGCTAGACTTTGCGTTAACGGGAGATGCGTGCCGGCTAGGGCAGCGGATTGATAGCGGATAGCCCAATGGATCAAGCGTAGCACAGCATTCGCAAGCGGTCCCCACCACCGTGACGCAGGCAACAGGCAGCGGCTGTTTGCTCCGTCCCCAGGTTCCGCGTGCGCTATGCTGAATGCAGGTGGAACAGGGGGCGCATCCTTGATGGCAGCCAACACTTCCAGGTGGCTCGACGTTTCGGACGACGAAGGCGCGCGACGCGACGACCTGATCGACCAGCTGCGCGAGGCGGGTGTGCGCTACGTGGGCAGCGGCCGCACGCCAACCGGTGCGGTGCAGCGCTGGCCGATCCACGAGCTCGTGCCGGCGCTGGCCCGAAGCGCCGATCCGCGGCTGCGCCTGGCGCTGGTAGCTTTGCTGCTCCGCAATCCGGACCGTGCCTCGCCGGCACTGTCAGTCGCGGACACGGATGACGATCCAGCGGTTGCGCGATTCATCCGCATCAGCGTGCTCGCTGCCGCGGCGTTGCAGCGAACCTGGGCATTTAGTCTCGACCTCTACCTACCCGGCTGGACGGCGATTGATGCCGCCAGGCTGGCCCGCGAGCTGGGCGTGCCCCAGCCCGAGGAGGATTACGGCCGCGACACGTTGCGGGCGCTCGACCGGCTGCTGGCCGGGGACGACCCGGTGGCGCCGGACTACTGGGGCGCGTGGGAGGATGTGGGGCGGCACGTCATGGACGACCTGCGAGCGGAGGCGGCCGGGCATGCCGCGTGAGGACGCCACGCGCGCTAACATTGGTGCCTTCCTGCGCGAGCTGGGCCGGCAGTTCCCCGGCAGTGGCTCACTGTATTTAGCCGGCGGCGCCATGCTCGTCTATCAGGGCTTCCGGCCGCGAACCGTGGACATCGACTACCGCGTCGATCTCGGCGAGGGCGACGACACGCTGTTCATCCGGGCCCTCCGTGCCGCGCAGAAGGTGGTCCCAGTAAACGTGGAGCCGGCCTCGCCGGCCGACTTCATTCCCCTGCCTGCCGGCTGGCGCGAGCGGTGCCGCTTCCTCGCGCAAGAAGGCGGTCTGGCCATTTGCGCTTTCGATCCGGTTTCCACGGCGCTGGCCAAGATCGAGCGCGGGCACGAACGCGACATCGACGACGTGCTGGCGCTGTGCCGGGCCGGCGTGATCGGCGTCGAGCAGATCGTGGCTGCGTTCGAGGAGATCGCCCCACGGATCGAGACGGAAGCCCTACCGCGCATCACGGAGGAAGATTTCAGGCGCAAGGTGGAAGCGTTCGTCAGGCGGGCACAGGCGTCGTAGTCCGAATCGGGCACGTCTGGCGTGCCCCTGCATCCTTGGGGCGCGGAGGCAAGCATACGACAAGGAGGGCCTTCCTGGCGCACCCCGAAAACTCAGCTGGCTCTGGCGAGGCCCAGGCGCCACCGTGGTTGGAGAATCGGGTCGCCGCACTGCTCCGCGGCCCTGGGCAGCGGCGTGCTCGTAGGTCGCGCCGTGCGTGCGAATGTCGAGGTCGCGGATCGTTGCTCAGCCAGGTCTTGCGGATTGACTCAAACGACTTTGCACGCCAGGTGTGAGAACTCCTTCATAGGTAAGTCGGTCGACAACAGTATCAATGAGCGATACTATACAGGCGTGAAGCCGTACAAAGGATACACCGCATCCGTGGAGATTGATGACAAGGTCGGATTACTGATCGGTCGTGTGCTCGACATTGACGACGTGATCACGTTCCAAGCCGAACGGGTGGCCGATCTCGATCGGGAGTTTCACACCTCAGTCGACGTCTACCTCGAGGTGTGCGCTGAACAAGGTAAGGCGCCCAGCAAGCCTCACTCGGGTAAATTCGTGGTGCGCACCACTCCAGAACAGCATGCCAAGATCGTGCGTGCCGCCCAGGCGCAGGGCAAGTCGATGAACGCGTGGATTGCAGACACGCTGACCACGGCGGCTCAGGCGCTGACGGGATCGTAGAGCTCGGGGAACTCTCGCACGGCACGCGTTGCCGCGTAGCGATCCAGCACCTCCAGGCAGCCGGCCAGCGTGTAGTGCTCGTGCAGCTGCCGGCGCAGGTCGGCGCCGCCGGGGAGGCCGGAGAGGTAGCCGGCCAGGTGCCGGCGCACGGCGCAGATGCCCGCCCGCTCGTTGCGCACCGTCACCGCCAGGCTGAAGTGGCGGCGGCAGGCGGCCAGGCGATCCTCTATAGTGGGGCGCGCGATGGGGCGCCCTGCCAGGGCGTCGTGCGCCTCACGGAAGATCCAGGGGTTGCCGATGGCGCCGCGCGCTACCATCACGCCCGCGCAGCCGGTCTCCGCCAGCGCCCGCGGCACGTCCTCCGCGCACAGGATGCCGCCGTTCACCGTCACGGGTACGTGCGTGGTCTCGCGGGCAATTGCCGCCCAGGTCCAGTCCACTGGCCCCTCATGCCGCTGCACCGCGGTGCGGCAGTGCAGGGTGATGCCCGCTACCCCAGCGTCCTCCAGGCGCCGCACCAGGTCGGGCACCGGCTTCTCGGCGTCGCTCCAGCCGATGCGCGTCTTCACCGTCACCGGTAGGTCGCGCGCCTCGCGCACGGCCTGCGCCACGGCGCGCACCATCTCCTGCATGGCGTCCAGGTCGCGCAGCCATCCCGCCCCGGCGCCCCGGCGGGCGATCTTGGGCACCCAGCAGCCGCAGTTTATGTCAATTACCAGCGGCTCGGAGGCCGCGGCGACCCGCGACGCCTCTACCAGCTTGTCCGGATCGGAGCCGTAGATCTGGATGCCGACCGGCCAGTCGCCGGGCTCCAACACGATCTTGCGCCGGTTGCGGGGATCGCCCCGGAGCAGACCGTCCACGTTGACGAACTCGGTGAAGCAGATATCCGCGCCCTGCTCGCGGCAGATCGCGCGGAAGATAGGATCGCTGACGTCCTCCATGGGCGCCAGCATCACCGGCCTGGTGGCCATGAGCGCGGCATACTCGTCCCGCGCGCTGCCCTGCCTGATCGTTCCGGTCACCTGTCGCTGCTCCGTGTTGTGTGCTCGATGGGCGCTACCTGAGTATAGGCGATGTGGGGGAACGGATCCGATACCGAGACCGGTCGCCCCAGGCTCAAGCTGAGTTTGGCTTTTCAGCGAGAGCGGTGCATTTAAGTCCTGCAAGTTGCTCCAAAGCGGTGATGCGATGCGTTTCGCCAAAGGTCCGATAGCATCCACTGCGATCAATGAATACTGAAATCATGCCCACCCCGTTTGCGCCTTGGACATCTTTGGGCTCATCCCCCACATAGGCCATTGCGTGCGGCGCCACCCCCAGTCTGCGCGCCAGTTCGAGGTAGCCGTGGCAATCCGGCTTGCGATAACCCACGTCAGCTGATGTCAGCAGCACGTCGATGTAGTCACGCACTCCACACAGCAGCAGATCGCGTTCAACAAACCGTCGATCCATCCCATAGGGAACATCGGTCAGAACACCAATCCGAAAGCCCTTACCCTTGAGATAGGCGAGCGTCGAAACCATATCAGCATACGGCACTGCATGTCGCTGGAAAAACGAAAAGAACGCTTCCGCAGCCGTCTCGAGGCGCTCGGTAATGTCCAGTCCCCATGCGGCCAAGATCGCCCCCAAAATGCAGCGCGACGATACTTCGACCGTCCTCGGGTTCAACCGTGTGTTGTACTTCGCTAGTATGGCTTCACCCGTTGCGATCGCTTCTTCACTCGCCAAATAGCGGCAATTCGCCGCCATGTCGCGCAACGCATTGCGATAGAGCGATTGCCAACTGAGCGGAATGTCCTTGTAGTCGATCAGCGTATTACCGAGGTCAAAACCAATCCCATTCATCTGCGTACACACCTGCAAGGCATTCCCGTTCCTCCTGCGCATTCAGGCACCTCATGCTCGCTGCCCGCAGTATACGTCAACGGTCAACGGATGCCTCCTGATATGATCCCTGCCTATGGACCACCCCCACTGGCAGGACTCGCTGCTCGCTCAGCTTCAAGACCTCCTGTCCGCGCGCGACGAGGTGGTAGCTCTCTTCGTGCCTCGATCGATGGCCGATCAGTCAGCCCTGTAAGACAAATGGCCGGATGTGACTGGCTTGGGCACTGTACCGGCCTTGCCTCGTTCTGGGCATGATGCTCCGGGTTAGGGATCTGGGAACCACCATCCACCGCATAGGCGGCGCACGGAACGACCTACTCACCACGATGAATCTCCAATTGCCCGTCCCCGATAAACTGGCTTACTGCCACCGCTGGTCGACCCGCTCCGTCGCGGCCGGCACAGGCGTGTAGTATTTCGCTGCCTACTATGGTGCGCTAGAGTTCTGGGCGAACCACGCCGAGTGTCGAGGATCCCAGCGGTGCCCTGGCACCACGCCATCGAACACCGGCTGCCACAACAGGGTCGCCAGGGCGAATCCACTGGGTAGGTCCGTCTGGCGGTTCATGGGGGCTTGCGCGGCGAGCCGACCGTAGGGAACTGCCCACGCACTGGGCGGCTCGGGTAGAACAGCCGGCACGTCGTGGCTGGCACGGGCAGCGAACGTCGCCTGTATGCAGGCGAGCAATGCCGTCCCATCAATAGCTTCCAGGGCCGCGATGGTCACCATGTCGACCAGGTCCTTCACGCGCGTGTTCGGCTCCGCGCGAGGTAGCGTGTAGGCATGCAGCTTCTCAGCCAGATGCTGGGGCACAGGATAGACTGGAAACCGCAGCGGTTCCACGCCGGCGAATTGCAGCAGGTCCGAGCCTTCCACCAAGTCTGGCGCCACAGCGACCGCATCGCCACAGGAGAGGTCAAGATGAAACCGAGCGAATGATTCGCCGGCAAGACGCGCATGCACACCGATGCGCAGCGTGCCTCCTGGCGCGCCTTGCAGTTCCCGAGCTTCGGCGCTGAGCTCGAAGTTCAAATGGTCGGCTGCCGCAGGTGCTTCCATAATGATCGTTCGCAGCAGCACGAACGCAGCATCCAGATCGCCGGCAGCGCGCAGATCGATGTCCCTTGTGGGTCGAGCCGACCAGCCATAGCGCAGCTCAAGGGCGAAGCCTCCCTTGAGCATCCACTCATCCGAGGCAGCAAGCCGCGCCAGGAATCGCTCAAAGGCCAGTCGCTGCTGCAACCGCTGCGCTGTGACGTTCGATGCCTGCGCCCGATTGCGGAGGCGGGCGAGCAACTGCGTGCGAAAAGCGGCTGGAGTCCGGCTGCGCTCACTTGACGGCATCGGCTACCGCCCTCTCAATAAGCGGCAGCACCGTCCGCCGCCAGCGGTAATGGGCGCGGCTTGCGGCAAGCTGCAACTGGGCCGGGCTTGCCAGGCCTCGTGCCACGGCCTGGCGCACAGCGAGCGCGATCTGCTCTGGCCCGGTACCGACGCGCGCCGCGTCGACGATCGAGCGAGCAGGGCTGGTCGCGCGAAGGCCGTCATAGAGGACGGTATCCTCCTCTGCCAAGTCTGAGACGTAGACATCGAATTGCCCGCTCACCTTACGCCGAACTGAAGAGGGCACTGTCAGCTGGACTCGGCTCGGCATGGCATCGCTGAGTCCAAACAGTTGCAGGGCACTCTCATGCGAGATCGCGCCGCGATAGTTGGACCAAATCCAAGCCCGCCATAAGTCGTCGTGCGGTGAGATAGGTGCCACGCTCAGACGGTAGACGCCAGGGAAGACTCGCTCGAAACGTCCAGTGTGCACGTGGTAATAGATGAGCCGATCGCTCAGTCCATTATCGGCAGCGTCACGGCGGTCGAAGTAGCCTCCCTGTGCTAGCGCCAGGACGTCCAGACCACGTTGATCCGGGCGTGCATTGTTCTCTCCCATCAATATGAGTATACCTTACATTATCTGAAAGGTATACTCGTGCGAGCGATCAAGCAGCCCGTCCACGTTGACGAACTCGGTGAAGCAGATATCCGCGCCCTGCTCGCGGCAGATCGCGCGGAAGATGGGATCGCTGACGTCCTCCTTTGGCTTCATGAGGACAATGGTCCGCTCAAAGCCGGGGTGTACATCGGTGCACTCGTCCTGGTGGCTCTGGTGGTGCTGCGCCAGGTGGTGCTGCTCTGGGAGAACCGGCAGCTGCACGAGCGGTTGTCTGCTGCCTACACCGTGCAAGGTGCGGACCTGGCGCGCCGCGTGACCGAACTCGAATGGCTGCGTGCTATCTCAGCCAGGACCTTACCGAGGCTCGCACTCTTGACGCCGTGCTTGACGTTGTCTACGACGGGATTCGCGATGGCCTGGGCTACGACCGCGTTGGGATCAAGCTTTTCGACCGTGAGGCAGCGGCGTTCGAGGACGTTATCGGCACAGATGCTCAGGGCCGCAAGATTCGGCCCCTCGATCGCCACCTGAGCTTGGCTCCCGACAGCCCGATCTGGCGGATCCCAAGTATCGCTGCTCTACTAGCAGGCGCTCCGGTCTACTACACGAGTCAGGCCATGAGTGAATGCCCGCCGGAGCTGCACTATCTGTATGACGGCGCGCCGACGCACAACGTGGTGGTGCAGCGGATTGTGTGGTCTGCCGGCCGGCAGATGCGCCTGGTGCAAGACCTCCTGCTCGTGAGCAAGCTGGACCTAGGACAGGTCAGCGTGGACTGCTCGCCGCTCCATCTGCCTGCCCATGTCCACCTTGCGATCACCGAGCTGCAAGGCAGTTATCCCGGCCAACAAGTCGTGACCGATGGACCGCCGGAAGTACACGTGCTTGCAGATGCCGGGCGTGTGACGCAGATCATGCTGAATCTCCTGGATAACGCTGCCAAGTACTCGCCTGAGGGCAGTCCAATCTTGGCGACCTGGGAGGTCACGACGGCGGAGGCGCGGGTGCGCGTGCGCGATCAGGGACCGGGGATTCCGATCGAGTTGCGGGATCGGCTGTTCACACGCTTTGGTCGGCTTTCGGGTAGCCCCATCAGAGCAGGTCGGGTGGGGACGGGGTTGGGGTTGTTCCTAGGGCGTCAACTGGCCAGAGCGAGGGGAGGCGACATCGAGCTGGAGGCCACCGGGCCAGAGGGCAGCACCTTCTGTCTGCGGTTGCAGTTAGCTTCTGACCAGTCCCCAGGAGTGGGCGTATCAGGCGGCAGAGAGGAAGGTCAAGCTGCCTGCCCCTACGAGCCGGCGTGCGTGCGGTGAACGCGCCCGCTCCCCAGAACCCCGCGCGAGTAGCCAGGTAGAATACCGGACTCCAGAACGCCACGGCACCGGGCTGGTGGCCATCAGGGCGGCATACTCGGCCCGCTCCCTGCCTAGCGCGAGCCGCTTGCTGGAGGCCTGGCTCACTTCACTGTCCAGGTGATGCTTTTCACCATGGCCTTGTTGATGTAGACATCGGTCCGGTACTTGCCCTTCGGGTATGCCCCGGCGTCTGCGGGGAGAATGATGGCCAGGCTGCCGTCCGGCACGTACTGATCAGTACTGTCCTGGCTGCGATGCATCAGGCCACCGTTCGCATTGTTGTATACGGCAACGTAGTGGACATCAGTCTTGGCCATCCCGGTGTAGGCAAAGAAGACGCCCACGCGAGTTGCCCCACTGGCAAAGGTCGTCGTCTGGGCCGGATCGCCCTTGCTGTTGGGGCCAAACCCTTCCCATGCTTTCGCCGTGATCATGTACTCCGTCGTGATGGTGGGCGTGAGAATTACCTTAAAGCTCACCGACTTAGCCGCTGTGCTGTCTACGTACAACGTTGCCTTGTAAGTTCCCGGCAGCTGCATGGCATCAGCCGGGATCTCGAGTACCGTCGTACCAGCATCCTGGTCGAAGGTGTGCACGGTGCCGTGTCGTACTTCCCCACCCTGGAAGGTGAACCCAACTCGGAACGTGTCCTTGTTGGGCTTCACGCTTGCGTATTGAAAGTAGAAGGCGATGTTATCCAGGCCCTGGGGGTAGGCTCCGACCTGCGGTGGCAGGGCAGGGTTGCTCGAATTGTATGCGCTAAATGCCTCTTCAGTGGTCATGTACGCGCCCACGATGCGGAATGTGGCGCCTTGCGCCCGCGTTGCAGCCGGAAAGCCTACCAGAGACCCAATAACTGCTGCCGCAGCCAAACCCCGTAGTAATGCTCGCCACATCTTCTCACCCCCCCTTGACCATATCTGTGCTGCTAGTACAACCACCGCAGGAGGCGCGACTACCGCGTGTCGCTGCCCTGCCTCGGCCACTGCTTCCAGTATGCGTGTTGTCATGTTCTATCTCAAGTCGCCCCGGCCAAGTTGCATGGGGACAACGCCCAATCCAATCAAGTGCAGGCGGGCGCGACTGGCTTGATCACGGGGTGCACGTGGCCAACGCTGGCAGGCTACGGCGGGAGGCTGGCAGGCGGGCTCAAGTGTTCTATACTGGTGCTGTCGAGTCCGGCACATCACGAGCATGGCAGCCGGACCAGAGAACGGGAGGTTGCTCATGTTGGCGCGATCGGTTGCCCTGTCGTGTCTGTTCGTCGCCCTGCTTCCGGTATTTACCTCCGCGCCTACGGCCGGCGCCGGGCCGCTGCCGCAGGCGCTCGCCGGTAGCTGGTCGAACGGCAGCGTCTCACTCGTCACCTACCAGAGCATCGCGACGGGAGAGTTTGCCCCGGCCAGCGGCACCGGAGAGCTCTTTACGGTCGCGGCCAACGGCCACTATGTCTGGGCGCACCTGCAGCAAGAGTCGCTCTACAGCTGCACCAGCCTGATCTTCTCGGAGAGCGAAGGCACCGTGAGTGCCGGCAAGGCCGGCGTGGTGCTCGCGCCCAACACGAATACGGAGATTGGACGGTTTTCCTGCCAGATCAAGAGCAACTATGTGCGGCAGCGCCCGCTGACCCGCCAGACCTATAGCTGGAAGGTGGATACGTACCAGCGCGGCACGAAGCTGTGCCTGCTGCAACAGGCGACGAAAGCCCAGCCGGACTGCTTCTGGCTCGACGGCAAACTGCCGGCAAAGGCGACTACGGTGCAGACAGGCAGCGGGACCGCCACGTGGAATAGCCGCGCCTCCGGCACCAAGGACGATCTGCCCGGGGTCAGCTGCGTCGGCGGCTACTGCCTGGCGGCAGGCTACAGGTACGACATCGACTCCGACCGGGGCGAGACGCCGCTGGTGAGCACTGCGGACGGCGGCGCCACCTGGGCGAGCCAGGTGCGCGCGAACAGCGACAGGCTGCAGGGGGTGAGCTGCCCGGGAGCAGGCCGGTGCGTGCTGGTGGGCAACAGGACGGCCTGGACCACCGGGCAGGGCAGCGCCGGCTGGGTTACCGATGATCTCGGCGCCGGCGACGCGCAGGTCCATGGTATCGGCTGCGCGGGGACGGCCCTGTGCGTCGCCGTGGGCGAGGACGGCGCCGTGCTCACCAGTGCCAACGGCGGTCTCAGCTGGACAGGCAGCGACGCGGCCACGCGGCAGTCGCTCAACGCCGTCAGCTGCCCCAGCAGCGGGCTGTGCGTGGCCGTGGGCGACGAGGGCACCATCGTCACGAGCGCGGACGGCGGGATGACCTGGACGAGCCGGACCTCCGGCGCCGACGGCGGCTTGTACGGCGTAGCCTGCCCAAGCACGAGCCTGTGCCTGGCAGGGGGCGACGATAATACCCTCCTGGCCAGCACCGATGGCGGTGCCACCTGGAGCCGGCGCAGTCTGCCGGCCGATACGTATGTATCGCCGAAGAGCATCTCGTGTCCAACCAGCAGCACATGTCTGGCCGGCTACGCCAGCAGCATCGTGGCCAGCACGGACGGTGGTGCTACGTGGACCAGCCGCAAAGCGCCTGCCGACGACCTCACGGCCGTCACGTGCCAGAGCAGCACCGCGTGCGTGGCCGTGAGCCAGGGAGGATTGATCTTCACCAGCGCAGACGGGGGCAACACCTGGGGCAGCCGCAGCACCGGCGCGCAGAGCCTCTACGGCGTCACCTGCCCGACGCCAAGCCAGTGCCTGGCTGCCGGCACCGGGGGCACTATCCTCGGCAGCACTGATGGTGGCACTACGTGGAGCAGCCGCGCGTCCGGCACGAGCGACAACCTGTGGGCGATCGCCTGCCCTAGCCCCACCAACTGCCTGGTGGGGAGCATGCACGGCGTGCTGACAAGCACGGACGGCGGCGGTAGCTGGTCGAGCGGGACCAAGGGCCTGGCTGCCACGCTCTACGGGGTGAGCTGCCCGAGCGCGAGCACCTGTGTCGCGGTGGGGAGTACCGTGGACCCGGCTACCTATGCGAGCAACGGCGCGATCCTGACGAGCGCGGATGGCGGCGCCAGCTGGACCAGTCGCGGGCTTCGAACCACCACCAAGACGCTCGAAGCCGCGAGCTGCACGCGTGCCGGCCTCTGCGTGGCCGTGGGTGACGAGGGCACGATCCTGACCAGCAGCGACGGTGGCGCGAGCTGGACGATCCGGCAGTCAGGCGTCACGGCGTACTCGCTGTATGGGGTGAGCTGCCCGAGCAGCAGCTTCTGCGCAGCCGCCGGCGGCGGCGCGTTTGACGGGGTGATCTTGACGAGCAAGAACGGCGGGTCGAGCTGGACGAGCTACACATCGGGCTTTGACAACCTCCTCAGCGGCAGCAGCTCGCCGGCCGGCGAGCTGACGGGGCTCACCCTCAGTTGCACCACCGGCTTCCTGTGCAGCGGCGAGGGGCTACGCGCCGTGAGCTGTCCGACCGCCAGCTTCTGCGCCGCCGTGGGCGACCAGGGCACGATCCTGACGACCGCGGACGCGGGTAACACGTGGACGGGTCAGGTCGCGGCGGGCGGCAGTGCCACCGTGCAGCTGACCGGTGTGAGCTGCAGCACCGTAGGTGATTGCGTCGCGGTGGGCCAGGGGGGCATGATCCTCCGCATGAGCTGACGCGCCGGGGTACGGCATCCATGATCCTCAGTTGCACCAGCTTGCACTGGCTGCAGGGTGAGGAGGTCCAGGCAGTGTACCGGCAGGCGCATGCCCTGTTGCGGGCGGGCGGCGTGTTCTGCAACCTGGACTGGATGCCCGTCGAAGGCGGTCGGGAGCTCAGGGTGCTCGCAGACGCATACGGTCACAACCATGAGGAGCGGGAAGCCACGGCAGGCTCACCAAGCTGGCAGGACTGGTGGGAAGCAGCCGCACGGGTGCCTTGGTTGGCCGACGCGGTGCAGGCGCGGGAGCGGGCAAGGGAGCGGGACACCTCACGACCGGCGGAGTTCATGCCGGGGATCCGCTGGCACGAGCAGGCACTGCTGGCGGCGGGGTTTCGGGCGACCGCGGAGGTATGGAGAGTGTTTGACTCTGCCGCAGTGGTGGCTGTGAAGTAGGGCGCCAGGGTATTCGGTGGGCAGGCAAACACAGAGGTTGGTCCCTACGCACGTATGCGGCTGGGCCCGCGAGGACGTAGGTGCATCGGCTACGCCGACTTGGCGTCCGAGAAATCGTAGAGTGGCACGGTTGCCACCGGCGCGGCCGTCGTGCGGCTGAGCGCTTCCAGTCGACGCACTGGCTCAGGCGTGAAAAGGATGTCTCCACACGTGGGGCAGACCTCGGCGGGCACGTGGTCGACCACCAGAATATCGTCACCACGCTGCATAGCGTGCACGATAGTGTGGGAAGGACGCGCTGGGCGCTGGTTAGCTAGCTCGTGGCGCTGTAGCCTCTGGTCGGCGATGGTCGGCGTGGTTGTGCAACGTCGTCCGGCGTGGTGATATCCCATTCAAACGCGTTGATGGCCGTGAACACTTCCTTGGCCGCCCAAGCTCTGTTGCGCTTGCCAAGAGTGATCTGCGTGAGAATACCTGCCTCCGTCAGAGGTCGGATGGCCAGCCTAGCCACTTGCAGGGAGGAGTCGAGCACCTGTGCCACGGTAGTGGCATCCAGCACCGGGTAGGCGGCCAGAAGACTGATCAGTCGCGCCGCGCCGGATCCGCTCCGAGGCCGCCCCGACTTCTCCCACCAGTCCTGCTGCAGCTGATCGAGGCGCGCGGTCAGCGCGCGCGCTCTCGCTCCCGCCGTACGCATCGCCGCAGCGAATGTGCCGACCCATTCTTCAAGGCGCCCTTCACGGTAGGCAGTGAGACCCCCGATGTACGCTGCGGCGTTGGTCGCCAGTATGACGCTCACTGGCGGCACATATTTGGGCGCCAGACCACGTCGGCGCAGCACGGCATGAATGAGACAGCGACCCACACGCCCGTTTCCGTCGCCGAATGGGTGAATGGTTTCAAACTGCGCATGGGCGATGGCGGCTTGCACCACGGCGGGCAGGTCGATTCGCCCAAGGAACGCGCACAGATCTTCCAGCAACGCCGGCACCTCGGCCGGTGGGGGTGGAATGAAGGCCGCGTCGCGCGGGCTGTCGTGGCTGCCGCCAATCCAATTTTGACTCGTGCGGATGACGCCAGCCAGTCGCGCATCATCGGGGGTATTGAGCAACGTGCGATGGATCAGCTGCACGTCGTTTACACTGAGTGCGGCTCCGGCGTCGCCTAGGCGAATTGCCTCTTCCATGGCCAGGATGTTGTTCAACACCGATCGCGCCGTGAGGTCGCTGTGTTCCGGATCGAATAGCGCTTCGGCGACGCGCCGCTGCGACAGTGAAAGTCCCTCAATGCGCGAGGATGCCACACTTTCAGCGCGTAGCAACGGCCGGGCCACGGCTTCGAGGTTCGCGGCTTGGCTGTCCTCATTGAGCTGGTGTATGGCTTGCTCTGCCTCCACAACAACCTGCACAATATCCGTGCTCAGCCTGGGATCTAGTTCCGCAATCGGATCTGGGATGTACGCCTCATAACTGAATGCCTGTCTGGCCTTTCGCCCACCGTATGCGTTGAAGTCTGCTCGCCAATGGCCCCGAACCAGCCTACCCATAACCTTGCATCCCCAAGACCCATACGATAAGTTATGTATCGATCTTATCGTATGGCCTGCTGCTACGTAAAGATAATCGGACCTGTCGGGCATATTGCCGGTACGTACTGAACAGACTTCAACATGATAGGCCAGCCACCGCGGCGCTGGATCTAGTCCCGATCCTGATGTTCGGACAGTTCCGTTCAGTCAAGTGGTACTGCTATGGAGTTCGCAGCTATGGCGATGGAGCGGGTGCGCGGCAGGTCCGGGGGACCGGCGGGACGTCCGCGCTCCCGGTCGGCGCTCCATCAATCCGTAAGGTCGGCCGTACTCGCCCGGTCCTCGGCCAGCACCTGCCTTCCCTTCTCGGTAAGCGCCACCGCCTTGAACTCGCCGGCATCTACCAGCGCCAGCAGGCCTTCTTCCAGGAGTGCCTCCAGGTGCTGCTGGACTTCGACTTCGCGCATCCCGCCTAGCACGCCGTGGAGCGCGCAGCGGTCGGGGCCGATGGCGCTGCCGCCCGCGCCGCGAAGAATCTTGATCAGACCGCTGCGGCCAACCTTGAAGGGCAGCTCATCCGGCAGCCGCAGCGTGGCCTCGCGTGGTGCCATGGTGGTGACGCCGGCTGCTCTGGTCGTGCGCTTCGGGGCGACGGTGCGCCGCCCCTCGGGCCGGCAGACGTCACAGCGCCCGCAGTTGCGGGCTTGGGGCTCGCCAAAGTGGTGCGCGATGTAGGCGTTGCGGCAGCGATTGCTCAAGAAGTAGCCCGCCATGGCCTTGCTCCTCGCGTCCTGCGCCGCTGCATAGGTGGTGAGCAGGGCATCCAGTCGCTGCGCACCGTCGGCTGGCGGCGGCTCGACCAGCCGCAGGGTGAGCCCACGACGCTCCGGCCGATAGTCCAGCAGCCCCCGGTCCTGCCAGTCTGCCAACAGAGTCTCCACCTCGGGCAGCTCTACCCCCAATGCCACCGCCAGCGAGCCGCTGGCTACGATCCGCTCATCGTCATACGGCAGTCGCCACGCGCGAGCGAGGTCCACCAGCTTGGGATCGTCCGCACCTTGATGCAGTAGCAGCGTGAAGTGGCGCGGCACATCCAGGCCGCGCTCCAGGTAGCCCGCCCGCTCCAGCGCGCTCAGCCCCACCCGCGCCACGGTATCCGCAGTCTGCGGATCCTCGTCGGCAGGGGTGAGCGATGCCATGTCGATAGGCCCGCCGCTGCTGTTGCGCAGGGCCGCGCGCACCCGCACGTAGAGCGCGCGCAGGGCATCCTTGCTCAGGTGACCTTCGTGCGCGTGGCGGGTGAGCGTCGCGCGATCGGCGGTGGTGGCCAGGAGCAGGCAGTGCGCGGGCTGTCCGTCGCGTCCGGCTCGGCCGGCCTCTTGCGCGTAGGCCTCAAGGGAGCGGGCCGGATTGAAGTGCACGATGAAGCGTACGTCGCGCTTGTTGACGCCCATGCCGAAGGCTACGGTGGCCGCCAGTACGCGCGTCCGTCCGGCCATGAACTGCTCTTGCGTCTGCTGTCGCTCCGGCGTGGCCAGGCCGGCATGGTAGTGGCGCGCGTTGACGCCTGCGCGCCGCAGGTCGTTGGCCAGGCGTTCGCAATCGTCGCGGCTGGTGGCGTAGACGATGCCTGAGCCACGGGCCGCGCGCACGAACTCCACCAGTGCGGCCCGCTTCTGGGCTTTGTCGGCCAACTCGCGGACCTCCAGGTAGAGGTTGTCGCGCAGCACGCCGGTGCTAACCACCCGCAAGGGGCGGCCGAGCGTCTGGGCGATCTCCTCCTGCATCGCGAGGGTCGCGGTCGCCGTCACAGCCAGGAGCCGCGGCACCGCCAGCGTGCGCACCAGGTTGCCCACCGCCAGGTACTCGGTGCGGAAGTCATGGCCCCACAAGCACAGGCAGTGGGCTTCGTCGATGACCAGCAAGGAGATGCCGGCCCGGCGCAAGGCGTGCTGCATTTCGGCATGGCGCAGCCGTTCGGGCGCCACGTACACCAACGCGTAGGCGCCGGCAGCCAGGCTTGCCAAGCGGCGCTGCAGCTCGTCGGCTGCCAGGGTGCTGTTGATGTAGGTCGCACGCCCCGCGAGGGCTTGCACCTCGGCCAGCCCGGCAATCTGATCGGCCATCAACGCCACCAGCGGCGAGATTACCAGCACCACGCCCGGCAGCAGCAGGGCGGGCAACTGAAAACACAGCGATTTGCCTGCCCCGGTGGGCATCAAGGCCAGCGTGTCGCGCCCTTCGGTCAACAAGCAGCGGAGCACCGCGGCCTGGCCGGGCCGGAAGGATGCATGGCCAAAATGCTCGAAGAGTGCCCTGGTGAGATCCTCGGGCGCCAGGTCGTCCAGGCCGGCACTGGAGCGTTCCAGCAGACCGGATGCCCGGACCTGGGGCTTGGTCTGGTCAATCGCGGTTCGTTCGCGGCTTCGCCGGCCTCTCGCCGCGCGTGCAGTCTCCAGCTCCTCACGTAGCCGGGCCGCTAACGTTGCCAGAGCCTGGTGCAGATCCTCGGCAGTCTGCGCGGCGCCAGGGCTAGGGCGCACCTGCGAAATACCATCCTCAGGCTTGCCGGTACCGTGGCGATGGAGGCCGTTCGTGGCAGGATCGAGGGCCGGCAAGATGTCCGCGCCCCCGGAGTCCATGCCTGCATCACGAATCTCGGGTTCGCCCCCGTTGACGGCGTCCATCTGACTCTGGAGGGTGGCCAACCGGCGCAGCAGCGCCGGACGGGCTTCGGCGCCGGCGATAGCGGCGGCATCGCGGAGGATCCCTGCAGCCTCTTCCAGGTCGCCTCGGGCGACCGCGCAGTCCGCGCGCCCTCTGAGCGCCGGCACGTTGTCCGGCCGCTTGGCCAGCGCCTCCGCGAAGGCCGCCTCAGCCTCGTCCAGATCGCCCGCTGCCAGGGCCACCAAGCCGCGAGCCAGCGCGGGGGCAACCGAGCCCGCGGCCGCCACCTCGTCCATGGCAGCAGCCAGTTCCTGCGCTGCTGCCGGGTTGCCGGCGGCGAGCAACGCCTCTAGCATCAGCAAGCGCGGAATGGTGGAATCCCGCTCCGCCTGCCGGTCGCGCGCCAGGCTGAGCGCGCCCGCGATATCGCCCTGCCGCAGCAGCAAGCGAGCCCAGAGATCCTGCTCGGTCAGCCCTGCCGATGCGGGGCCATCGGGGTAGAGGCGGAACAGCAGGTCCAGGCCCGCAGTCGGGTCGTTCGCATGCTCCACCGCGAGGGTGACGAGGCCGGTGCGCAAGCGAGAGGTCCAGGTCGCGGGCAGGTCGTCGGACTGTAGCGCAATGCCAAAGTCGTCGAGTGCCTCTCGCGACAGTTGTGCCGTATTCAAGGCGTCCCCGGTCTCTCGCCGGCGGGCGGCGTATGCTTGACAACGTCAGTGCCACGGGATGGCATCACGTTACTTTGCCAGGGATTGACGACTGCAGCGCCGCACCGCCGCAGATCCGCCACGTTACGGGTGACAATCGTCAAGTTGTGCACCTGCGCTGTAGCGGCCAGGAGGCAGTCGACGACCGGCAGCGGTGTCCCGCGCTGCAGCCCTTCTCCTTGCAGGGTACCCCATGCCAGCGCCACGGCCGCATCAACCGGAAGAAGCCGTTGCCTGAACCGCACGGTGAGATCGTGCGCCAACCAGGCGGCAAGCCGTGTCTTGCGCTCAGAGTCCGCCAGCTTGCGGACGCCCTTCTGCAGCTCACCAAGGGTCACGACGCTCAAGAAGAGGCTGTCTTCGGCCTGAGCGGCAAGCCACTCCAGCACGAGCTCAGTCGGTTCTCTCCGCACGAGCTCTGATACGACCGGAGTATCAAGCAAGTAGTTCACAGTGCTACATCTCGCCCGACATCGGTGCTGCGCTCGAGGTCAAGCTCCAGGCCATAGAGGGGGGACTGCTGGAAGAAAGCCAGCAACGACGTGGCTGGCTCGGTGAGGCGTGCGTATTCCTGCGCCGAGATCAGCACCGCTGCCGGTCGTCCGCGCACCGTGATCAACTGGGGACCCTCACTGGTGGCCTGCTGCACGACGAAACTCAGCTTGTTCTTTGCTTCCTGTAAAGGCCATGAGGTAGTCACCTATTGTTCCTCCCTAGCTAGACAGTCTAGACGCAGTGTAGCAGGATCGTCATGTTACCAATACTCGGCAGGAGCCGGATGGTATACGCTAGCAAGTGTCACGCCAGTTGCCGGAGGCATACTCATGCGCTACGTCCTGGGCATCGATCTCGGCACGGCCAGCCTCAAGGCGGTCTTGCTTGGCGAGGATGGAGCTATCGCCGCGGGCGCTACGCGCGACTACGCCATGCACTCGCCACAGCCGGGCTGGGCCGAGCAAGATCCGGAAGACTGGTGGCGGGCGTGCTGCGCCGCTACCCAGGCCTTACTGGCACAGGTCGCCGTTGGCCCGGAGCACGTCAGCGCCCTAGCCGTGTGCGGCCAGATGCATGGGACCGTGCTGCTGGATGCCGCCGGCACCCTCCTCCGCCCGGCGATCGCCTGGCCCGATACGCGCACCGTGGCGGAAGCTGCCGAGGCGCATGCCACGCTCGCGGCCCGCGGTCTGCTGGCCCGGCTGGGCGGCGGCGTCTCGCCGGGCTTCATGCTGGCCTCGTTGCTGTGGTGCCGCGCGCACGAGCCCGCGGTGTGGCAGCGTGTCGCTCATTCCCTGCTGCCCAAGGACTGGCTCCGCTACCGGCTCACCGGCGTGCTCGCGGGTGAGCCGAGCGACGGCTCGGGTATCCCCGCTGTCGACCTTGACAGTGGACAATGGTCCGTGGAGGCGCTCGGCGCGTTGGATCTGCCGGCCGCGCTGATGCCGCCCATGGGCGAGTCCGCGGCGCCGGCCGGCACCGTGCACGAGGCCGCGGCAGCCGCCACCGGACTGCAACTGGGTACACCCGTGCTGTGCGGCGGCAGTGACCAGGCCATGGCCGCCATCGGCGCCGGACTCTTGCACCCCGGCTCCTTGCTGCTCAGCATCTCCACCGGCGGCCAACTCGTCGCGCCCGTATCCTCGCCGGCGATCCAGATCGAGCGCGGCCTACGCACCATCTGCCACGCGCTGCCTGCCGGAACTGCCAAGGTTGCGCCTTCGCGTTTCTCGGGCGGCTACCTCGCGCATTCCGCGACCTTGAGCGCCGGCCTCACGGTGCACTGGCTGCGGGACACGCTCTTCCAGGCCGCGGGTGCCGAAGGCGATGCTCGTCTGCTGGCAGAAGCGGCTCAGGCACCGGCGGGCGCGGGCGGCTTGCTGTTCCTGCCGTACCTCGCGGGCGAGCGATCTCCGATCATGGATCCGGCGGCCAGCGGCGTCTTGCTCGGCCTGCGGCTCGAGCATGAGCGCGCGCACATCGCGCGCGCCGCCCTGGAAGGGATCGCCTTCAGTCTGCGCCACGCGCTGGAGCCGCTGCGGGAAGCCGGCGTGGAGACGCACCGGGTGGTGCTGGTGGGAGGGCTGGCGCGGAGCCCGCTGGTGCGCCGCATCGTAGCCGGCGTGGTGCGTCAGCCGCTGCTGCCGCTGGCCTCGGCCGAGCAGTCCGCCCTGGGCTCGGCCCTGCTCGCCGCCGTCCATGTCGGCTTCTTCACCTCGCTCGACGAAGCGTGCGGCGTCGCGGTGCACTACGAGGCGCCGGTTGAGCCGGTATCTGCGGATGCCGCGCGGTACGAGCAACTCTACGCGCAGTACCGCGGGGTGTATCCGCTGCTGCGCGAGACGATGCCGTTCGTGCAAGGAGCAGCACGCAAATAACCCATCGGGAAGCAGGGTGCCGTGGCGCAACCATGTACTTGCGATCCTTGCGATATTCGCAATCCTCGCGACAGGCTATACTGTACTCAGAACGGCACCGCAAGCTATAGGAAGCTAACCATGCTGACACGGCGGGAGCTCTCGCAACGTGCAGAACACCTGCACACTGTGATTGAACACGCGATCACTGGCACACAGGATGAGCGGTTAGCCGATGTGGACGCCTTGCTTGACTGGACGATCCGCGCCGCCGAGTCTCTCGTGGACGCCTTGCTTGACCAGGCGATACGCGCTGCCGAGTCTGTGCGCGCTCCAGGCGAGCAACTCGACCCCATCCAACTGCACGAGTACTTTCCTCCCCCAGCACCGCTGCCAACAGCCCCTGACGTCCAGCAGGCTAAACGTGACTGGCGTGATGCCTTCGCGCGCGGTCGACGCTACCGCGAGACGGCCTTCAACCAAGTAGGGCCGTTGCTAACTCCGGCGCAGGTGCTGGATCGACTCGGCATCAGCTCGGTCACACTCAGCAAATGGCGCCGTTCTGCCAAGATCCTGGGGCTTCGCTTCGACGATCACCAATACCTCTACCCGGCTTGGCAGTTCGTTGCTTCTCCCGAGTTGGGGGAACGCGGCATCCTGCGCCACCTCGATCGCATACTCGCCGCGCTTGGCAGTTGCAGTGACTGGACGAAAGCCCGCTTCCTGCTGGCGCCACAACCACGCTTTGGTAGCTCAAGCCCACTCGATCTCCTGGTGCACGGTCCCGATCAAGCTATGCTTGACCGCATCCTTGACCTGGCACGGCACGTGGGCGAAACGGGTCAATGAGCGCGCTCAGGCCCGCGCACGCGCCCGCGTTGCCACCGCACGGGCGTAGTTGGCCCCTGCCCTTGATCACTACGCCTCGAGACACCCGTCTCTATCGCATTTGTCGTCTTGCGCACCCCGATCCCGCGTATTTCGGCCGTGGTCCCCGAGCTCGCTTCGACGCGCCCGACGCGAGCTATGGCGTCTGCTACCTCGGTACGACCCTTGCCTGCGCGTTTCTCGAGACAGTGCCACATGACCGCCGGATCGACCCGCGACTGAGCATCCCTACCCTTATGCGAGACGACCTTGCCCAGCGCTACGCCGCAGTAGCGTGCGCTAAAGCACCGCTTCGCCTGGCCCACCTCGCCAACAACGGCCTTGCCCAGTTGGCGATCGACCAGCGTCACACAGGTGGCGACGATTATGAGCTCTCGGGTGCATGGTCGTTCGCGATCTACAACCACGCAGCCCAACCGCACGGTATTTTCTATCCCTCGCGCCACCACAACGGCCTCTACTGCGTTGCACTCTTTGATCGTGCCGCTCCGCTTCTGATGTTCCGCCAGTGGGGTATCCTTGGCGATCCCGCCACGCCGGATCTCTTCGTGCAGCTTGCCGATATGCTCCGACGCTTCCATATCTCACTCATGTAGCCCGTTCGCGAAGGAGCTAGCTAGCATGACGTACGACCTTACCCACCCGGGATCTGACCGTGCCAAAACCATCAACGTCCGCGTAGATAGTGGCACACACGCTAAGCTGGCGAACATCTCTAAGGACTTGCATCGCCCCATACGGCACGTCCTGGCAGAGGCGGTCGAGCAATATCGGCGCCAGCGGATTCTGCAACAGACGAACGACGCCTATGCGGCTCTGCGCGCCGATCCAGAGGCGTGGCGCGAGGTGGAGGCAGAGCGAGCCCTGTGGGATCGTGCTCTTGAGGACGGACTGGAGGACGAACGATAGGGAATCATGTTACCGGCAGGCCAGGCCCTCGCAATGCAGCACCAGGCCCTCGCGGAGGCTGTCGGGCGGCAAGGTCATATGGTAGCGGCTCGAACCGTATGCTCAATGCCTGAATTGGAAAATGGCGAGTTTTCATTTGACGGCCTTAGAGCCCGGCAGATCATTCGAATCCGTTACCATTGAGCCGTAAGGTTTCGTCACAACCTGGAGACTTGCTATGGCTCAGAAGCATACTCCACCTGGCAGGCCATCGGCATTCATAGGCTCGTCGCGGGAGGGAATTGAGACAGCTCGCGCCATTGAATATCAGCTTCAAGATGCGGTTGAATTGGACATTGTCGCTACGCAATTCGGCCCTCTCATTTCACCGGACTTCTTGAAGATGATTCGACAAGACCTCAGGGACTTAGAAGAATCTACAAGCGTAGCGAGCCGACAGTAGGTATCTTCACGAACAGTGTGGGACGACAGGAGACTCGATGGCAGTGCTGCCATCACGACTCACCGCTGCTGCACTGCCATGCGCACGCCAAAGCCGATCAGCAGCAGGCCGGACACTTGCTCCATGCGGCGCCGCACGTCGTCGCGCGCGAACAGTCGGCGCGCCTGGTTGACGAACCACGCCACGCCGGTGTACCAGAGTATGCTGACCAGCACCTGGATGCTCGCCAGCGCCAGCACCGTCGCCAGTACCGGGGCGTGTGGCGGCACGAACTGCGGTAGGAACGAGATGGCGAATCCCGCCGCCTTAGGGTTGGCCAGGTTCGTCAGCAGTCCGGCGCGGTAGGCCGCGCGCAGCGAGGTGTGCGAGGTCCCGGCGGTAGCCGCAGAGGGCCCTGCCAGTCCGGGTGTCCATGGCCATCTGGAAGTACCCACTGGTGGCCAACAAAAGTATCCACCCCAAGCGGCGCGTCAGGCCAGTGGGAACGCAGCACCTCCGGAGCGTGATCG